>ENA-OPXC01002116-OPXC01002116.1-human-gut-metagenome-genome-assembly--contig:-NODE-2116-length-12339-cov-1.901986_pt1 | contig 12339 bp, 8 predicted proteins | sample MGYA00241512_ERZ502016 | MGnify/ENA primary metagenome ERZ502016 (study PRJEB25962, sample SAMEA2043043) | human gut metagenome | biome: human gut; feature: human-associated habitat; material: faeces...
CTTTGATCAGCATCAATTGGAAGTATTTTTTCATATGCATGTGGAATATTATGATCGAATAGCCAATTATCAATAATCATTTCTGATTTTGATTTAACTATATGACCATCAGTAGAAGTAAATTTACCTTCATATGAATCATCCAATATAGTAATTTCTTTACAATTAGTAATTTCAACTAATAATTTTTTATCAACGTATTTTCTATAACAAAAAGGACAAAATAAAAAACCCACGCTGCGGCAAAGCAAAACGCAGCATGGGTGCGGGAATGGCTTAATTCAAGATACAGTCAGCGCTCAGCGGGCCAGCGTGTACTTGTGCAGGGTGGCGCGGACAGCGCCGGGGCCTGCGAACAGCTCCTTGGCCATGGACTCGATCTTCTCGCCCAGACCGACGGCATACAGATCCACGCCGAACACGTCGGCACGGCTGTACAGAGCCTTCAGGCAGCTGAAGTCCTGCTCGCCTTCCTTGACCTCCAAGGGGTTGACGATGGCCTGCAGCTCAGCCAGCAGCGGATCGGGAGAGATCTCGAAGGGCTGGCCGTTGTCGTCGATGCCCTTCAGGTAGCGGGCATAGCCTGCCAGCACCAGCGGGATCAGCACGAGGTTGGACTTGTCCAGACCGCGCTCCTCGTAAGCCTTGATGGTCTCGCCGAAGCGGATAGCCAGCTTCTGAGAGGTATCGGTAGCGATACGCTGGGGAGCATCGGGCATGAAGGGGTTGGGCAGACGGCGGTTGATGACAGCGCCGATGAACTCGTAGGGGTTCAGCACGCCGGGATCAACCACGACAGGCATAGCCTCGATATAGCCGATCTTCTGGATAAAGGAGCGCAGATCCTCGTCTGCCATCTCGGCAGAGATGAGGGTGTAGCCCAGCATGCAGCCATAGATGGACATGGCAGTATGCAGGGGGTTCAGGCAGGTGCAGACCTTCATCTTCTCGATCTTGTCCACGGTCTCGCGGTCGCAGTACAGCACACCGCCCAGCTCCAGCGGAGGACGACCGTTGGTGTAGTGATCCTCGATGCACAGGTACTGGGTCTCCTCGGCGTTGACGAAGGGAGCGGTGAAGGTGTGCTTCTCGGTGACGATGGTGTAGTTGTCCTCAAAGCCGTCCTTTGCCAGCATCTCCTGCACCTTTGCGTCCGGGCGCGGAGTGATCTTATCGATCATGCTCCAGGGGAAGGTGATCTTGGTCTCGTCCTGCACATAGGCCAGGAACTCGGCGGGCACCAGACCCTGCTCCACCCACTTAGAAGCGTAGGCGTGGACAGCGCTCTTGACCTTATCGCCGTTGTGAGAGCAGTTATCCATGCTCTGGACGGTCAGGGGCAGCTTACCGGCCTTGAAGCGCTCGTACAGCAGAGCGGTGACCTTGCCCATGGCCAGCACGGGGGTCAGGCCGCGCTCCAGATCAGCGGGAGCAACGCCGTAGCCCTTCTCGGTGATGGTGAAGGAGATCATCTGCAGGCTGGGGTTCTGGAAGATCTCCACCAGACGTGCCCAGTCAGCGCCGAAGGAGTAGTCAGCCTTCAGGCTCTCGGTGACGGAGGCGATGACCTTCTTCTCGATCTCGCCGGTGGACTTCAGGCAGACCAGCAGGCTCAGGTTATCGTAGGGCTGGTAAGCCTTGTCGATGATCTCGTAGTCAAAGCTCTCGGCCACGATGACACCACGGTCGTACTTGCCGCTGTTCAGTGCGTCGTTCAGCACGGCAGCGGGGAAAGCGCGGAAGATGTTGCCGGCACCGAAGTGCACCCAAGTGGGCTCGGCGTGGGTCTTGGCCTTGACAGCCTCAATGTCGAATTTGGGCAGCTCGTAGCCCTTTTCTGCCCACTCGGCGGACAGATTGCCGTTTTTGATATCAGACAGCTTCATAATCATCAGCCCTTCTTTTCTTCATCCAGACGGTCCAGCAGATCCCAGATACCCAGCATATACTGGATGCCCAGAGCACGGTCATACTTGCCATAGCCGGGGCGGCAGACGCCGGGGCCTTCCTCCCACAGCTGACGGCCATGGTCGGGGCGGATGTAGCCCTCGAAGCCGCAGTCATGGTAGGCGCGCAGGATCTCGATGATGCCGGTCTCGCCGCAGCAGTCGCGGTGAGCAGCCTCGGAGAAGTCGCCGTTGGGGAAGTGGTGGATGTTGCGGACGTGGCCGAAGGCAATGCGGTCGCAGTGCTTACGGATGATCTCGGCACAGTTATTGTTGGGGTTTGCGTTCAGGCTGCCGGTGCACAGGGTCAGGCAGTTGTACGGATCGTCCACCATCTTCAGGAAGCGGTCGATGCTGGGCTCGTCCACCAGCAGGCGGGGCAGGCCGAAGATATCCCAAGGGGGATCGTCCATGTGGATGGCCATCTTGATGTCACACTCGTGGCAGGTGGGCATCAGAGCCTCGAGGAAGTACTTCAGGTTCTCCCACAGCTTCTCCTTGGTGACAGGGGCGTAGGCCTTGAACAGCTCGTCCAGCTTTGCCATGCGCTCCGGCTCCCAGCCGGGGAAGGTCATGTTGTACTTCTCGGTGAAGGACATGATGTACTCAGCCATAGCCTTGTAATCGCCCTTGATCTTGTCCTTCTCGTAGAACAGTGCGGTAGAGCCATCGCCTACCGGGTGGAACAGATCGGTGCGGGTCCAGTCGAAGATGGGCATGAAGTTGTAGCAGATGACCTTGACGCCGAACTTGGACAGGTTGCGGATGCACTGCTTGTAGTTCTCGATATACTGGTCGCGGGTGGGCAGGCCGATCTTGATGTCGTCGTGGACGTTGACGGACTCGACGACGGTGGCGCTGAAGCCGGCCGCGTGGATCTGGTCGACGACCTCCTTGATCTCGTTCTCCTCCCAGATCTCGCCGGGCATCTTGCTGTGCAGCGCCCAGACGATCTCCTCGACACCGGGAATCTGCTTGATGTCGCTCAGGGTGATGGGGTCATTGCCCTCACCATACCAGCGCCAACCCATTTTCATAGACATATGGTGCTCCTTTTGTTTGTATAGTCGTTTGCGTAGGGGCGAGGCATGCCTCGCCCTCCGCCTTCCCGTTACAGTGCGTCTGCCGTAGAGCCAGGGTCGGGCATACCCGACCCCTACCGTGCAGTCGCATATTTTGAAAGGAACTACAGAATGAAAGAAATCATCCTCGCCTATCAGGGCGAAATGACGCTGAAGGGCCTGAACCGCGGCAAGTTTGAAGCGCGGCTGGCAAAAATCATCCGCTGGCGGCTGGAGCCACTGGGCAAGTTCAAGGTCTACCAGGCCCAGAGCACCGTTTTTATCGAGCCAAAAGAGGACGGCCTTGATATGGACGAGGCATTCCGCCGCGTGTCCCATGTGTTCGGCATCGTCAAACTCAGCCGCGCTGTCGAGTGCCCCAAGGATTTTGATGCCATCTGCGAGACCGCCGAGGCCTACCTGGGCGAGACGCTGCGCGGCCTGCGCACCTTCAAGGTCGAGGCCAAGCGTGCCGACAAGGCCTACCCGATGAAAAGCCCCGAAATCTGCCGCGAGTTGGGTGCCTACCTGCTGGACAAGCACCACCACCTGCGCGTGGATGTGCACAACCCCCAGCTGGAAATCATGGTCGAGATTCGTGACCACGCCGCCTACGTCCACGGCCCCAAGGTCGAGGCTGCGGGCGGTCTGCCGGTGGGCACCAGCGGCCGCGCACTGAACCTGCTGTCCGGCGGCATTGACAGCCCCGTCGCTGCCTGGTGCATGGCCCGCCGCGGCCTGGCGCTGCACCACATCCACTTTGCCAGCCCGCCATACACCAGCCTGCGCGCCAAGCTGAAAGTGCGCGATCTGGCGCGGGAAATCGTCGAGTACACCGGCAACTGCACGCTGTTTGTCGTGCCCTACACCAAGCCGCAGGAGTACATCCGCGACCACGCGCCCGACGTGCTGTTCACGGTTTTGATGCGCCGCAGCATGCTGCGCATTGCCAACCAGGTGGCGAAAAAGCTGGAATTGCAGGCCCTCATCACCGGCGAGAGCCTGGCCCAGGTCGCCAGCCAGACCATGGCCGCGCTGGCCTGCACCGACCAGGCCCAGGATCTGCCTGTGCTGCGCCCCTGCATCGGCATGGATAAAATCGAGATCATCAATATTTCGCGCAAGATCGGCACGTTTGAGACGTCCATTGAGCCGTATGAGGACTGCTGCACGATCTTTACCCCGCCGCACCCCAAGACGAACCCGACACTGGACGAAATTCTGGCCGCCGAGGCCGCTATGCCCGGTCTGGCCGCGCTGGAAGCCGAGGCCGCCGAGAATGTTGAAAAGATCTACATCCGCATGGGAGATGACGAACTGCTGTGACAGCTGAAATTATCTGCGTAGGTACGGAACTTTTGCTGGGGGATATCCTGAACACCAATGCCCAGTTTTTAAGCCGCGAACTGGCCGAACTGGGCATCAGCGTACTGCACCAGCACGTCATCGGCGACAATCCCGCCCGGCTGAAAGAGCTGGTTTTGCAGGCAAAAAGCCGCAGCGACCTGTTGATTTTTTCCGGCGGGCTTGGCCCCACCGAGGACGACCTGACCGGCAGGGAGATCGCCTTCGGTGGCGACATGACCCGCTCCACCACCGAGTTCTCCGGCGGTTGGCAGATGCGCATCGCGCTGGCCAAGCTGCTGGTCCGCAATCCCGAGGTGCTCGAATCGCTGTGCTCGGACGGCCGCAACCCCCGCTATCTGAACGATCTGGAGTTCGACCGCAACAGCATCGCCCCCTCTTCCGACCTCGACGCCGTGGTGCGCGACGCCGACATCGTGATCCTCGCCACGCCTTCGGCCTACCTCAAGGATTTCCTCGCCCCGCTGACCGTTCCGCTCCGTGACAAATTCGTCGTTTCGGCCATCAAGGGCATCGTCCCGGGCGACTACAAGACTATCGTCGAGTATATCCACGACCATTACGGGCTGTCCTACAAACAGATAGGCATATTCACGGGCCCGTCGCACGCCGAGGAGGTTTCGCGCGGAAAGCTCTCCTACCTGACGGTCGTCTGCACCGATCCCGGAAACGCACGGTCGTTAGGCGCAAAATTCGCCACGGACTACATACACCTGAGCTACTCCACCGACCTTTACGGCATCGAATATGCCGCCATCCTGAAGAACATCTACGCCCTGTCGGTCGGCATCGCCGTGGGACTGGGCTACGGAGACAACTTCCTGGCGGTGCTGATCGCCAACAGCGCGGGCGAGATGCGCCGGTTCCTGGAGGAGAGTTACCCCGCGGAACGCGACACGCTCGTATCGGGCTACCTGGGCGACCTGCTGGTGACCTGCTACTCGGTATACAGCCGCAACCGGCGGCTGGGACTGCTCATCGGCCACGGCTGCACGGTCAAAAGCGCCCTCAACGAAATGACGATGGTGGCGGAAGGCTACTTCGCGGCCGACTGCATCCGCTACATCAACGCCCGCCACAAGGTCGACATGCCGATCGCCGACATGGTCTACAAAGTCCTTTACGAAGGCGCATCGGCCCGCAAGTGCATGAAAGAACTGACAACCAAATTAATCTGACGATAACATGGAAACGATTAAATTAGACATCTCCAAAACCGGCATTGCGGTCTCGGCCGAAATGCAGGCCAAAGCACAGGCCGCCAACGCCCTGCTCGAATCGGGCAAAGGCGCGGGCAACGACTTCCTCGGCTGGGTACACCTCCCGTCGTCGATCTCGGCGGCAGAAATCGAAGCCATCGAAAAACAAGCCGCGAAACTCCGCGAAAAGGCCGAGGTCATCATCTGCATCGGCATCGGGGGCTCGTATCTGGGCGCCAAGGCCGTGCTCGAAGCCATGAGCGACCCGTTCAGATTCCTGCACAAGGAGCAGACGGCTCCCGTGGTGCTCTTCGCAGGCCAGAATATTTCGGAAGACTACACCTACGAACTGCTCGAAGCCGTAAAGGAGCACTCGATCGCCACCATCGTGATTTCGAAATCGGGCACGACGACCGAACCGGCCATCGCCTTCCGCCTGATCAAAGCCGAGATCGAAAAGCGTTACGGCAAGCAGGAAGCCGCCGAGCGCATCGTGGCCATCACCGACAAGGCGCGCGGGGCGTTGAAGACGCTCGCCACGCAGGAGGGATACCCGACGTTCGTCATTCCCGACGATGTGGGCGGACGCTTCTCGGTGCTGACCCCCGTGGGACTGCTGCCGCTGGCCGTCGCCGGCGTGGACATCGCGGCTCTCGTCCGCGGTGCGCAGGAGATGGAGCGTGCGACGGAAGCTAAACGTGCCAATATTTTACGCCGGGAACTTGAATGGATAAGACGTGGCTGTCAGGCACGTTCGACAAAACAGCAGGCAAGAATTGACAGATATGAAGATATGAAAGAAGCGTCAAGGCAGGCAAGAGCAAGCTTTGAAAATAAAGCACTTGAAATGAATTCTGTAAGCACGCGTCTTGGCAAAAAGACTATAGAATTGTCAGATATATGTAAAAGCTTTGGAGAAAAGAAAGTCATAGATGATTTTACATATATTTTTCTGCGTGATGACAGAATCGGCATAATCGGAAAAAACGGATGTGGCAAGTCTACTCTTATGAAGATAATAACAGGCAATCTTAAGCCTGATTCAGGCAGTGTGGAGATTGGCGATACTGTAAGAATTGGCTATTTTATGCAGGAAAATGAACCTCTTGATGAAAAGATGACTGTTCTTGAATTTGTAAGAAGCATAGGAGAGTATGTGACAACAGCTACAGGAAAAGCTACTGCTTCGCAGATGTGCGAGAAGTTTCTTTTTGGACCAAAGAGCCAGTGGACACCAATATCCAAGCTGTCCGGTGGCGAGAAAAGAAGGCTGTATCTTTTAAGCGTGCTTATGAGTGCACCTAATGTCCTTATACTCGATGAGCCGACTAATGACCTTGATATTGAGACACTTGAAATATTAGAAGATTATCTTGATGGATTTGCAGGAATAGTTATAGTGGTTTCGCATGACAGATATTTCCTTGACAGAACTGTTGACCGTATCTTTTCATTTGAGGGCGGTGGCAGATTAAAGCAGTACGAGGGTGGTTTTTCGGATTATTATGAGAAAAAACAGGCAGAAAACGGTATTGCATCTGATGGTGCCGTACAGTCAGTAAAAGAAGCTGTATCTGGTGATACGACATCTGCAAAACCTAAAAAGTATTATAAGGAAAGAGAAAACAAGCTGAAGTTTACATATGCCGAGCAAAAAGAATATGATACGATAGATGATGATATTGCATCACTTGAGTCAAAAATTGAGGAACTTGATGGTGAGATTGCAGGTGCTGCAACACAGTACAGCAGGTTGAATGAACTGATGCAGGAAAAAGCGGATGTTGAAGCACAGCTTGAACACAAGATGGACAGATGGGTGTATCTTAACGACCTTGCAGAAAAGATAGAAGCCCAGAAGCAGAATTAAAAATTTTCAAAAATAAAATTATATATAATATCAGAAACCGGTCGTAAAGTCAGTAAAATCTGGCTTTTGCGGCCGGTTTTTAAATGTTAAAAAAATATAAACATTTTACAACTAAAAAATAAAATACTTCGTATATAGATTTAGAAGAGCAAAATTCAATCTGCAATTTTAAACTCTTTAAATTGTATGGGGAGTTTAAAGGGAAAAGAGGTATTTATGAAAAGAAGATTTTTAATCAGGGGGAGTTGTCTTGTTCTTGCAATCGGGATGATATTAGCAGGAACGGGATGCGAAAAACGTAAAAGAGTTCCGGAGGATATGACACTTGGTGACGAATATCTTGAAAAGATAGTGTTGGCGTCGGATGTTGAGGAGAGAGATTTTGAGGAAGACGGCATCAGGTATCATGAGTTTAAGACAAAGAAAATGATTGTCACATATCCATTGATTGAAAAAAAGGTTAAATCAGAGACGGAAATCAGGCAGGAATCATTTTCACTGAGAACGGATAAATCTTTTTTTATTGGTGACAGGTCATTTGATTATAAAAAGAGAACCTGCTGGTATAAGTATGTGGCACTGCCGTATGTGGACAGAGACGATAAGATGGTAAAAAAAGAGTATTCATTATATAACGCAAAAGGTTATATTAAACAGCTCGGAGATTCTTATAAGGAAACTATTGATAAGATAGGAATATCAGAGGCTGATGATATTTTTAAGGTAAATGGGACAGACAAACAGATTATAGAAAATGGTGATACTCACAGACCGATAATTGTACTGTTCGGAGATGAAAATTCAAGTGCGACCAGCTACAATGATTTGAATGTCAAGTTCTGTAAAGAATTGAATAAAGCAGTAATAAGAATAGACACGACATATACTGACGGAACTGCCGAGACAAAATATTACAAGATAAAGACATATAACAATAACACATTTACACATTATACGTTTTACGAAGTTGAGTTTGAATGAGGTGTATCACAAAATGACGAAAGGCGGGGCTGATTTATGAATAAGAAGCTTTCAAAACTTTTTTACAGAGGGATGTGGCACAGAAAAAAAGAAGTAGCCGGTGTGTGTATAGCGACAATGCTGGCATCATTTTTTATAACATGTATATTGCTTTTTCAGGAAAATATGTATCAATGGCAGGTGGCGGAGAATTTTATGAGGTTCGGAAGCTGGTTTGTAATGCAAAGCAGTGGAGAGCCATACAATACCTTGAAAGATAGTATTTATCTTGATGAACCTGTAGAAGCCGGAGTATACGGTACAATTTATAACAGAAACTGGGACAAGGCAAGAGGGTGTATAGGTTACATGACACCTGAGTTTATGGAACAGGCTAATATAGAACTTGATAAAGGAAGATTGCCTGAAAATGAAAATGAGATAGCCTGTGACTGGACGACGCTCGCAAAACTCGGATATAACGGTCAGTTGGGACAGGAAATAGTAATAAAATATTATCAGAATGACAATAAAAGCCGTGAGGACCCGGAAAGACAGGCTGTATACACACTTTGCGGTGTGTTCGGAGATTATTCAGATGTATGGGAATACGGAAAATATATCCCATGCGGAGTAATAACGAAGGAAGCGTGTGAACAGCTTGATTCAAAAGAATCCAAAGTGTGGCTGTACAGTCTTAAAAATACAGTAAGAAATAAGGATTACAACAGTATTTATAATGAACTTCAGGGCAACATAACATCAAAGATTTTCTATAATACAAGTGTGTATGATTTTGAGGCGTGGGGACCGAAAGATATTTATAATTATATTTACATACTTGTAATGATAATCGGAGTTGCATCCCTTACTTATCAGGTTATAGGTTATCAGCATGGCAGAAACAGATTTTATAAAAGAATACAGCTTATAGGTGCGTCAAAAAAACAGGTACATATGATGCGTCTTGTGGAAAATGTCACAATACTGGTTGCTGCGGGTGTGCTTGGAAGTTTTATTGCAATGTTTGGAGCGAGAGCTTTGTGCTGGTATCTTGAGTGGTATAAAGGAATTTCATTTTTTAAGATTACAGCGGCCATTATTTTAAAATGTATTCTGACTATATTAATTGCAATTGTTATGTCAGAGCTTGTCAATGTAAGCATGATTAGGAAAAGTTCAGGTGTCTGGACAGAGAATTCAAAGAAGAAAAGCAAATCAAAAGTTTCTTATAATTATAAAGGAAAGCTTAAAAAGAATAATCTTACATGGCAGATGCAGGTAAGAATATCAAGAAGCAGTGGATTGGGACAAAGACTTGGTGTCCGGATTTTCTCCCTTGGTGTTACGGCGGTTATAATTTTTTGCTTCCTTAATATAAGCAATGCAGTTAAAGATTATAAGTCTATTGAGAATATGTATGATATGACGGGTTTCCAGCAGTCAGACAGGAGCCTTGAATATACACTTCCAATGACTACAAAGTATTCTTTAGAAAATTATATAGACAACAGCGATATGGATACAATGAAGTATCTTCTTCAGAAACAGATACCGCTTATTACAAGAGATGAGTATATCGCAAAAGAGCAGGAGAGTAACGAAAATGCAAAGAACGGCATATATACTTCTGTAAAATCTAATGAAGAGGTGGTAAGACAACTCGATATAACAGCACATGATATATATTGTAAACCCGGAAATACAAGTCTGTTAAAAGGAATAGATAAATCATTTCTTGATAAAGTAGAACAGTTAAATGGAGTAGAGAGCATAACATATTCATGTTTTGAGTCTATGCGTAACTGGACCTGGGATAGTATGGATTATGAAAAAATGGGGGCAAGACGTTTTTCAAAATCTTCATCCAATTCAAAAGATAAAATGACGGGATATGCAGATAAATATCTTTATACAACATATTATCTTGATGCGGACAAAATATTATATGACAGATTAAAACAGTATGCAGGAAGCGGATTTGACTATGATTCATTTGCTGATGGAGAAAAGATAATTGTGTTTGTTGATAAGAATCCATATGAGCAGTATGACGATTCTATAAAGGAAGGAAGTAAAATAAACTTTCATTATTATAATGTGCTTCTTCCGGGAGCAGATAGAAAGATGTCGTCTAGTTCTTATTTTAATATATTTGATAGAGGTAAAGATGATGTAGAATATAATTTCTTTTACGATGCTGCAATTGAAAAACATCTTGAGGATAAGATATATGCCTATCAGCTTGTGGCATCAGAAAGAGGAAGAACTTATCAGAGTTTATTAAGAACAGAATATGGGGCTTCATCGGAATATCTCGGCCTGGAATATGATATGAAATATGGTACATGCGTATCACCTGAAGCTGCAGGAGTTGTGTATGTCACTGATGAAATAAAAAATGAATTAAAAGACATTATTCCGGATTTTGGATATTATACAGCAGTTGCATCCAAGAAACTCGCTGAGACAGAATGTGAAAAACAGAATGAACTTCTTGAAAAAATTTACGGCGAAGAATTGCCGGAAGAATTGAAGTGTGAACTTAAAGATAATACATTTACAATAAAATATAATATCGCTGCTTCTTATTCAGCAACTGATAATATTGTACAGATTTACTGCAAGTCAAATGATGTAATATTTACAACCAATTCTGAACTTAAAAGTGAGTACCGCACGGATGTGCTTAATGCATTTCTTGAATACGGCATAACAATGCTGGCGGTAATTATAATTAATCTTCTTATTATAACGGTGCTTACAAAGAACCGGATTGAGAACAGGACTGACAAAATAGTACTGTTAAAAAGACTCGGGGCAGGCAGGTCAAGAATTGTCCGTATATTTATGATAGAAGTGTTGCGTGAATCGCTGTGGTGCGTATTTACGCTTCCACTTCAGATGATAATTCAGTTTATTGTATACAGAAGTCAGATTAAGAAAATATAAAGGAGTTGTGGTTATTATGGAAAATATAATTTTAAATGCAGCAGGAATTTCAAAAACATACCATGCAGGTTCGGTTGATGTAGAGGCTTTGAAGAAAAGCGATGTATTATTTAAAAAGGGGGAGTTTACGGCTATAGTTGGAAAGAGCGGTTCGGGCAAGTCTACACTTTTAAGGATAATAGGAACTATGGACAGACCTGATGAAGGAACTGTGGAAATTGAAGGGATGAATGTGTTTGAGATGAAAGATAAACAGCTTTCAAAGTTCAGGCGTGAGAAGATAGGCTTTATATATCAGGATTACAGCCTGTTTCCTGAATTTACAGCGTATGAAAATATTGTAGTTCCGTTTGCACTTGACAATAAGAATGCATCTGAAGAAGAGATTGATGGAATACTTGAATCACTTGGAATATCACATTGTAAAGGAAAATATCCTTCACAGATGTCTGGTGGCGAACAGCAGCGTGTGGCAATTGCGAGGGCAATTGCTACGCACCCGGCTGTAATATTTGCAGATGAACCTACAGGCAATCTTGATGCCGAGAGTGCAAAAATAGTTGCAGATATGCTTTCAATGGCATCAAAAAAATATAACCAGACAATAATAATGGTGACGCACGATATGCAAATGGCAGACCATGCAGACAGAGTTCTTACAATTGTAGACGGCAATGTGAAAGAAGGAAAATTATATTAAGATTGTACTAAAAAAAGAACAATAAAATTTATTGATTTTATCAAACTTATCATGTATACTATCACTTGCTGTGACATTGATAGCGTAGAAGCGTGAGGTTGCTGCCGCAAGGCAGGTTTTCCGTGGAGCGAATGTCAAGGCCGGTATTAACCGGCAGATGAACCTGGCGACAAGTCACTGTACAAATATTAATCATCTGCATGAGCAGAGATGACACGCAGTAATTGAGATGAGAATTTTCGATACGCGTGGGAGTGTGTACAGTCACCGCTTGTCGTACTTACAT
>ENA-OPXC01002117-OPXC01002117.1-human-gut-metagenome-genome-assembly--contig:-NODE-2117-length-12339-cov-1.499186_pt1 | contig 12339 bp, 22 predicted proteins | sample MGYA00241512_ERZ502016 | MGnify/ENA primary metagenome ERZ502016 (study PRJEB25962, sample SAMEA2043043) | human gut metagenome | biome: human gut; feature: human-associated habitat; material: faeces...
ACCCGCTAAAGAAGATCTCTATGCGGGCCGTGCGGATCAGCTCCCGGTAGCGGCCATAGGCCTCCTTCGGTGTGACAGAAAGCGTCTCCTGCACCGTACCGTAGCGGGGCAGCGCAAACCGACAGCCCCGGCCCATCTCAGCCGTGCAGCGCTGGGCCGCGTAGCTGCGTTTATCGTTGATCTCCGCCTCAATGGTATCAATAAGGTACTGCTGCTCCAGCCGGAAGGCCTCCTCTGGGAAGGCATCGCCCTCCACCTTCGGCTCCAGCAGTATTTCTCCCAACAGCTCGGCGCAGCCCCGGCTGATGCTCTCCCCTTCCAGCGCAAAGCGGTCATCCGCCCCGGCAATGGAGAAGGTGAGCAGCTGGTTTTCACCGTGGCGGGAAATATCGGTATCCAGCACTGCCCCGTAGAGGTCCGCCAGGCGGCATTCCAGCTCGGTCATATCCCGGCAGCGGCGGCTGCCCATACGCAGCAGGTATGCCGCCAGCACCGCCGCGGAGGTCTTCCCCTCCGCCAGCGGTGTAATAATAGTGACTGATATGCTGTTGTGGTAGAATTTAGGGTCGTGAATGCGGGAAAACCATACGCCATCGGCGATGGCGCGGCGCTGCAGGGGTCCTGTCATATGTATCTCCTGGGGGTGAAATTTTATCAAAGGCCTGTCCCATCAAAGGGCGGGGTGTAGGCGGCATCGGCGGAAGAACGCTGCTGGGTATAGCCCAAAAAGCCCAGCTCCTCCGCCCGCGCCACGGCGTAGGCGGCGCTGTGGGCGTCGAACTTACGGCAGAGCTTTTGGTATAGCTCCCCCGCCGCATGGTCGCGCAGGGCCAGGTAATCCATGGCCTTGTCCAGTGCGCGGCGGGTTTCGCTTTTCTTGCGCAGTTCCTCAATTTGCCACTCTTCCAGGTCATCATCCTGATGCAGCCCGGCATCGGCAAAGGTGTTTTCATCCAGCGAGAATGCAAATTCACCGTCAAAAAACAGCGCAAGTCTGCCTTTTTTTGTCTCTTTAATCTGCGTCAATCGCGGCATGGGTTATTCATCGACCATTATTCTAATGTCGTTGTATCGATTCATTTTGGCTCCTTACGACTTTTATACGACCTGCGACCCGTTTGCCAAGAAGGCGTTCAGGCGATCGGTAGCTGCGGAAAGTTGCGCCTGGCGCAGGTGGGTGTAGATTTCGTGGGTGGTGGTGATTGAGGCGTGGCCCAAGATTCGCTGCGCTTCCATTTCGCCGACGCCTGCCTCATAGAGCACGGAGGCCATACCATGCCGGAACTGGTGCGCCGAAACGTCCGCATCCCAAGAGCCTGAGCCGTCGGAATGGTAGTAGCCCAGCTTGCGCCAATAGACGCCCCATTTGTTGCGGTACTCGGATGCCGTCAATGGTGTAGCTCGCCCAGAGCAAACGTAGTCCGTAGGCGCTCCCTGCCGCTCCTGAAGCAAGGGCCGTAACACGTTCAAGATAGGCACATCGCGGATGGCATTCTTCGTCTTAGGGGTGGTCACGACCGGGCGGCCATTATCCCACCAGACCGACTTCGTAACATGAATAAACCCTGTCCCAAAGTCCACGTCCTGCCATTGCAGTGCCATGGCCTCACCTAGCCGAATCCCGGTATACATGAGCAACCAGGCCACGAAGCCGAAATCCTCCGGGTGGGCTTTGACTGCCGCGAGTTGTTCATCGGTGGGCGGGGTGCGAACTTTCGTTTTCAGGTTACGCGGCACGTCGACGTAGGGGCAGGGGTTGAAATCGCCGCCGAAGTAGACAATCCAATGCTTGAACACAGAGGAGAGCACATCGTTGTGGTTACGAACCGTCCCCTTTGCATAACCTTGGTCGCCCAAACGCTGGTACCAGGCAGCAATCCGGGTAGGTGTGATCTCCTTCATCCGATAGCCCTCCCACTCGGCCCGCGTATGGGCGCAGGCCGACGCAGAGCAGTACAGCGTGGAGGGCTTGACCTGCGTGCGACGAAGCTCCATCCACGCATCATAAACGACCTCGAACCTCTCACCTTTAGTTTCCTTCTCGGCTAATTCGGCCTTGTAGGCGTCGATTTTGGCCTCGATTTCAGCAACCGTATGACCGTAGAAGTGCATAACTTTTCCGTTGATGGTGCGCTTCTTTTCCAGAAGTCCATCAGCCCGACGCTTGCGCTGACCCAAGAGAACACCTCCTCATATCCGACGCTCCAGCAGGGTGCAGAGCTTATTATACTCCTTCGTTCCATTTTTAACCGTTTTGGTTTCCCGGTGGCCGTCGCTGTACTCCAACACAAAAGTCGTAGTATGGCGGTTTTTGCCTGACAGAACACCTGCGGCAGCACCTACCGCGCCAAAAGTCACAGCGCCCGCTGCGCCGCGCAGCAGAGAGCTGGAGCCGCTGCGGCGAGTGTCCTCGGTGACGAGGAAGGTACGCACAAGAACGACCGGCTGCTTTTTGGGGCGAGGGGGCTTCTTCTCGCGCACTGGGGCCTCCCGTTTGGGCGCAGGATGGGCCTTCTTTTCACGCTGGGCGGCTACCACTCGCCGGTAGAGCCAGATCGTAAATGCACCAGACAGCCAGCCCACGAGGGACGCGAATAGCACCGGGTAGGTTCGCTCCGCGTCCGTTACCCCGACCAGCGTGTAAAGCACCAGACCCATCCAGGGGAGCGGGTGCTTCACATACGACATGAAAGACGCAGGCTGCGCTGCGGGCGCGGCTGGGGGTGTTTCACTCTGCAAGGCGGGTTCCTCCGGGGTTGACAAAGCGTCATCCACAGGCCGCCCACAGCGAGGACAAAAGCGCAGGGTTTCATCATCCGACAATTCATGGCCGCAATTTGGACATTTCATGAGAATCCCTCCCTTGCAGTACAATAATCCGTACTTTTAAAACCAAAGCTCAAATTTTCACGATTTACTACTTGAAATACAACCGTAAGTTTTGTATAGTTGTAATAAGTCAGTCACCCAGCAGAGGAGGATACTAAAATGCAGGAACTCACAGATCGCGAAAAAGAACTGCTCGACTTGGTGCGTGCGCACCCCGAGCTTTTAGACCCGCTTATTGCGGCGTTTTCTTCCCACTCAAAACCAGCATCCATGCATCCTGCTCCTCAGGACTAAGCCCGCGGAAAGCCTCAACCAACTTAAGTTCCTTGTCAGATAGCCCATCGGCCACAGCGCCGGTGGGCTTTTCTTTTTCATCCGTCTCCCCCAGCAGGTAGGCCGGGGTGGTTTCTAGTAGGTCTGCGACGAGGGCAAGGTTCTCCGAGGATAACTTATCCGCGCCGACCGCACAATTAGACAAATAATTCTTTTCACGCCCAAGCTGGTCGCACAGATATTTGTATGTGCGGCCTTTTTCTTTTGCGCGGGATTTCAAACGTGCAAAATCCACCAATTTACACCCTCCTATCTTGTGCAAAACGTAAAAGCTGAACTTTTGTTCAGAAACAACTTGATTTCTGATGAAAAGTTCAGTAGAATAGGAGACGTTCCGAGGCCAAACAAGACGAAATAAGGCGCAAGGAACAAGAACAGGACGCAACGCAGCATTGTAAAGCGTTTTGAGACCTATTCAGACCTAGACAATCTGAATATAACATACTTTCAACCGCTTTGCAAGTCCGCGTTGCCCTTAACAAGGAAGGAGGGCACGAATGGAACTGATCGAGAGCCGGGTCTACACCCGCGAACAAGTGGCCGACATTTTGCAGGTGAGCATTGCCAGCGTTGACCGCTACATCAAGGAGAACCGGCTGCCCGCCGCCAACCTGGGCGACGGACGAACCATCCGAATCACAGGCAAAGACCTTGCAGCCTTTGTAGAAAGCTGCAAGCAGTAACAGGAGGACACCGAAATGAGAGAACCTGAAGGTTACAGAGACGCGCTGGAGCGCGTGCGCCGGGAGGCTAAAGGCGAACTGGTAACCCTCACCGAAGCCGCAGCCATCACAGGGCTGCCCGTCAAGCGGGTCAGCTACGTGATCAGCGGCTGGATTGGTGAGCACAAGGGTCGCCTCATTCCGGCCACAACGCTGGCCAGACAGCTGGTCAGCCAGGAGCGGAGGTACTAACGATGAAGCACATTCTGAAGCTGGCAGCCACGGCGACCACGGTGCTGCTGATTGCAGCACTGGGGAGCCTGAACATCCCCGGTATCATCCTGGACACGCTGGCCCTGAATGCCATCTGCAGTGCAGCCCTCAAGCACGCGGAGGTGCACAATGGAAAAATTCATTCTCAGAAATAAGGCAGGCCGCCCAGTTTTCATCCAGCAGGACGGCAACCTGACGAAGCCGGTCGTCCGGCTGACGCCGGGAAACTACATGAAGGTGAATATGCTCGCCAACGTTGCGGGCATCAGCCTGGGCGCGGTCATTGAGCAGTGCGTCGACTACGCATTTGACAACATGGCCGCTATTGACCCGAACGAGGAGGCCGACAAATGACTACTTACCCTAACGCCCGCCGTGGCGACATCTGGTTTGTAACCGACGACGCGCTCGGCGGCTGCAACGAAAGCGACCGCACCATCCGAGGCGCACGCCCGGTGCTGGTCATCAGCAGCGACGGCCACAACTTCACCAGCCCCTGCCTCACGGTCGTACCCATCAGCAGCGGGCCGCACCGGCTGGATGGTACTGATTCCAGCAACGTAATCCTGCACTGCGCCTGCCTCGAGAGACAGAGCGCAGCGGTGGTCGGCCAGATCACCACCATCGACCGCGATCACCTGCTCCGCTTTATCGGGGTAAGCAACGCGCTCGACCTGCGCAACGTTGAGAACGCCATCCACTGGTACCTGGAACTGTTTGAGGAGGACTGACATGAACATCAACATCAATATCCGCGCCGACAGCGCAGACGACTACAAGGCCGCCATCAAGGCGCTGATGGATGGCGCGGGCATGGTCGGGTTTGAGATTCCCAACCTCACGCTCCCTGCTCCCCGCTCGGGGAGCGTCAAGGCCCAGCAGCAGGCCGACGCCGAGGAACTGCTGCGCAAGCAGGCCGCCAAGGCCCAGCAGCAGGCCACCGTAGAGGCCCCTGTGCCCAGCGCCGGGGAGTTGCCCATCGAGGCCCCGAAGCCCGCACAGACGCCCACAGCCGCCAAGGCGGTCACCATTGACGAGGTGCAGGCCCTGGGCCGCAAGATGGCCCTGGCAGGCAAGATGGACAGGGTCGCGGCGGTCTTAAAGAAGTACGACGCCCCGAAGATCACTGCGCTGCCCGCCGAGACATGGGCAGCCGTCAAAGCAGATTTGGAGGCAGCAAACAATGAGTAAGAAACCTGTAAGCATCCACATCACCTGCGATGGCGAACACCAGCTGAAGATTCAGTGCGCCGGAAACCCCTTCGGCATCCTTCACTGCCTCGCCCAGGCCGCAGCAAAAACTATCAAGCTCAGCGACTGCATCGACGACAAGGTCGCCGGAGTATCGGCATTCTCACTCCAGACGCTGGAGCTTTTGACAGAGGAGGATGAAGACAATGAGTAGTTTTATGACAGGGGACAAGGTACGCCTCATGGATAACTTCCGTACACGAGGAGACCATAAGAAGCACCCCGAGTACTATCCCGAACCGGGCACCGTAGGAACAGTCTACCAAGACTCCGCTCCCGATGGAACGACACTGGTGGAATGGCCGCAAGCTGCCATTCGAGGCCCAAGAAGTGACTGGTGGGCGCATTCCGCTGATCTTGAACGTGTCAAAGACGAGGTGCCCAATTACTACATCCGGGTTACAGCTACCGGCGAGGAAGAGGCAAAGGTAGAAGTGAATGGCCCGGCAGCCTGGGTGCACAAAGCGCTGGCGCAAGTCATCCTGAAGCTGAACCCCGAGCAACCACTTGACGTCCTGGCTTGCGTTGTGTCCCATGCGCTCAGCGTAGAGGAGGATAAAGACGATGGCACCGACTAAGCACGCAATCCTCAGCCCGAGCGCAGGGGCGCGATGGGTAGCCTGCCCGCCCAGCGCCAGACTTACCGAGCATATGCCCAGCGAGACCAGCCCCTACGCGGAGGAAGGCACAACAGCGCATTACCTCTGCGAGCAGGTCGTCAGGCGCAGCCTGCCCGGCTGGGCGGGATTGCCGGAAGCCCCGATGGACGATCTGATGGGTAACGACGCCTACACCCCGGAGATGAAGGAAGCCGCCAAACTGTACGCCGACTTCATCCACACGGTCTACGACGGCTTCCCGCACACCCCGACCCTTTGCGTAGAGCAGCGGGTCAGCATGGCACGGTGGGCGACTGCCTGCTTCGGAACCTGCGACTGCCTGCTGATCGGAGATGGCATCCTTCATGTTATCGACTTCAAGTACGGCGCAGGGGTTCCGGTCAGCCCGGTGGACAACATCCAGATGATGCTGTATGCGCTGGGGGCCTGGGACTTGTTCAGCGCGACCGACGACATCCAGACGGTGCGCATGAGCATCGTCCAGCCCCGCATCCAGAGCGAGCCGGAGACCTGGGAAACCAGCGCGGACAGCTTGCTCGACTGGGCCGAGAACACCCTGCGCCCCGCGGCCAAGCAGGCATGGGAGGGCAAAGGCGAGCTGAACCCCGGCGAAAAGCAATGCCGCTGGTGCAAGGCCAAGCCCCAATGCCGCGCCTGGAAGGACAAGTACGGCCCGCTGGCCGACTTCATGACCCAGACCCCCGAGGCCCGAGATCCGCGCCTGCTGACTGACGAGGAGGTCGGGGAGTGGCTGATTGCGGCACAGGGCATTGCGGATTATGTGAAATGCCTGGAGGAGTACGCCCAAAAGCAGCTGCAGCAGGGACACGCAGTCCCCGGCTGGAAGCTGGTCGAGGGGCGCAGCACCCGCCGGTTCACCGACCCGGACGCAGCCTTTAAAGCCATCGAGGCCGATGGCATCAGCGAGGCGATGCTGTACGAGCGCAGCCCCATCAGCCTGACGGCAGCAGAGAAGCTGCTGGGCAAGAAACGCTTTGCCGAGGTCTGCGGTACCTGGGTGGAGAAGCCCAAGGGCAAGCCCACCCTGGCCCCCGAGAGCGATAAGCGGCCCGCCTATGATGCCGCTGAAGGATTCGAGGTGATCAAGTAATGCCACCTTTAGCCGGGGACTACCCATTCTACGCACCGTCACCTCAAGACCCGCGCAGGTTCGTAAACTACAACAATTTCATCGAGGAATATTACGAACTCCACGGCAACTACGACTACGCCCACGAGGCCTTCCACGCAGCCCGTGAGGCTCGGCGACACCATCGGGACGCCTACTCTATGGCACGGAGTGCTCCGCGCCCTTACCGTGGGTGTTACTGGCACAGCTACACAGCCGAGGAGAAGCGCGCATACGCCATTCGGATGCAGGAAGAACACGCGCTGGACGGATTCGAGGTGCTCAAGGAATGACCTACGGCGTCTGGAACAACGCGGAAAAGCGCTTCGTTTTTGGCATCGCCGCCGAGACTCCTCGCAAAGCAGAGCGGGCATTTAGAAAATCCTGCGTCACTTGGCGTAAGTGGCGCTACGAAATCAAGCCCATCCCCGAGGGATTCAAGAATCCCAGAAACCCACACTACGCCCATTTAATAAGGAAAGGACACAACACCATGAATGCAAATGAAATCATCATCCCCGCTCGTTTGAGCTACGCCAACATCTGGGAGGCCCGCCAGAGCATGGAGGGCGACAAGATGCAGTACAGTTGCTGCCTGCTGATCCCCAAGACGGACACCGCCACCATCCAGCGCCTCCAGAAGCTGATGACCAAGATCGAGAGTGAGGCCGTCACCACCAAGTGGGGCGGCAAGAAGCCTGCCAGCTACGCACACCCCCTGCTCCGCGATGGCGACACCGACCCGACCAAGGGCGGCGATTCCAACTACGCAGGCTGCTACTTCATCAACGCCAAGGCCAACGCCGACCACCCGCCCAAGATCATCGATGCCCGCTGCAACCCGGTCATGAACCGCGATGAGGTCTACAGCGGCTGCTACGCCAATGTGAAGGTGTCCATCTACGCCTACAACAACCCCAAAGGCGGCAAGGGCCTCAGCGCAGGACTGGTAGCAGTCCAGAAAACTAAGGACGGCGCACGCCTGGGCGGCGACACTGGCACGGACGGCTTCGCTCCTCTGTCGCAGGAAGATGAGGATATGCTGAGCTGAACACGGCACGGAGGCAAGCATGATGCTTACTATCGACCTGGAGACGTACAGCCCCCAGGACATCGGCAAGGTGGGAGCGTACCGATACGCCCAAGATCCGGACTTTGAAATCCTGCTGTGCAGCGCGGCAATAGACGATTACAGGGTGGTGCTTATCGATACCACCGACAACGGCAACGCAGGGCTGGCGGCTGTAAAGTCCCTGCTCTTTGATCCACGATTCACCAAGCGGGCCTGGAACGCAGCCTTCGAGTGGTGGTGCCTTAGCGAGTACTTCCACCTGACCCAGCAGCAGCGCGAGGATTGGCTCGACCAATGGCAAGACAGCATGGTTCACGCCATGTACTGCGGCCTGCCCGCCAGCCTGAAAATGGCGGGCCAGGCCCTCCAGCTGCCCGAGGACAAGGCTAAGATGAGGGAAGGCGCAGCGCTGATCCGCTACTTCTGCTGCCCCTGCAAGCCGACCAAGGTCAACGGTGGCCGCAACCGCAACCTGCCGAAGCACGACCCCGAAAAATGGGAGATTTTCCGGCAATACAACATCCGAGACGTCGAGACAGAGAGGCACATCGACAAACTGCTGGAACCCTTCACTGTGCCGGATTTCATCTGGCAGCAATGGCGGGACGACGTGCGGATGAATAGCCGCGGCATTGCCACGGACGCAGAGCTTACCAGCGGCGCACTTTGGTGTGGCAGCACGTACAGCGCCGAGCTTTTCACCCAGGCCCAGCAAATCACCGGGCTGGCGAATCCCAATGCCCCCGGCCAGCTCCGGGCATGGCTGGCAGACAATGGCGCTGACCTGCCCGACCTGCGCAAAGAAACCGTGGCCGAGGCGCTGAAACAGCCCCAGACCGCGAAAGCCCGCCAGGTTTTGGAGCTTCGTCAGGAGCTAGGGAAATCCTCCCTCAAAAAATACGACGCCATACAGGCGGCCACAGGCCCCGATGGGCGCATCCGAGGCACGCTGCAATTCTACGGCGCAACACGCACCGGGCGCTGGGCCGGACGGCTGCTGCAGGTGCAAAACCTACCCCGCACTTACGTCAAGCACCAGGACGAAATCCGAGAGCTTATCAAGGCTCGGCAGCTGCCCGCACTCGAGATGATCTATGGGAACGTGAACGACCTACTGAGCCAGATGATACGGACGGCGCTGATTCCTGCGCCGGGGTCGGTGTTCATTGATGCCGACTTTTCGGCCATCGAAGCCCGGCTGATTGCCTGGGAGGCAGGCGAGGAGTGGGTGCTTGACGTTTTCCGCACGACCGGGAAAATCTACGAGACAACGGCATCGAAGATGTTCGGCATCCCGGTGGAGACCATCGTCAAGGGGAATCCCAACTACAGCTACAGGCAGCGCGGCAAGGTCGCCACCCTGGCCCTGGGCTACCAGGGCGGGGTCGGGGCCATGCGGCGGATGGACGTCAGCGGGGCGCTTAAAGACCTGCCGGACGCCGAGATCCAGGACATGGTCAACCGCTGGCGGCAGCAGAACCCAAACATCGTCAAGCTATGGCGGCGGATGGAACTGGCCGCCACAAAGACCATCGCCGACAAGAAACCTCACTCGGTCATCCTCGGCGTCACCTTCCGCATGGAGGCCAGCACCTCCCTCCCCTTCCCCTTTTTGACCATGAGCCTGCCCAGCGGACGCAAGCTGTACTACGCCGACCCCCGGGTCAGCGACGACGGCCACATCCACTACCGCGAACAGACCAACGCAGGCTGGCAGGACAGCGAAACCTACGGTGGCAAGCTGACCGAGAACCTGACGCAGGCCATCGGGCGGGACTGCCTGGAATTTGCCCTCGACAACCTCAAGCAAGCCGGATACCGGGTGGTTTTCCACATCCACGACGAGGTGGTCATCGAGAGGCACACCGACACACCGGAGGCCGACCTGCAAGAGGTACGCCGCATCATGAGTCAGCCCGCCCCCTGGGCCATGGGCCTGCCCCTCAACGCAGAGGGCTGGGTCGGCCAGTTCTTCACCAAGGACTGACCCGCGCGGGCAATGACACGCGCAGATAAGCGCCGCCACGGAAAAGCGTAGCCAGTAAGGGCATGGCACTGAAATGCGAGGCTACGGACTTGCTGTGTGAGGTAAAGCAGCACGTGGAGCAGCGACAGAATGGCGATGTATCGCGTGGCCAGGGAAAAGCACTGTAGGCACAGGCGTAGCGTGGCATCAACTGGCACAGCAAGGGCTTAGCTTAGATAAGCGGGGCGAAGGCAAGGCGCTGTGTGCACAGGCATAGCGTCCCCCCCCGGTTTGCAACGCAGAGGTATGGCATTTCACCGCGGAGCGAAGGCGAGGCGTTGATGGCAATGATGGCAAAGCAAAGGCTTTGCTGTGCGCAGCAAGAATTGGCCCTGCAAAGGCATTGCGTGACATGGCATGGAAGGCGAGAGCACCGCACAGCCCCGGAAAAGCAAAGAGAAACACCGTACCGCCCCGGAAAAGCATAGCCTGCCCCGGATATGATCCGCGCTTCGTTGAAACACGCCGCGACGGAGGCGAGATGCACTGCCCGAAAGCGAGCCGCAAAGGCAAAGCATCGACAACCGATGAAGAGCAGCGCAAAGGAGATGCACCGAAAAGATTTGACTGGCCCGGCAGGGGCAAAGCCTTGCGTCCAACTGCTGAGGAACGGCACCGCGGCGAGAAGCATGGCCTAGCAGCGGCAAAGAACAGCAACCGAAAATTTCTACATTTTAAAAGGAGAGCACTACTATGAAAGTCAAAATCACGTTACTCGAAGAAGCCCTGGGAAGCAGCCCCAGCAACGAAGAACTTCTGGCAACTTATATCGCCAGCAAGGCTCCCACCGCCGACCTGACCGAGGAAGAAGTCTACAACATCAAACAGCAGCAGGCCGAGGATCGTATCACGGTTTTTCCGAAGCAGGCGGATGGCCGCCCCTTTATCTACGACTATCAGATCAAGGGTATGCTCAAGGACAGCTGCAAGGCCCTGGCCTCCGCTGGCAAGGCGGGATATCCGGGCGGCAGCGCCTGCGCAGCGCTCAAAGCCTACAAGAAAGCCATTGATGGCCTGATTTTTGTATACCCCCGCGAGATTCCCTACGACTTGCACGGCCTGCGCATGGGCTACTGCGAGCGCCCGCTCCGCGCCAGCACTCCGCAGGGCGAGCGCGTCAGCATCGCCAAGAGCGAGAGCGTGCCCGCCGGGTCTACGGCAGAGTTTGAAATCGAATGCCTCGACCCTTCCCTGGAGAAGATGGTACGCGAATGCCTGAACTATGGCACGAAGCGCGGCCTGGGCCAATGGCGCAACTCCGGCAAGGGCCGCTACACCTGGGAGGAGGTCACGGAATGACCTGCCTCTGCAAGAACCCAAAGCCCGCGCTCATGCGCGGTCGAGACCGCAAGTATACGGTGGTATGCATGAATTGCACCCGCACCGGGTATAAGGCCAGCTGCAAGACTGCGGCACAGTTTTACTGGGAGCTGGCGACCGAGCCGGAGAAGTGGGCCGACAAAGAACAGCCCTACCCTGCCCCGGCTGGAATCACAGACCACCCTTTCCTGTACGAAGCCATCAACGATGAGGAGGGATAACACATGACACCAAAGGACTACGCCTCCATGACCGACAAAGTGTACGAAGAGCTGCGCAAGCAGGACTGGGGTACCAGCGCTGCGCTCGAATTGACAAAAACGTACTTCACCAGCGGCGCATACAAGAACGAACCCCAAAACCATGAGGAGGAATAACCCATGCTTCACTTTATCGCTGGCGTGCTGGTCGGCTCGCTCGCCGCCACCTACGCCATCGCCCTGATTTCCAATAACGAGGATGCCCTCCGAGAGCAGAAGATCCGAGAGCTGCGCACCGCGAATCGGACGCTCCAGGAGGAATACGCCAGCGCCAAGCGCCTGGAGATGTACTGGCGGGCACGCTGCATGAACACGACCATGGGGGTCAAGGCAGAAAGCCCGGCCCTGACAGCTGACGAATTGGTGGAGGCAGAAGCAGTATGCGAGTAAGCATAGGCACGAGCAGGACAGACAAGAAATGGAAGCAGCTGGATCTGACATGGCCGGAGTTCGTGGACGCCGCCATCCAGCACCGCACCATTGGTACCGAGACCCACGCTGAGTACATGGCGATGCCCAAAGCCAAGCAGGATCAGCTGAAGGACAACGGCGGCTTTGTGGCCG
>ENA-OPXC01002118-OPXC01002118.1-human-gut-metagenome-genome-assembly--contig:-NODE-2118-length-12337-cov-2.795636_pt1 | contig 12337 bp, 9 predicted proteins | sample MGYA00241512_ERZ502016 | MGnify/ENA primary metagenome ERZ502016 (study PRJEB25962, sample SAMEA2043043) | human gut metagenome | biome: human gut; feature: human-associated habitat; material: faeces...
CTGCTCCTGCCAAAGCAATAATTAGTACCATTTTAAAACCGATTTTGCTAAAGAAACCTACCTTTTTTCTGCTTGACTTTTCCATGCTCAATTCCTCCACATTAATTCTTAATCTGCTGCTCCATCACAGTTTTTGCATGTGCAAGTGCCTCCGGAATTTTCGCCGGATTCTTGCCCCCTGCCTGCGCCATGTTCGGACGTCCACCGCCGCCACCACCTACTAAGGCTGCTGCTTCTTTGATAATCTTTCCTGCATGTGCGCCTGCTTTTACAGCATCGTCTGTTGCAGTTACGATTAAGTTAACCTTTCCTCCCATATCGGAAGCAAGGATAACAACACCGCTGCCAATCTTACCTTTGAGGTCATCTCCTAAGGTACGGAGTGCGTTCATGTCAACGTCTTTTACGGATACTGGAAGTACTTTGTAATCGCCTGCTTCTACTACCTGATCCATTACGTCAGCAACTTCGCTCTTGGCAATCTGGTCTTTTAATTTCTCATTTTCTGCAGAAAGTGCTTTGATTTCGTCAAGCATGGACTGAATCTTTTCTGCTAACTTATGAGGCTCTGCCTTTGCTGCTTTTGCTGCTTCGAATACAACATCAAAAGCCTCTTTATCATTTACTGCAAGTTCTGCAAGCATTTTTCTGTTGATGTCAACACCAGCTAATTTTAATCCGTGCATGAATTTGCTGTAAGAAAGTCCGTTCATTCTTGTAGCAGCGTTGATACGTGCGATCCATAACTGTCTGAACTGACGTTTTCTCTGTTTTCTTCCTGCGTAAGAACTTGTTAAAGCTCTCATAACAGACTGTTTTGCTACTCTATACTGTTTAGATCTAGCGCCTCTGTAACCTTTTGCTAATTTTAAAGTTCTATTATGTCTTTTTTTAGCGCCTAAACCGCCTTTTACTCTTGCCATTTTTTAATCCTCCTTACTTAATTCCTATGCGTATGGTAAAATCTTCTTCATATTCTTAACGTTTGTTGCATCAACCATTGCAGGTTTTCTAAGATTTCTCTTATTCTTTGTTGTTTTCTTTGTTAAGATATGTCTCTTATAAGCTTTACTTCTTTTTAATTTTCCTGTTCCTGTAACTTTGAAACGTTTTGCAGCTGCTCTGCTTGTTTTCATTTTTGGCATGATAGATTCCTCCTTAAAATAATTATTTCTTTTCTGCCAACACCATGCTGATACTTCTTCCTTCAACTTTTGGTGCTTTTTCCACTACTGCTGTGTCAGATAAGCTTTCTGCGAAATCGTCAAGAATGTGTTTGCTTGCATTCATATGAGCCATTTCACGTCCGCGGAATCTCAAAGTGATTTTCACTTTATCTCCCTTGGATAAAAACTTCTTTGCAGCGTTCATTTTGGTATTCAGATCATTTAAATCAATATTCGGTGACAAGCGAATCTCTTTCAGCTCAACCACTTTCTGTTTCTTTTTGGCTTCTTTTTCTTTTCTTGCCAGTTCATAACGATACTTACCGTAATCGATAATCTTGCAGACAGGTGGTTTTGCAGTTGGAGCGATTTTAACTAAGTCAAGTTCTGCTTCCTCAGCAAGCTTCATAGCTTCTCTCGCTGACATAATGCCAAGCTGTTCTCCGTTTTCTCCGATCAGACGAATTTCTTTGTCTCTGATCTGTTCATTAATCATTAACTCGCTAATGGTATTGCACCTCCAAAATAATTTTTCATGCTTCCACATAAAAAAAGTGGATAGGCAGACTATCCACAATCAATCAAATACGCATATGCGACGTTTGAGGTATTAAACCATGAGACACTGTAAATTTGTGCTCCGGTGAGAGTGGATACTCTACTTTGTTTTCAACAACTCTGATACTATAACATACACACACTCATTTCGTCAAGTATATTTTTTGCATTTTATAAATTTTCTTGAATGAAATTTTATAAATTTAGCATCAGTATTTGCATTTTGCGTTGCCATTTAGTACACTCTTCTTATATATATTATAAAAAATTTTTTTCTAAATTACAAGCACCATGAAAGGTATTGCCAAGCTTATAAAAACGTAAATTTATGAGCAGTTTGGCAAGTGCCTGATTATAAAGAAGAAAGGCATAAACTATGGATCACAGAATTGTCGACTTACACGTACATTCCACCGAATCAGACGGAACTCTCACACCCGAAGATCTGGTGGCTGAGGCAAAGAAAGTCGGGCTGGCGGCATTTGCACTGACAGACCATGACACCTGCCAGGGTGTGTGCAAAGCAATGCCCTGCGCTGCTTCTGCCGGGATTGAACTAATACCGGGCATTGAACTCTCCACCGATTATCACGGAAAAGAAGTCCATATCGTAGGGTTATATATTGATATCGAAAATGAGCAGCTTCTGAAAAAGACAACCGAATACCGGAAATGCCGCAGTGAGCGCAATGCACTTATGGTGGAGGCACTTCAGAAGGAAGGGCTTTCCATTACGATGGAAGAACTGGTGGCTGAAAATCCGGACTGTGTCATTACCCGCGCGAACATTGCACGCTTTCTATATGAACATGGTCAGATCAAGAGTGTCCGCGAAGCCTTCGACCGTTATATCGGCGACCACTGCAAATGCTATGTCGGCAGGTTGAAAGTCGCTTCAACCGATGCCGTGCGTCTCATCAAGGAAGCCGGAGGTACTGCCATTTTAGCTCACCCTCTGCTCTACGGCCTGAGTAACACCAATCTCCAGAAAATGATCGATGAGCTGAAACCGGCGGGACTTGACGGGTTAGAAGCAATCTACTCCACCTACACCACCGGAGAAGAACAGCAGATGAAACGTCTTGCAAGGGAAAACGGACTGCTTATCAGCGGCGGCTCTGATTTCCACGGCTCAAACAAACCGGATATCGCTCTTGGCAGAGGACGGGGACATCTGTATATTCCTTACTCTGTTTTAGAAACGATAAAAGCCGGCAGATAAAAAAAGGAAGCTTACATATCAACGGTAAGCTTCTCTTTTTTTATAAAATAAACTTCTCGATCACTTCCGCGATCGCATCATGATTATTATCATTTTCCGTAACATAATCAGCGGCTTTCTTGATATCATCGATCCCGTTCTTCATAGCGATACCAATATGTGCGGATTGGATCATCGGAATGTCGTTCTGTTCATCTCCGATTGCGACGGTGCTGGTATGTGGAATATTTAACAATTTTACCAGATACTGTGCGCCGGTTCCTTTGTCCGTGTCGACCGGACAATACTCCAGATACTCTTTACAGGAGAAAAAGGAGTTGCATTTTCCTTTCGCCCAGACAGCATTTGCTTTCTGGAAACGTTTTAATTTTTCATCATCCTCCAGATGGATCAGAATGACTTTCTGAGGTTCCGAATCCAGACAATCCGAAATTCTTCTTGTGAGTTTGTAGGTCATATGAGAACGCTCCACATAATAATCCAATTCTTTTGTGTGTCGTTTTGTCACAATGTCTACGGTATTGTAGGTCTGCGCATAGATGCCGGCTTTATGCGCCCGGTCAAAAATCTCCTGCGCAACCTCAATTGGAAGTGCACTTTTATAAAGCACACGGTCTGCCGCACAGTCATAGATCACTGCCCCGTTAAAGGCGATCATATAGCATCCCGGACTGGTCAGTCCAAGATCCTTTGCAACAATCCTGCCCGACTCTACCGGTCTTCCGGTTGCAAGAACAAAATAGTGTCCACGCTCTAACATTTTCTGTATTGCAGCCCGGTTCTTTTCAGAAATCGACTTATCATCACACAATAATGTATGATCCAGATCTGCAAATAAAATTTTATTATTCATAGCCATCCTCCCTCACACAATAACTGCTCTTTCCGTACTGCTATTTATTCTACAGGTTCTGCCGGGATAAACACTCTTCCCTGATATCCATGAGATGGTTTTGAAACATTTTCCATTGCCTCCCTGCAGAAAACATCCTGAGATGACAACGCAATCTTTCCGCGTCTGTCTACCTTCTCGTAATTGCCGTCAGCATGCAGCACATGTGCCTTTAAAGTGTCTGCCAGTTCCACATCCAGAATATGTCTGACACGTTTTTTCAGTTCATCATCTAATACCGGGAATAAAATCTCCACTCGTCTGTCTAAGTTACGCGGCATCCAGTCGGCACTTCCCATGTAAAGTTCTTCTTCTCCATCATTGAAGAAATAGAAGATCCGGCTGTGCTCTAAGAAATTTCCAACGATCGAACGGACTTCAATATTCTCGCTCACCCCTGGGATCCCGACTTTTAAGCAGCAGATTCCACGGACGATCAGCTGGATCTTAACGCCTGCTGCAGACGCTTCATAAAGGGATTCAATGATTCCCGGATCACAGAGCGAATTCATTTTTGCAATGATCTTTGCAGGTTTTCCCTCTTTTGCATGCTTCGTCTCACGGCGGATCAGCTTTGTGAACTTCGTGCGAAGCCAGATCGGTGCAACCGCAAGTTCATTCCATGACAATGGTTCGGAGTAGCCGGACAACATATTGAATACGGCAGTTGCATCCTCTCCGATCGCACCGTCACAGGTAAAAATACCACAGTCTGTATATAACTTTGCTGTGGAGTCGTTGTAGTTACCGGTTCCAAGATGCACATAACGACGGATACCATCTTCCTCCCTCCGGACAACCAGCGCTATTTTGCTGTGGGTTTTCAGTCCAACCAGACCATAGATAACATGGCAGCCAGCCTGCTCTAATTTTTTTGCCCAGACAATGTTATTTTCCTCATCAAACCGGGCCTTTAACTCCACTAAAACAGAAACCTGCTTGCCGTTTTCAGCCGCCTGTGCCAATGAAGCAATAATTGGTGAATTGCCGCTGACACGGTAAAGCGTCTGTTTGATGGCAAGTACATCCGGATCCACAGATGCCTGACGTATAAAATCAACCACCGGATCAAACGTCTGGTATGGATGATGCAAAAGGATATCTCCTTTTCGGATCTCATCAAAAATATTTTCCCCCGGTACGATCTCCGGCACGCGCTGTGGCGTGTAAGGCTCATTCCGCAGATCGTCACAGCCTTCTAATCCATACATTTTCATCAGGAATGTGAAATCAATTGGTCCGTTGATCTGGAAAATATCCTGTTCTGCCACTTTTAATTCATCTTTTAAGAAGTTTAACAGCTTTTTGTCAATACCGTCCTCCACTTCCAGACGGATCACCTCTCCCCACTGACGCATTTTTAACTGTTTCTGAATCTCTTTTAACAGGTCAGCCGCCTCATCTTCATCGATCGACAGGTCGGCATTCCGCATGACACGGTAAGGATATGCACAGAGTACATCATAGTTTAAAAACAATTTATCAATATTCCGCTCAATGACCTGCTCCAATAAAATGAAGGTCTTTTCATTTCCATCTTCCGAAGGGATATGTACCAGGCGTGGCAACACGCTTGGAACCTGAACGGTTGCAAATTCAATTTCCTCTTTTTCTGCCTTTCCTTTTTTCTTGGAAAGAAGTGCTGCAATGTTCAATGTCTTGTTCCGAATCAGTGGAAATGGTCTTGAGGCATCCACCGCCATCGGGGTGAGTACCGGATATACATTGTCTTCAAAATAGCGGTCCACAAATGCAGCCTGCGCCTCACTCAGATCTTCGAATGCATCCATCACAACGATCCCATGCTGGTGCATAAGCGGCACAAGAGAACGGTTATAGGTATTGTACTGAAGCGTGACAAGCTCTCTCGTGCGCTCATTGATCTTCTCTAACTGTTCCGATGCCGTCATTCCGGCAATGTCTTTTTTCTTATAATTGGCGTGTACCATATCCTTCAGGGATGCGACACGCACCATGAAAAATTCGTCCAGATTTGACGAAGTGATACTGACAAACTTTAATCGCTCCAGAAGCGGAATGGATTTATCTCTCGCTTCGTTTAATACGCGGTGGTTAAATTTCAGCCAGCTTAATTCCCTGTTTTCGTAATATTCCGGTTTTTTAAAATCCTGTTCTTTCTCCATAAGATAAACCTAGCCTTTCCATTGGTTGACTGTCAGCCGTAGACTCTCTTCTCTTTGATCACCGGCTTTATGCTGAATATATTTTCAAAATATGACGTTTTGGCATCAAACAGTGCTTTTTCCAAAGCAATATCATCCATTGTCTCAATTGTGATCACAAGCTCTCTTCCCTTGACCGCCGCCTTCACATTCTTAAACTTCTGCTTGTGGCTCCGGTCCATTGCATTGGATACACGAAGGATTGCAGAAAGTTTTGCAACGGACAGATAACTGTCATGATCCAGTTTATCTGCGAGATCTTCATAGTCAGGAAGCGGCCATGTATTATATAATACTGTGTTTGCAACAATCTCACGCTCTTTGTGTGTCAGTCCGATAATCTCGGAAGCCATAATAATATCATAGGAGCAGGACGGACCGTTGGCAAAACTGATATATTTTCCGCAGTCATGTAAAATGGCAGCCACCTGCAAAAGCAGCCGTTCTCTTCTGCCAAGTCCATGTACTTTTTTCATCGTATCAAAAATAAGGGTTGCCATCTGCGTCAGTGCATCAATATGTGGGGTGTAACTCATGTAACGCTCGGAAAGATTTCTTGCGGCAGATAAGACATCCGCCTCAAAATCATGTTCCACCCGGATCATATTATTCTTCTGTGCATAGTGGAATGCGATACCATCGCTGACATTCGTTCCCGGTGCCCAGAGACTCTCTGCGCCGATGCTCTCTGCCATGCATTTAAAAATCATCATATATGGAATGACAAGCGCATCACTCTCATTCGAAAGGTTCAATTCCTCTGAGATTTCCTCTAATGTCTTCTCATCCAGCTTTCTGATGTACTTTAAGAACTTTGCTGCCTCTATGGTATTGTCTTCCTTGTTTTTTTCTACTTTTCTGCTGATCTCTGATATATAATCACCGATGATGATCAGGTATTTGATCTTCGTCTCCCGAAGATACATAGCTTTAAAAACTTCAAGTTCCTTGTCAACAAGTTCTTCTACCTGAAGTTCATACTGTGCCAGATTGTTACTTTTTCTTGCAAGCTGCTCCCGCATACGCATGGTGCCGAGTGCCAGATGCTGTGTTGTGACTACTTTTCCCTTTGAGAATACCGTGATCTGCATACCGCCGCCTCCGGCATCCACAACTGCTGCACCTTTCTGGATCATACGCTCAAAATCTTCCCGCATGGCAACCGATTTATAACTGATAAAGCGATGCTCAGAGTTACTTAAAACTTTTACGAGAAGTCCTGTCCGGATGCGGATCTGGTCTAAGATAAAAAGTTCATTTTCAGCGTTTCTCAAGGCTGCGGCAGCATATGCTTCGTAGCTGTCCACCCGGTAGCCGTCCATGATCTTTTTGTACTCGGCAAGCGTATCACACAGCGCCTCCACAAGTTCATATCCAATACTTCCCTTGGAATATGCATCTCTTCCGAGCTCGATCCTGCTCCGGATATAATCAATGTCACGGATTTTCTTCTTTCCTGAAATCTCAAATATTTTAATACTTACTTCATAAGAACCAATATAAATTGCTGCGAATGTATGAATCACCAGATGTCTGCCTCCTCATTTCTTTTGTATATCTCTATTATACCAATTTTTTATTCTTTTCCAAGTAAATAGTTGATAAATTGCTGCGCTGTCCTGCCGGATAATCCGCCGTGGGAAAGCTCCCATTTATTGGCCTCAGCAAGCAAAGTGTCCTCATCCATGGAAACCTGATATTTTTCTGCAAGTACTTTGACAATATTCTGGAATTCCTTCTTATTCGGTGCGCCAAAGTAGATGGAAACACCAAATCTTGCATACAGGGATAATTTTTCCTGTACAGTATCGGAAGTATGCATATCCTCACGCACTTCCTCTTTATCCGAAAATGTTTCACGGATCAGGTGGCGTCTGTTGGAGGTTGCATAGATCAGTACGTTGTCCGGTTTTTTCTCAAGACCGCCCTCGATCACTGCCTTCAGATATTTATATTCGATCTCAAACTCTTCAAAAGAGAGATCGTCCATGTAAATAATGAACTTGTAATTGCGGTTTTTGATCTGTGCGATGACATCATTCAGATCACAGAACTGGTGCTTGTACACTTCGATCAGACGTAAGCCTCTGTCATAGTACTGGTTTGCAATGGCTTTGATACTGGTGGATTTTCCGGTTCCGGCATCCCCATATAACAGGCAGTTATTTGCCTGCTTTCCGTTGACAAATGCTTCCGTATTGTCGATGAGTTTCTGTTTTGCAAGCTCATAGCCGACCAGATCGTCTAATTTCACATGGGCAATATTTGTGATCGGCACGATCTCCACCTCTTCCTTTTCCCTGTGCTGAATGCGGAATGCCTTGTGAAGTCCGAGTTTACCAACGCCAAAATCTTTATAAAATGCCGTCACTGCATCTTTAAATCCGGACACATCTGTGGAAGCTTCCAGCTTTAACTTCAACTCATTGATGCGCTCCTTGATCCTCTTATTAAAAATCTTTCCGCTCCCTGTCATGCTCTGATAATCGGTGATGGCATCCATGCAGTCCATCTCAAAATAAGAGGCAAGTTTTCCAAAATCAAAATCAAACAGCGATTTGATGATCTCAAAGTCATGCAATACGATCTGATTGACAGAGCCCTCCACTTCGCCGCGGATCTCACAGGCTTTGCTGTAAGCATTCTCATTATTTACAAGAAGGAATGCCAGAAAACTGTGCCACAGATTTCCCACAAAGCCATGACTCACTGCCAGTTCCATTAACTGGTTCCAACTCTCATACAAAAGAGACTCCACATCCTCTTTATTATAATATTCATTTTCGTAATTCTCCATGATCCAGGTCATGTTATAAAATAAGTTACCATTTTCAAAATCTTTATATAAAATCAAATTCTTTGGACTTTTCATCAGTTTATTCATTCCCTTCTGCACTCACATAATTGCCAAGTATTTTCAAACGGATTGTCTCTTCTGTCAGCCCCCGCAGCGCATTCTGTACGGCTGCATCATTGAGATTTCCCTCAATGTCAACAAAGAAACGGTACTCCCACGCTTTTCCCTGCACCGGTCTGGACTCAATCTTGTTCATGTTGATTCCGTTGTAGATAAAATGGGACAGCTTATGGTACAGTGAACCGCTCTCATGCGGAACTTCAAAAGAGATACTGATCTTATTGGCTCTCGATTCAAAAATCTTCTTGTTTGCCACAATGATAAACTTTGTATAATTATTTTTATTGTTCTGGATTGCCTCATCCAGCACTTTCAAACCGTAAATATCCGCAGTCAGGGTGCTTGCGATCGCTGCCTTGTTCTTTTTTCCATCTTCTTTGATCTTCTGGGCGGACATCGCAGTATTTTTCAGACTGTGCTTTTCCCAGTCTCTGTGGCTCTCAAGGTATTTCGAGCACTGCATCAGCGCCTGTGGGTGGGAATAAATGTCGGTGATATCGTCCATGTCTGCTTCCGGCAGACCCAAAAGTGCATGGTCGATACGGATGATCTGCTCGCCCACGATATAATTATTGTATTCCACCATAAGATCATAGTTCTCGGAAACGATTCCGGCGGATGAATTCTCAATTGGGAATACAGCGTAATCGGCCTCCCCGTTTTGGATGGCTTCCATCGCATCCCGCCACGTATCCACATGATAACTGTCTGCATTCTCCCCGAAATACTCATTCAGCGCAAGCTGGGAATACGCGCCTTCTGTTCCCTGAAATACGATTTTAGCATTTTTGTAATTCAGATGATCTACTTCTTTAAAATCGGGTTTTTCCGTCTGGCCATGTTCTGTCAGAAGCTGATACTGACGCTTCCGGCTCATGGACATGATCTGCTCGAACAGTTCACGGATACCATGTTTTAAAAATGGCGTAGTTCCTTTTCTGCTCAATGTTTCCAACTTGGAAACCTCACGCTGCTTGTCAAATACTTTCTTTCCTACAGCAATTTTATATTCAGCAACTTCCTCAGAAATTGCCATTCTGCGTTCATACAGATCTACGATCTGACTGTCGATCTGATCGATCTCATCTCTTAGTTCCAATAAATCTCTCATAATAAATCCAAGCCTTTCCATTTATTATTTATAATATATTACATTCACAGTTTGCTTGCAAGAGAACACTTGCGTCATGGTATACAGAAATGCTATACTTTTTATAGATAAAGATTATAAATCAAAGAGGTGATTTACTTATGAAAAAAATCTGGAAATGGCTGCTTTTTGTGTTGGTGATCCTTCTTGCTGCCGGGTGTGTTTTCCTCTACCGGTACATAAACCGCATTCGGTATAATGACGGTTATGTCAACGGCAACACTGCGGGAAATCTGTATAACGAAGGATATTTCTGTGAAAAAGATGGTATTGTCTACTTTGCCAACCCTGCCGACAACTACTGTCTGTACTCCATGAACCCGGACGGCACAAACATCAAAAAGTTAGAGGATCAGAGTGTCAGCTACATCAACGTGGATGACCACTACATTTATTACTGTAAACTTAAGGGAAAAAGCGCTGATTCGTTTTCCTTCCTCCCGGTCAATACCAACAGCTTATGCCGGCTGGACATTGACGGAAAAGGAAAACCTGAAATTTTAGATGATGATCCGTGTATGTATGCTTCCCTGGTTGGAAATTATCTGTACTATCTGCATTATGATACCACTGATGCAACCACGCTGTACAAAGTCAAAATTGATGGCAAGGAAAAAGAGCAGGTAGAAAAACAGTCCTACTTTACCGCAAGTACCGATGGACAATATATTTATTATAACGGACTGACAGACAATCATAATATCTATGAGATGGACACTTCCAATGGCCACGCAAAAGTCATCTATGAGGGGAACTGCTGGATGCCGGTGAAAGACGGAAACAATCTTTATTTTATGGACTGTGAAAACGATTACCGCATTGCCAAAGTCGATCTGACAAATGGTGAAAAAACGCTGGTCACGGACTGCCGTGTCGACTGCTATAATGTCACAGGCGATAAAATCTTTTTTCAGAAAAATGATAAGACAAATCCGGCCATCTGTTGTATTAATACAGATGGAAGCAATTATCAGGAATTAAAAGAAGGCAACTACACTGCCATTAATGTAACTTCCACTTATGTCTATTTTAAAGATTTTACGATCAAAACCCCTTATTATACATCTGTTGCTGCCCCGGGCAATGTACAGATTTTCAATCCGTAAGCAGGCGTTGTTACAATGCAATTTTTTACAAAAAAAGAAACGTCAGGAAACTTCATTTTTTCCTGGCGTTTCTTTATCCCGCAAAACAAATATTTATGCAAAATCAAATAACGACAACTGATTGGACTCCGGCATATCGCCCAGCAGTCCAAGATCTGCCATAAGATCAATGGTAGATTTCGTCACCTTGGTTCGCTGGCGGAAATCATCTTTGGATAAGAATTTTCCGTCTTTTGCTGCCTCCGCAACCGCAATTGCAGCATTGTCACCCATACCTTCAATGGTATTTAACGCCGGCATAAGCTTTCCGTCGATGATCTGGAAACGGTCCGGCAATGCACGGTAAATATCAATTGGCGTGAAATCAAAGCCTCTCGCATACATCTCCTGCACGATCCGCATATCACGGTAGACATCCTGCTCTTTTTTGGAAAGAGAATCTTTTCTTCTCGTGTAATCTTTATAAAAATATTCCAGACGCTCTTTTCCCTGACACATGATCTCATAGTTGAAACCTGTCGCACGAATGGAAAAATATGCTGCATAATAGGCAAGCGGGTAAAAAACTTTGCAGTATGCGATACGCCATGCCATCATAACGTAGGCAGCCGCGTGCGCCTTTGGGAACATATACTTAATCTTTAAACACGAATCAATATACCATTCCGGTACATTATGTGCCCGCATCTCTTCCTTCCATTCTTCCTTTAATCCCTTACCTTTTCGAACAGACTCCATAATGGTAAAGGACTGCTCACTGTCAAGTCCCATACTGATCAGATAAATCATAATATCATCACGAGTACAGATTGCAGTAGAAATCGTTGCAATCCCCTGCTCAATTAAAGTCTGTGCATTTCCCAACCACACATCCGTACCATGCGAAAGTCCTGAAATTCGGATCAGATCCGAAAATTCGGTCGGTTTCGCATCAATAACCATCTGCATCGCAAAATCTGTTCCAAACTCCGGGATTCCTAAACATCCCAGGGGAATACCGTTGATGTCTTCCGGTTCTACTCCCAATGCAGAGGTATTCATAAACAGCGACATGACTGTCTGATCGTCCAAAGGGATCGTCTGTGGATCAAGTCCTGTCAAGTCCTGTAACATACGGATCATGGTCGGATCATCGTGTCCGAG
>ENA-OPXC01002120-OPXC01002120.1-human-gut-metagenome-genome-assembly--contig:-NODE-2120-length-12331-cov-1.603372_pt1 | contig 12331 bp, 8 predicted proteins | sample MGYA00241512_ERZ502016 | MGnify/ENA primary metagenome ERZ502016 (study PRJEB25962, sample SAMEA2043043) | human gut metagenome | biome: human gut; feature: human-associated habitat; material: faeces...
TGAAGCATATAAAAAGTATCTCTTGCACTGTGACCGATTGCAAAAATAACATTGCGGCAAGGGTATTCCGCTTGCACTCCTTCTTTTTCAAGAATAAGTCCTGTTAGCTGTTTGTCCTGCATCAAAAGATTTTTTTCTGCTTCAGCTCTCTCTCTTTCTGCCACAGAACCACTGATTTTTTCACATAAGATATCACAGACTTTCGTGCGGAAATGTACCTCCCCGCCAAGACTTTCTATTTCTTTTCGAATTGATGCCACCACATCTTTTAAAATATCTGTACCAATATGTGGTTTTTGCAGATAAAGGATTTCCTCCGGGGCACCAAACCGCACAAAGGTTTCCATTACCCTTCTGCCCCGCTTCATTTTTTAACATTCCCTCCACTTTCTTTCTATTGTAATGAACAGATCCATCTATTGCTGTGTGCTGATCAATATCCCTTTCAGATAATACAGCACCGGTACGGCAAACAATACAGCCACAAATACCGCATAGACAATACCAAAAATCTCATACGCCACACTGCTCAGGATCACAATGCCCTTCTGATCCTGTGTGATCTTTCCCTTTTTCAAAAGATATGCACCGGCCAGACACACAAGCAATGTAATAAGCGATATCACAATTCCTGCTTTTCTGCCACTTGGACTGTACTTCAACACAATACTGTCGCTGCCCTTTTCCACCGGAACAGACATCATTCCGTCAATGGAACGAATGGTTACCTTCTTGCCATTGACCTTGCAGCTCCATCCCTTATCATAGGAAATCGGCAAAAATACATAATCCTTTGTTACATTTTCTATTTTCAGACGTACCCCCGCATGCTTCTGCTTTAACAGGGTAATGTCTCCATTGTCCTTCTGAATAGACTCAGCCGCAGATTTCAGCATATCATAATCCAGCCATCCCAGATGAAGCAGAGAGGCATCCACATCACCACTAAACTGTACCTCTACCGTCTCATTTTCAAAACTTCCAAGGCAGATCAGTCCATTGCCAAAATCCTTTGGATAGCTGATATTTTCCGACGTGTCGGAGTTCGGAATATAAATCTGCTCTCCGTTTACCAGTATGGATACCGGCTGCTCTGTGCTGTTGGTTCCATAGAAATACAAAACCTTTCTGCCGGCCCCAACCTGTGTACTGTACACGCTTCCGTTAATATCCGCCGAAACATCCCGGATCAGCGTATCACTGCTTCCGGTTATCGCCTGGTATAAGGCATTCTGCGTGTCAAACTTTTCTCCGGATACTGCAAGCTCCTGTGTATCTGTCTGTATTGCAAACGGCAGCTCCAGATTATTCTGATATAATCCAATCTGTTCTCCATTGCCATTGTCTATATTTTCACACAGACGATACATGCTTCCCGGCAGCTCCCGGTAGCTGAGATCATACTGGATATGTAACAGCGTATCGGAAAAGATCGTTCCTCCGGCATCCAATAACTGCGTCCAGTTAATAGAGTAGCCCAGTGCCGAAAAGTTTGGCTGCAGATCGGGACTGATCACATGCCAGTAGTTGGAAATCGCCTGTTTGCCAAGCACCAGAGGATAGTGAATATGGTCAATCTTATAATCGGTATTTTTTATTCGTTCAAACGCTTCGGTTTCCGTCTCCATATTTTTGGCAACATTATTGGCCTGCTCCAGATATCCGGAAGAAAAGACCGTGGAGTTCTCTTTGTTTGGTGCAAAGCTGACCACAGAGGTAACTGCAAGCTGCGCACATAAAACCACCAGCACCGCAAGTCTGTTCCTGTGACTCTTTAACAGAAATACATATATTCCGGCAAACACCGCTTCCACCAGCAGGCACAGAAAACCGTCCCCCAGTGTTGCATATGCAGCCTGACCACAATATGCCTCGTATATTTTGTAAAAGATCCTGCCTGCGGCAATACATACCACAAGACTGATCACGACAGAAAGCCACCGGTCTGTAGATGTCTTCGAAGGTTTACTTTCTCTGTCTCTGTGATCCTGATAAAGCAGCATTGCAAAATCAATCAATACAAAGGAGATCACATAGATAAAGCGGACCGGCCAGCTTGCTCTGCTGCCACCGTGCCACAAAAGCTCCACCGAAGGAATGATCACCGATAAAAGCAGGGCGATCACTACAAAAATATGACCACGGTACTTTTTGACATATCCGGAAGACCTTGCTGCCAGAATTACAAAACCAATAATCGCTGCAACAGGAAGTGCCATGTTTACGCACATTCTCTCAACCATGCTCCACTCATAGTCACTCCACTGTGCCTGCAATGCAGTCATATATGTGTTTAAGAAATTGCCGTCACCACTGCGGGGTGCCTCCATAATACTCCGTAATGCCGGAAGGACGATCACTGCACTCAGAAGCAGCGAGACCACGACCGATACTCCCAGACGCAGAATCCATTTCTTTTTGATGGCCTTGTCTCTGTCATCCTCCAGAAATGTTCTGGCACCGGCGGATAACAGCAGATAGATCAATGTAATACAGCCTGTATATACATTTACCATCATAGCCATCGTAAAAAATACAATAAAGAACAGAGAGCCCCTGTCCTCAAAAATACGGTCTATACCAATCATGATCAACGGAAGCAGAAATGCCGCATCCATTACCAGCATAATCTGAAAATGAACCAGAGATGCTGCCCCAAATGCGTACAATACGCTGCCGATCACATAAGCGATCCTCTCTGTGTCATATTTTCTCAGGTAAAAATACATCGCATAAGCAATCGCGATCATTTTTAATATCATAAGAATATTGACAAACTGATACAAATAGGAACGGGTCGAAAAATATAAAAAGAGATTTAGCGGGCTGAACAGGGCTCCCAGAGAAACAGCGCCTGAAATGTTCATGCCCAGACCGGAATTCCATGTAAAAAACGGATTTGCTTTTCCATGAAGGACATCCCATACATAATACATCCCCGCAGGAATCGTCTGCTGTACCATGTCTCCTCTGGCAATGGACTGGCTGCCAAAAGGATAAATGCTGTTTACACTATATGCTGTCAATACTGCCACGGTAACGATCATCAAAATAATCCCCAGATCCCATAGGGTTCTGCGGCTCGCCGGACTGGTCAGCTTGTTTTTTATCTTATCCGTTTTCATATAATACTCCTTTTCCCTGTCTATCATCGTGAAAATACTCCAATTTTCATTATAACATCCCGTCTGCCATATGACAACCACCGATGATCGGCAGATCTGCCGTTACTTCTTCCTGTGAAGAACCGGTGCCAGAAATGCCATCACAAATTCATTTTTTACCAGGATCAGGATCAGCAGATATACGACAGCACTTGCCAGAACGGCTGCTGCCAGGATCACAAAGGAAGACTGGAAAACCGAGGTGCATACCGTTCCGATCAGACCGATCGCGATCACTCCAAGAACAGGACCTTTAAGCATGTTCCATATTCCATGCACCCTGATGTTTTTATCCATATACGGGATCTGTATGCAGATGCCGAGAAACTCTGAAATCGCGGTTGTCGTCGCCGCTCCATTCAGACCATACCGGGGGATCAGCACCAGATTGAGAATAATATTGATCAGTGCCGATACGATTCCTGCCCGCAGGCAGACACTTTCCCTGCCGCTGGGAATCATGATCATATTGCCCATCCAGCCTCCGATAAAGGAACACAGCAGCGCAATGGTCAAAATGTGAAGGGAGGTTACGGCTCCCAGAAAGTCTCTGCCGGCGATCACCTCAATGATCGCTCCCGTTACCACATTTAATCCCGCCAGACATGGAAGGCCCAAAACAATGATAAAATTTAAAGAATATTTTAACAGACGGTTGATCTCATCATAATTCTTTTTGGCAAAATTTTCGGACAGCTGCGGCATTACAACCCATGCCACAGATGCGATCACCGTATTGACCAGATTGTAAATTTTTACAGAGGTACTGTACAGACCGACCTCCGAAGCGTCTTTCATCAGACCGAGCATAGTCATATCTGAATTGCAGTAGATCGTCTGTGATAAGATCATGGCAAACAGCAAAAAAATGGGCGGAAGATGTTTTTTGAGATTTAAATTCCGCGTAAAACGAATGTCACAAAACTTTCTGCGGTAAGGAATATTGATCAGATATGCTCCACTGGAGGCAATGACACTGATCACCGCATATTTCAGATAATCCTCCGGACGGTGAATAAAAAGAAACAGCAGTACGATGGAAAGACACTGCACTGCCACGGTTCTCACCGTAATATACCGGAAATCCTCCATCGCTGTATTGATCCAATCCGTTCCCAGTGTCGTAAACAGGATCGACGCACTCTGAATGCAGATCAAAAGACGGTAATTTTCCAGCGGCTTTGCCACGATCAGGGTTACTCCCAGAGCGAGATATGCGATCAGCGTAGAAAACAGATTAATAGAAAAGATCTGGCTTGCCATATTACTCAGTTCACTCCGGTCTTCCCTTACCTTCGCACACTCCCGGACCGCATAGGTCGTCACCCCCAGAGATGCGATCAACGAAAAATAACTGATAATGGAAGCACCAAAATCAATTTTTCCTACATTTTCTCTCATTAAGACGCGGGAAATATAAGGAAATGTGATCAATGGATATATAATGGAGCATATTGATTTTATGGTATTAAATACCGCATTTTTGTTTACATTTTTTGTTTCTTTCATATTTTTACTTCCTGCATATAAAATTCTTAATTTCCATCAGCTTATTGACCATTTTCATAAAATGATATCTTCTGCGGTACAGCTTCTGATATTCCTTCCAGTACGGCTTGTCCCGGTACTGTTTTGATATCAGCTCCTTGAGATTTTCCGTAGCGGAATACTGGGCATCCGTCATGGACAATTCCCAGTTGATCATCCATTCTGTAAAGAAGTTGATCAGAAGATTTTTCTGAATGATTTCCATATCCTCTGCGCTAAGTGCCTGATTTTGTTCATAGGGCTCCAGCAGCTTCATGTAATTGACATAAAAGACCTGATACAGCCCATAGCTGACATCCTTTTTGGCCGGTGACAGAGATCTTCCGATCCTCTGATTGCATACGACAATGTCATTTTTGCGATATGCTGTTTCATAGATTTTACGAACCTGCCACAAAGACAGCTCACAGCCCGCCGTATCCTTCTCCAGTGCTGCACAGTCATCCTCCCAGATAGTAAATCCGCCGATCCAGGTGACATAATGCCCTTCTGTCACAACAAAGTCCCGGAAAGAAAAACGCTCCCGGCTTTGTCCCTTTCCCTGTCCGTTGCTTAAAAAAATGCATGGTCTGCTTTCCTGATATTCCTCTGCCAGATTACAGAGAAGCCTTAAGGTATCCTTATTCAGACATAAGGTATCGTTATTTAATTTGCGGAGAATTCCGGTTCCCCGGCTGAGTGCCAGCGGGAAATTCCGATCTCTTACATTTTGTTCATTCCGGAAATAGACAATATGATCAGACTGACCGGCATATTGTCTTCCCATTTGCTCTGTATCGTCGTCGGAAGCATTATCCGATATCACGATTTCCACCTTTCCTTCCCGGAATTCCGGCTGTGCCATAATGGATTCCATGGTTATCTTCAGCTGCTCTACCCGGTTATAGGTTGGTATACAAATACTAACGAGTGGTTTCATTCTCCTTGTCCCCCATTTTTTTTGGAAGTTCCTCCAGATGCTTTACAAAATCCTTCTGACTCTCGACAAACAGATCCCGGTGCTCTTTCACAAATGCCTCGTCAATCTGCGAAAAATCAATCTCCAGCAGTTTCCTGCGAAGCTCCTCGTCAAACCGGTATCCCAGAACCTTTGCCGGCACTCCCGCGACGATCGCATAGGGCGGCACGTCCTTTGTCACAATCGCCCCGGCTGCCACAACGGCACCTTGATGGATATGCACACCGGACATGATCATGGCACCGCAGCCGATCCATACATCATCATCCACCCGGATATCTCCCTTAGACCGGGCATCCATCCCATCCCGCGTGATCAGCTCCTGTACCGGATATGTCAGTAAATGATCCATGGGATGCTCTGCACTCAGAATAAACTTCACGCCATTGGCAATAGAGCAGAAGCTTCCTATGGTCAGCATGACATCCCGCCGTGTCATTTCTATGTCAATGGGACCGTAGGTATATCTTCCCACCCGGACACAGTCAATATCATAAACATTCGTGCATCTGGCTCCGTTATGTTTGTTGCGAAAACGCCAGACAACCTTTCGTTTCCATACCAGATAAATAAATTCTAAAAAACCTTTCATATATCCTCCTCTTCGAGCAGCCTATAATAAACCTTTGCAGCCTGCAGAATATTTTTCATCCGAAACTTCATAACCCTTCTGTGATCTCCCAGACTTTTGGTAGCTTTGCCATGATTGTGAAGCACCTGGATATCCGGCTGAAATACAATATCCACGTTGTTCTTCCGGCACCAGAAGCTTAAAATGTATTCTTCATAATAAAAATAAGTCTCCGGCGAAAAAATAACCGGCTTGCGGTCCATAAGCTCTCTGGAAAAGATCAGGCACGCTCCCATCGGCGCAATATTCTTCCGATAGGACAGATCTGTCACGGAAAGAGCGACATCCTTACTGTTTTTCCCCAGCAGCGCATAATAAAGCGGATAAAACCACAAAGCCAGTGTATTAAATAAAATGGTTCTTCGCACTCTGTTCTTCGGAAGAACCATATTTTCATCAATGGGACTCTGATGGATTTTCAGAGTTGTGTGAAATACATCGGGACTTAAAATGCCAAAATGACTTTTTTCGTATTCCCCGCGTACTTTCCGGATAAACTCCCGGTCCCGAAACAGCAGATCATTATTGGCAAATACCACAAAGCTGCTATCCCAGTGCTTCACAGCATAATCGTAGGCAATATTATTTCCCGCAGAAAATCCAAGATTTTTTTCATTATGGAGAATATACACCTGCTCATTGGACTGATACATCTCCTGAAGACGCGCCAGAGAATCATTGACAGAAGCATTATCCATCACAACGATCTTCACACAGTCACTTTGTTCCAGTGCCAGGATCGAGTCAACACACGCCTGGGTTTCCTCAAAACAATTATAGTGTAAAACAATGAATGTAAAATATTCTTTTCTCTCCATTATAACCTCCGGTTTCCTGTCCGTTTTCTGTCTGCCATACGATTCCTATGAAAGCTCATTGGATTTCTCGGATCTGCTGTAAAATTTATTGATCAGTCCGGCGATCACAGGCGGCCAGAATTTACAATACATAATGTAATTTTCTTTCTGCCGTGCATTGTCCCCAATAATCGCAGTCGTTGCAGACTCTTCATGGATCCGGTGGCTCATCAGAGGCTCCCCGCAATAGACAAACTGCCCCTTCTGTCTGGAAATATTTTCCCACGCCTCCCAGTCTTCACAGCTTCGGAACCCATTTTGAAAGATCGGTTTCTGCAGGTTGTCCATGCAAAAGGTCACTGCCGGACAACAGATCGGATCACCCAGAGATAAAATTCTCCGGCGGACAAACCGGCTTCCCTGAAATCCTTTGACCTTAAGGGGCGCCAGCATTTTTCTTTTGATATTCAGATTGACATTTTTATATACCTTTTCTCCGTTTCGCAGTTCCGAATAGCCGGTAAATCCGATCAATGGGTGTGATGCCTTTTCCATCTCTGCCAATACCGTCTGAAGATATGCCGGTTCATATGTGTCATCCTGATGGGCGATCGTGATATAGTCTGTTTTTGCCTGTCTGTATGCAAAATTCCAGTCCTGGGCAATCCCGCCTTCACCTGTATTGATGTACAGCGGAATCTCATATTTCTCTGCCAGTCCCTGTATCCATTCATTCGGCGTTGAAGTAGCCATTATGATATTGCTTTTAACCGTCTGATTTTTTAGAGAAAGTATGCATTCCTCTAAATATGGACTTTCTTTGTATGCACAAATTGCAAACGTATGATCATTTCTTTTTGTCATTCTATTCCCCTATATTAATCTTCCCTGCAGCAATAATTCCCATACCGCTGCAATTTGCAGTATATTTGCAACAATAAATGATAGTTTTGCCAGTCCGTATTTACTGATTTCTACTTTTATCTTTGAATTTGAAAGCAATAATGCTCCAAGATAAATAAGCGGCAGATAATATCTTGCCTGCACACCGGCGATACTTGCCTCTCCTACCGGCGTAAAACTTAAATACATTGCACTCCAGATCAGCATTACCGTGATCAGAAAAATGCCCCACATCAGGATTCGTTTCCATATTTCACAATTTGCCAGTCTGCTGCTGCCCTTTTCTTTCTGAAAAACCAGCAGGGTCAGCATCGGAAGCAACAGGATACTCCATTTATCTGCAAGTGTTCCCCTTGATGCATAATTTAAAAACATCAGATTTCCGAAGAAATAATTATCGGAATCTATATTACCCAGATTTCGGAAATTGTCCAGCTGGAAAATACTTCCGAACATAAGCCGGATACTTGCCAGCGGATGTTTTACCATAGATACCAGCTGTCTTACAACGCTGGTATCTCCGCCTCGTGAATCGCCGCCATAAGCAATATTCCCTGACACTGTATTGGAAATAACCGGTAATACAAACGTTGCCATAACTACCAGGAATAATACTCCGATTCCGATCAGGAATAAGATTTTTTCTTTTTTATTCTTTTTATAAAACTGCGGCAGCAGAAGCATCAGCAATACCAGTGGAATATAAACTGCTTTTGAGAGGCATCCGACGGACATCATAAATATTGCTCCGATCACAGAAGCTGTATGATAATACTTCGTTGACTGGAAAAATGCTTCTCTTGACCACAGGACACATCCCAGTGTAATGAACGAGAACACAACGCTGTCATACGTATAAGACGATGCCAGAAACAGCGGCGTCGGAAGCATCGCTACAAACGCCAGCAGTAATTTTCTGCTCTTTGCAAGGCGAATCGCCCAAAACATCACAATCACATACATCAGAAGATTGCCGAATTTTCCAAGTGCAAACACTGCCGAAAATGGAAGTTTCAAATTCTTTCCGATAAACAGAAAAACTGCCATCGGGATATATGCAATTTTATCATAAGAAATTCCTGACGTTTCCTGTGTCTCTTTCATAACAACTTCCGTGCCATGTTCATCCATATATGCTTTCAGAAGTTTATATTCTTCCTTTGTATTACATTTTGGATTAATGCGGTTCATAATGTTAAGTCCGGCTTCTGTCCATTCTACATTATGCCCGCTGGCAATTCGATAAGAATCCCGGAAATGAATCTGCTCGTCCCAGGAATTGCAGGTTGGCTGGGCCGCTGCAATGATCAACATGCCAAAACTCAGTGCAAATACTGCGAAATACCATTCTGTCTTCTTGATAAATTCTTTTTCAAAGAAAGTACAGTAAATCATCGCTCCGATCAACAGTATAAAGAAATAACGATACAGATTAATGTCTGCTTTATTGGACAGAGATACTTTTGTCAGTTCTGCATCCTTATTCTTCTTCATGGTCATCTTCAGATAGGTGACTTTTTTGTTGATGCTGGTTGAATATTCCGGCAGAAGTTTATTTACACAGTCATGATATTTTTGCTCTGTTTCTTTGCCAAAATCATTGATTTCTTTTGTTTCTATATCATAGAACTCTTCATCTTTAAAATGCCCCTGCACATGGAGCATCTGAATATAAAGTCCTTTTGGAGCAGAAAATATAACCTGATATTCTTCCTGACCTGCACTCTCGCTGATGTACATATGATCGGTAATATCCAGATCATATGCATGTCCCCATGCAGACCGGTTTGCAAAAATCTCTACCAGCACTGCCAGCAGAATCACAACAATCGCAGCTATCAGTCTCTTATGTTTCTTAATATTATTCATGTTCTTTCTCCCTCTCATTCATACATATGATCAGGCTAAAGACAAAACTCATAGCCAGTAAAAATGCACAGGCCCATACATATGGTCGTTCTGGGTCTAAAGTTTCCACAATATAAAGAATTCCATTATAGTTCTGATAATTTGCATTGGTATAATCCAGAAAATATTCATCTGCCTTATTACCATATAAAGAAATCCTTGTCTGCGATGAAATTCCACTTCCCTTTATTTCCAGCGTATAATCGCCATTGCATACTTCACCGTTTCCAAGAATCAGTTCTTTTGGTTTAATTTCATTCTTATTGACAAGAGCAAACAGCTCCTTCACTGCAACCGTCTGTTCTGAAATAGTCTCTCCATCGTGCTTCAATGAACATACAAGCTCTCCATCGGTATTTTCTCCCGATACATAAAAAAAGAGAGCTATGCCATATAATTTTTCATCGTACAATGAAAATTGGATCTCAGCTGTTCTGCTGTTCGTGACAGCTCCAAGCTTTGGTATGGTATTTAAACTCTTGTATCGTTCTATGTCCGTATTGGTGTAGGCCGCATTCTTTCGGTCAACGGTAAAAACTACAGACCATAAAAGTGCCAGTACAAGAAATACATTTACTCCAAGCATGACAGCTTTTCGCTTTTTGCCCATAAACATCCTCTTTCTCCTTTAATCTCTGGTTATTGATTATAACAAACAATACTGTTAAAAACAAGACCCGAAAAACTACGCAGCAGTAATATGCACTCTCCCATAATTGATTTAATAATATAAATGTGAGTGAATTATGATTCCTTCAAAAACAGAAGTAATATTTGACTGATTTCCTTTTTATTAGTAAAATACTCAGAAGAGAGGAGCGATCTATAATGTTAAAAAAAGCGATTGCCTGCCTGCTGGTTTTAGCCGGTGTATGTTCGTTTCACACCAGTGCAGCAGACAGTAAAAACGAGCAGTTCGTAAATGTAAATGTTTTTAATAAAGTATATTATGGAACCGTTACGAAGAATGCTGATGCCGGAGAAGCTATTTTCACTCCTGCCGGTAAATCCGCTGATTTTCTTCAGATAGAAGGAAGATGGGATGACGATGCTTTTTCCGGTGACTGTGTCATTTCTTACAAAGATGGAGAATCAGCAGAAGTTCAGTACAAAGACGGTCTGATTTCAGGAAAAATAAAAGAAACAGACCCTGACGGCATTTTTTTGAAATATTCTTCCATTGCCGGAAAACCATACAAAAAAATTAAATCCTATTCTGCCGATTCCAAAGCAGCATCTGTAGACTGGTTTTATCTTTGTACTCCAATCTCAGAATGGAAAGCAAATGCCCGGTCTATACCTTATAAAGAATTAACAGAAAATCCTTACGATCACGTTGATCATCCAATTGAGGTTGAAGGTGAAGTTCAGGAAATCTACGAAAGCACAAAATATGCCTATTTCAAGATCAAAGATGATGCCGGCAATCCTTATCTGTTTCGTGCAGTAACATTAAAAACAGATAAATTTGCTACTCCATGTATTCCAAATCTTTCCGTAGGTGACAGGATAAAAATTTACGGCGTTTATAATGGTTTGTCCGAGATTTCGGACAGCTCTACCATTTTATATCACCGCCTGCTCGGTTACAAAAAGTCATTTGATTCCTTTAAGGACTGGATTATTTCAGAAGATGCCATGAAACAATACAGCGATCTGGTATCCGTTACGGATGTCGAAGCTCTTGATTCTCTTCCGGAATTTACCACGATCTGTGGGGAGATTGAAGACGATGACACCACCGCTGATCCGATGCACCTGACGAAAGATTACAGAGAAATCTGCAAATATCCTCTTTATTATGCTGACTCAAAAGTTTCCGTAACCGGCAAAGTTGTATATGAAAATGCTGATGCTGAGTCAAACAATCTGGTTATGCTGTTATCTGAAGAGGGCACAGGACATATCTATTCATTATCCATGAAAATGAAAGACTATGTTTCCTATCTGGATAAGAAGATCACCTGCTCAGGAACCTTCAATGGAAATAACAAGATTCCTTACTGCAATCCGAACAGTCTCTCTGTCGGGTATGCACTTTTTCCAAATATTACTGTTGACAAGATTCAGGATTGATTTCTTTAAAAGGAAAAGACTTATGAAAACACGAAATTATGGTATTGATTTTCTTCGAATGATTTCTATGATTATGATCGTCATGCTCCACACTCTGGGGCATGGCGGTATTTTACGTTCTGTTTCTTTTTTATCGGTACATTATCAGATTGCGTGGCTGCTGGAAGTGATTGCCTTCGGTGCTGTAAATACTTACGCTATGATATCCGGATTTGTCAGTGTTGATTCTCATTTTAAGATTTCAAACATTCTGATTCTTTGGCTTCAGGTCTTATTTTATGGAATCCTGATCAACACCGTTTTCTTTTTTCTGCTTCCGGAAAGCAGAAATACATCCGGCTGGATA
>ENA-OPXC01002129-OPXC01002129.1-human-gut-metagenome-genome-assembly--contig:-NODE-2129-length-12273-cov-2.600262_pt1 | contig 12273 bp, 10 predicted proteins | sample MGYA00241512_ERZ502016 | MGnify/ENA primary metagenome ERZ502016 (study PRJEB25962, sample SAMEA2043043) | human gut metagenome | biome: human gut; feature: human-associated habitat; material: faeces...
AGATGGCACAGCATTTTAGGAGTATGTTATTTTGAATGGTAACAAAACTTGTCCTTAACGTCCATTATAGCCCTCTCAATTTTAGGAGTATGTTATTTTGAATGGTAACAAAACTTCCTTGTGAGTAATCAGAAAGCCATATATATTTTAGAAGTATGTTATTTTGAATGGATTTTATTATCCACTTCTTTGCCAAAAGAAAATTAAAGAAGCCGAAAATTAGGAAACAGATGAAAAGCCGTGTTGGAATATGTCGCAAATATAAAATGTTTGAGGTGAAACTATATGATTTTACATGATAAATATGATATAGCGGTTGACGAAAACATATGTATAGCAAAAAGGCTTTTTGTTGATGCTGTCTACAGTTCAGCAAATCTTGAGGAAATAGCGGTTACGTTTGCACAGACTCAGGATATTCTTAATAATGTAAATGTGTCAAAACTTACACCGATTGAGATAAATAAGGTATGCTGTTTGAGAGATGCATGGGAGTATATGATTGAGCATATTAATGACAGCCTTGATTTTGGATATTTAATGAATGTCCACGAAATTATTGCAAGATTTGATGTACCATATTAGTATTTAGGCAGAATAATGACTGATGATGTTATTATAAGCGGAACAAACTGGAGACCTGAAGTACATGGTGCTGAATACTATCATAAAGAAATTATGAAACTGCTTGACAATCCAAATGTTACAGACAGGGCAGTAAAAACAGGTTTATGGCTTATGAGGAGCCAGATATTTAAAGACGGAAACAAGAGAATCGGAAGTTTTGCGATTAATAAAATATTAATAGAAAACGGAAAAGGAATATTTAAAGTTCGGGTTGAAATAGATGGTACATTTAAACAGATGCTTGTTTCGTATTATGAAAGTAATAATGCAGATGAACTGGCAGAGTGGGTATATGATAACTGCCTTGATGGAGTAAATCCGGTAAAAGTTAAGGAAAAAGCGGAAAATTATTAGAAGTAAATCAATAAATGTTAAAAAACTATAAATCAACAGCACGCTATTGACAGCGTGCTGTTATTTTTGTAATATATTAGAAAATCTAGAAGAAACTATTTATCAAATTTTATGAAAAGGAATGAGCATATGTTTGGAGAAACATTGCATTGCGGTGAACTTATAAAGAGACTTAACGATGCACTTGGAAGAAAGGCTAATAATACGTTGATGTGCGATGATGTCACCCTTTCGCAGATTAAGGTCCTCGCAACTATCAGCGAGGCAGCCGATGAGACGATAACGCTAAAAGAACTTGAAAAGCATTTTGAAGTTAAACAGGCAACGATGGCAGGAATTGCTGCACGTCTGGAAAAAAAGGGGATGATAAAGGGGTTTTATGATTCAAATGATAAAAGAATCAAGCATGTAAAGCTCACGGCAAAAGGTGAGGAGATATGCAAGACGGCAAGAGCTTCAATGGATGAAAATGAGAGGGAACTTTTAAAGATACTTAATGATGATGAAAAAGAACAGCTTAGAAATCTTTTGCAGAGAGTATATGACAGTATTAAGTCATGCTGACTGTAGGCTGATAAGGTGAATTTAATCGAAGGGAGAATGATAAAAATATGATAAAAACATTAGCAAAATGTATTGGCAAATATAAAAAAGAATCAATTATAACGCCAATATTTACTGCAGTTGAAGTTTTTTTGGAAATTCTTATTCCATTTATAACAGCTTCAATAATTGATAAAGGAATACAGGCTGGAGATATGAGAAAGGTCGGTATTTATGGTGGAATAATGCTTGTTATAGCATTTTTGAGTCTTTTTTGTGGTATACAGGCAGGAAAGTATGCGGCGGCGGCATCAACAGGATTTGCGTGTAATCTGAGAGAGAAAATGTATGAAAATATACAGACATTTTCATTTTCTAATATTGATAAATTCAGTACAGCAGGTCTTGTAACACGTATGACAACTGATGTAACTAACGTACAGAATGCTTATCAGATGATAATAAGAATTGCGGTGAGAGCACCTCTCATGATGATTTGCAGTATTACAATGTGCGTAATAATAAGTCCGAGATTAAGTCTTATATTTTTTGTTGCACTTATATTTTTGGGATTTGTACTTTTCTTTATTATATATAAAGTAACACCGGTTTTTACATCAGGTTTTGAAAAATATGATGAACTTAATGCGAGCGTTCAGGAGAATATTTCAGGAATCCGTGTTGTTAAGGCATTTGTACGTGAGGACCATGAAAAGAAAAAGTTTAACAAAGCGGCAGATAATCTTTATAAAACATTTGTTAAAGCCGAGTCATTTCTTGCATTTAACAACCCGACGATGATGCTTGTTGTATATGGATGTATTGTTGCATTGTCATGGTTTGCTTCACATTTTATTGTGTCAGGTTCAATTACAACTGGTAATCTTACATCAATGTTCAGTTATGTAATGAGTATGCTTATGTCACTTATGATGCTTTCAATGATATTTGTAATGGTTTCAATGAGTGCGGCAAGTGCAAGACGTATTTCAGAAGTTCTTAATGAAAAAGCTGACCTTGCCAATCCGGAAAAACCTTATGAAGAAGTGGAAGACGGAAGAATCGATTTTAATCATGTTAATTTTTCATACAGAAAAAACAGTACAGAGGATACTTTACATGATATTGATATTCATATTAATGCAGGTGAGACAATTGGTATTATTGGTGGTACAGGATGCGGAAAATCAAGTTTTGTGAGCCTTATAAGCCGTCTTTATGATGTTACTGAAGGTTCTGTATGTGTTGGCGGAAAAGATGTAAGAACTTATGATATGGATGCACTCCGTAATCAGGTGGCTGTAGTATTACAGAAAAATGTCCTGTTTTCAGGAACAATACTTGACAATCTCAGATGGGGTGATGACAATGCTTCATATGAAGATTGTGTTGAGGCATGTAAACAGGCATGTGCTGATGAATTTATCGAGAGAATGCCTAAGAAGTATGATACATGGATAGAACAGGGCGGTACTAATGTTTCAGGTGGTCAGAGACAGAGACTCTGTATTGCGAGAGCATTGCTTAAAAAACCAAAGGTTCTTATTCTTGATGATTCGACAAGTGCTGTAGATACTGCAACAGACGCAAAAATCAAACAGGCATTTGCCCAGAAAATTCCGGGAACAACAAAGCTTATAGTTTCGCAGAGAATTTCAAGTATTCAGGATGCCGACAGAATTATTGTTCTTGAAGATGGAAAAGTCAGTGGCTTTGATACACATGAAAATCTTATGCAAAATAACAAAGTTTACCGCGAAATCTGTGAAGTCCAGATGCAGGGCGGCGGTGATTTCGATGAATCGGCAGAATAGTGAGAATAGGAGGAAGACATGAAAAATAAAAATGAGAACAAAGAGAAGAATCCGCTTTTATTATTAAAAAGACTTCTTTCTTATATAGTAAAAAATTACAAATTGGCATGTTTCATGGTGGTCGTTTGCATATTGGTTTCGGCAATTACGACATTGTGTGGAACTTTATTTATACAGAAACTTATTGATAATTACATTGTGCCGCTTACACAGATGGCAGTTCCTGATTATTCACCGCTTGCACAGGCTCTTTTAAAACTTGTAGCAATATTTGCAGTGGGTGTTTTATGTTCATACGGATATAACAGAATTATGGTAAATGTTGGTCAGGGTACTATGAAAAAGCTCCGTACAGAGATGTTTACTAATATGGAATCACTTCCAATCAGATACTTTGATACACATGCACATGGAGATATCATGTCGGTATACACAAATGATATTGATACATTAAGACAGCTTATAAGCCAGAGTATTCCACAGGTTCTTAATTCGCTTATAACACTTGTATCAACATTTGTAAGTATGATAGTTCTTGATATACCACTTACAATTGTATCTGTTATTATGGTTGCAATTATGCTTTTTGTGACATCAAAGCTTTCCGCTGCATCCGGCAGATATTTCGTTGAACAGCAGAAAGATATCGGTAAAGTAAATGCTTATATTGAGGAAATGATGGAAGGGCAGAAGGTTGTTAAGGTATTCTGTCATGAGCAGGAAAGTCTTGAACAGTTTAAGCAGATTAATAACAAGTTAAGAGAAAGTGCCAACAATGCTAATAAAATTGCAAATATTACAATGCCTATCAATGGAAATATAGGAAATATAAGTTATGTTTTATGTGCACTTGTAGGTGGTGTGCTTGCGTTAAGCGGCTTTTCCGGACTTACAATCGGTACACTTGTAGCATTTCTTTCATTAAACAAGAGTTTCACACAGCCTGTAACACAGATAAGCCAGCAGGTAAGCAGCATTGTAATGGCTATGGCAGGTGCCGGCAGGGTATTTGACCTTTGCGATGAAGTACCGGAGACAGATGAAGGTGATGTTGAACTTGTAAATATATGTTATGATTCAAATGGTGAAATCCATGAAACTGAAGAACAGACAGAGATGTGGGCATGGAAAAAACCAAATGCTGCAAATAAAGATGAAATGTATACAAGACTTCAGGGTGATGTTACATTTGATGGAGTTGATTTTGGATATAATCCTGATAAAATCGTGCTTCACGATATAAAAATGTTCGCAAAACCGGGTCAGAAGCTTGCGTTTGTAGGTTCTACCGGAGCCGGAAAGACAACAATTACCAACCTTATTAACAGGTTTTATGATATACAGGATGGTAAAATCCGTTATGATGGAATTAATATTAATCATATTAAAAAAGACGATTTACGCCGAAGCCTGGGCATTGTTTTGCAGGATACTAACCTTTTTACAGGCACGATTATGGACAATATCAGATATGGAAGACTTAATGCAACTGATGAAGAATGTATGGCTGCCGCAAAGCTTGCTAATGCTGACGGATTTATAAAAAGACTTCCTGATGGTTATAACACAGTGCTTACCGGCGGTGGTGCGAACCTTAGTCAGGGACAGCGTCAGCTTCTTGCAATAGCGAGAGCAGCAGTTGCAGATCCTCCTGTTCTTATTCTTGATGAGGCGACTTCTTCTATTGATACACGTACAGAAAAACTTGTACAGCGTGGTATGGATGCACTTATGACAGGAAGAACTTCATTTGTTATCGCTCATCGTCTTTCTACGGTACGGAATGCAGACTGTATTATGGTTATGGAACAGGGAAGAATTATTGAGCGTGGTACACATGACCAGCTTATGGAAGAAAAAGGCAGATATTATCAGCTTTACACAGGAAAGTCAATCAGTGCGTAAGATTTTGTTTAATTGGTATTAAATAAAAATCTCAAAAACAGGGAGTATAAAAATATGAAATATGCTTATATTAACGGAAAAATACTTGACGGAACCAAAGATATGCAGGTAAAAGAGGGCTTCGTCATACTTACGGACAATGATAAAATTGAGGATATTGTCAAGGCAGGCACGGATTTGAATGGATATGAAAAAGTTGATTTAAAAGGCAGATATATTATGCCCGGTCTTATAAATATGCATGTTCACCTTGCAGGTAATGGCAAGCCGCAGAAAAAACAGCGTGATAATGAGAAACTGGTAAAAATACTTATGGGAAATGCACTTATGCGTTCAATTGCATACGGTATGGTTGCCGGATTTGCAAAAACAGAGCTTATGAGCGGTGTGACAACAATAAGAACGGTTGGCGGACTTGGAAGTTTTGATACAAAATTAAGAGATGAGATTAATGCGGGAACAAAGATAGGACCAAGAATACTTGCCGCTAATGAAGGAATTTCCGTGCCTGGCGGACATATGGCTGGCTCTGTTGCTGTTGCAGCGGACAGTATAGATACAGCATTAAAACATCTGGAGCAATCGGAAAAAGAAAAGGTTGATTTGATAAAGCTTATGATTACAGGCGGCGTAATGGACGCAAAAGAAAAAGGTGTTCCGGGTGAATTAAAAATGTCTCCTGAAATGGTAAAGGCAGTCTGTGACAAGGCACATGAAAATGGCTATGTCGTTGCTGCACATGTTGAATCTCCGCAGGGGGTGCGTGTTGCACTTGAAAATGGAGTTGACTCAATTGAACACGGTGCAAAAATTGATGATGATACAATTAAGTTATTCAAGGAAAGAAAGGCATTTCTTTGCACAACAATTTCACCTGCACTTCCGTATGCATTGTTTGATCGTTCAATTACTAACGCAACTGAAGTTGAACAATTTAACGGAAATGTTGTGTTTGAGGGAATAATTGCATGTGCGAAAGCGGCACTTGAAAATGATATACCTGTCGTTCTTGGCAATGATGTCGGATGTCCGTGGATTACACAGTATGATTTTTGGAGAGAATTGTATTATTTCCACAAATATACGGGTGTTTCCAATGCGTTTGCACTGTATACGGCAACTGCAAGAGCCGCCGAAATGGTGGGAATCGGTGATATTACCGGTACGCTCGAAAAAGATAAATGTGCAGATATGATTGTAACCGAGGAAAATCCGCTCGATGACCTCAGAGCATTACGCCATGTAAAAATGGTTGTCTCAAGAGGAACGATTACGGAAAATCCTAAGGTTAAAATCAATAAGCGTGTTGAGACTGAACTTGATAAATTCCTATAAAATAGTGTGTTTTTTTACAAATGAAATAAATTTATCGGTACTGTCGGTTGTGTAACTGCCTTTTTTCCATACGAGACCGATGCTTTGGTGTATTGTGGGAGTAATTGGAATTCCGACAACACCGGGAAGCTTTTTTAAAAGCGACGAATACAAAAATGCTCCGGCACATTCCTCGCAGATAAAGCTTTTTATTGTGTAGAGCTGGCTTGCGTGCAGTATGACATTTGGCTTTATCGCCGAATTTTTAAATATTGCATCAAGAGTTTCGTTCTGTACAGAATCGGTGTTATACATAATAAGTGGCATGTCTTTAATCATGTCAAAAGTCACCTCTTTCTTTTTGGCAAAGGGGTGATTTTTTGATACACAAAAAACGATTTTATCCTGCATAATCTGTATGGAATTAAGCTTATCTATTTCATAAAAGTGCATATTTACCAATGCTGCGTCAAGTATGCCTTCATGCACGAGATTGGCAGCACGGATTGAACCATATTCAAATAATTCAAAAGGAATGTCGGGATATTCCCTGTGAAAATCATTAATCATTTCAGGAAAAAATATTGTGCTCAAAAGAGGTGGGATTCCTATTTTTACCGCTGAAATAGTTCTTCCTATGTCGTGAAGCTGGTTAAGCGTTTGTTTGTACTCGGCGAGAAGCTTTTGAGCTTTCTGGTAAAATAATTCACCCTCTTTTGTAAGCGTCAGATGATTTTTTGAACGGTTAAACAGACTGACGTTAAATTCTTTTTCAAGTTCCTTAATTGCACTTGAAACAGCGGGCTGTGTAACATAAAGCTCGGCTGCAGCCTGCGTTATGCTGTGCAGTCTTGCAACCGCACAAAAATATTCTAATTGTACAATCTTCATAAAAACCTCATTTTGTAAAAATCCGTAGGAGTGCTTTATTGCACTGTTCAGCGGATAATGTTTTTTAATATTGTATTCAGTATACCATATTTTTGGTGAAAATGAATAAATTTATATAAAAGGCATAAAAAAAACTTATAAAACCATTAGTTTTTATAAATTTACAACAACATAAGTTATTAATATAATGCAATCAAGCAAAGGGAAATAAACAAACGGCCGTGTTATTTCACTAAAGATATGATGTAAATAATAAGGAGGGTTGCTAATGAGTCATGCAGCAATAACATTAGTATTTTTGCTGTTTGCAATCATAATGTTCATATGGGAAAAACTTCCGCTTGGTGTTACATCAATGATTGTCTGTATCGGTCTTGTAGTGACTGGGGTTTTAGACGTGAAAACAGCCTTTGCAGGGTTCATTGACAGTAACGTAATCCTTTTTGTAGCAATGTTTATCGTAGGAGGTGCGTTATTTGAAACAGGAATGGCGAATAAAATCGGAGGAATTGTTACGAAGTTCGCCAAGACAGAAAGAATGCTGATCATTGCGATTATGGTGATCGTAGGATTGATGAGCGGAATCCTGTCAAACACAGGAACTGCAGCAGTCCTGATTCCGGTAGTTATCGGAATTGCAGCAAAATCAGGATACAAAAGATCCAGACTTCTGATGCCGCTTGTATTTGCGGCGGCTATGGGCGGAAATCTTTCGCTTATAGGTGCACCGGGAAATCTGATTGCCCAATCGGCAATGCAGGAAATCGGAAAATCGTTCGGATTTTTTGAATATACAAAAATCGGTTTACCGATTCTTATAACGGGAATTTTATTTTTCGCATTGATAGGATACAAGCTTCTGCCTGACACAAAGCCGTCGGGAGATTCGGTGTACGGCGAACAGAAAGATTATTCAGATGTTCCTAAGTGGAAACAGTGGCTGTCTCTTATAATTTTGATTTTAACTCTTATTGGAATGATTTTTGAAGAAAAAATCGGAATTAAGCTTTGCATTGTAGGCTGTATCGGAGCACTGCTTCTCGTAGTTACGGGTGTAATTTCTGAAAAGCAGGCATTAAAATCAATAGATTTAAAAACAATATTTTTGTTCGGCGGTACACTTTCGCTTGCGTCAGCACTTCAGAAATCAGGTGCGGGAGAGCTTCTTGCAAATAAAGTCATCAGCTTTCTTGGAGATAACCCGTCACCGTATTTACTTACATTTGTAGTATTTATTCTTTGTTGTGTGCTCACTAATTTTATGAGTAACACAGCAACGACAGCACTTATGGTTCCGATATGCTTGTCAATATCGGAAGCAATCGGGGCTGACCCGAGTGCCGTACTTATGGCTTGCGTAATTGGTGGCTCATGTGCTTATGCTACACCGATAGGAATGCCTGCAAACACAATGGTAATAGGAGCGGGCGGATATACATTTAAGGATTATGCAAAATCGGGAATTCCGTTAATTATAGTTTCAACAATAGTGAGTATGATACTTTTACCGATTTTATATCCGTTTTTTCCGTAAAAACAAATGCTTTTTGCGGATTAAGTAAAAAAGTATCAATATAAAAGTCGAAAATGTAACTTTTACTTCGTAAAAACAAGGAGGATTTATTATGTCAAAGGAAGAACAGGTAAAACAGCTTACAGATTACATGGCTAAGTTTATTGCTTATACGGCAAAGAAACTGCCTGATGATGTAATCGCAAAACTTCAGGAGTTGAGAGATAAGGAGGACAGTCCTTTATCAAAGACAATTTATAACACAATGTTTGAAAATCAGAAACTTGCGGTTGAACTTAACAGACCTAGCTGTCAGGATACAGGTGTGCTTCAGTTCTGGGTAAAATGCGGAACAAAATTTCCGTTGATTGGAGAACTTGAGACACTTCTTAAAGAAGCGGTTGTGCAGGCAACATTTGAAGCACCTTTAAGACACAACAGCGTTGAAACATTTGACGAGTATAATACCGGAAAAAATGTCGGAAAAGGAACTCCTACAGTATTCTGGGATATTGTACCAGATAGTGATTCATGTGAAATATATACATATATGGCAGGCGGCGGATGTACGCTTCCAGGAAAAGCAATGGTTCTTATGCCGGGCGAAGGCTACGAGGGCGTAACAAAATTTGTCCTTGATGTAATGACAAGCTACGGTCTTAACGCATGTCCTCCGCTTCTTGTGGGCGTCGGCGTTGCAACATCTGTGGAGACAGCGGCACTTCTTTCAAAGAAGGCACTCATGAGACCTATCGGTTCACATAATGAAAATGAAAGAGCCGCAAAAATGGAGAGACTTCTTGAAGATGGTATTAATTCAATCGGTTTAGGACCACAGGGCATGGGCGGTAAATATTCGGTAATGGGCGTAAACATTGAAAATACGGCACGTCATCCTTCTGCAATCGGTGTGGCTGTAAATGTCGGATGCTGGAGCCACAGAAGAGGACACATTATTTTTGATAAAGACCTTAATTATACAATTACAACACATTCGGAGGTGACTTTATAATGGTAGAAATCAGAGACGGTAAAAAGGTTTTGGTCACGCCTGTCAGCGCCGAGGATCTGGCTGACATCAAAATTGGTGACATCGTGTATCTCGACGGCGATCTTATGACCTGCCGTGACGTGGCGCACCGCCGCCTGGTCGAGGGCGGTCGTGAGCTGCCCTACGACATCCGCAACAAGGCCATCTTCCACGCAGGTCCCATTGTCCGCCCCATTCAGGGTCAGGACGATGCCTACGAGATGGTTTCTGTCGGTCCCACCACCTCGATGCGCATGGAGAAGTTCGAGTATGAGTTCACCCAGCACACCGGTGTCCGCGTCATCGTGGGCAAGGGCGGTATGGGTCCCAACACCGAGCGCGCCTGCAAGGAGTTCGGCGCCATCCACTGCGTGTTCCCCGCCGGCTGCGCCGTTGTCGCCGCAACCGAGGTACAGCGCATTGTCGAGCATCACTGGGACGAGCTGGGTATGCCCGAAACGCTCTGGTGCTGCAAGGTCAAGGAGTTTGGTCCGCTGATCGTTTCAATCGACGCCAATGGCGACAACCTGTTCGAGAAGAACAAGGTTGACTTCAACAAAAAGAAGGACGCTGCCATCGAGGAGATCTGCAAGCACGTCAGCTTCATCAAATAAGCCATTCACTATTTCTCTATACAGCCATAAACGCACAAAGGGACACTTCGCATTCGTGCGGGGCGTCCCTTTGTGTTTCCGGGAGGAATTCTATGACCCTATTGGAGATTACTCTGCTCATTCTGCTGGCGACGATCCTTGCGTTTGTCAGCGGCAAAATCCCGTTTGCCGTCATCTCATCCGGCATCATTCTGGCACTGATTTTAACAGGCGTAATGACCCCTGCCGAGGCGTTCGGCGGGTTTATCAACACGAACGTCGTTATGTTTGTGGCGATGTTTGTCATTGGCGCAGGGCTGACGAAAACCGTTCTCATTGACAAGGCGCAGAGCCTTGTCGTGCGCTACAAGGACAACCAGCGGATCCTGATTTTTCTGTCCTGCGCAGCGGCGGCGTTTTTGGGTGCCATCACCAGCGCCACGGCAACGGCAGCCATTATGATCCCGCTGCTGGTGGGCATTGCCAACGACATCGGCACCAGCCGCAGCAAGCTGCTGTACCCGGCGATGGCGTGTGCCAACATTGCCACCCAGATGACCTTTATGGGGCAGGGCGCCAGCAATATGGCGTGGAACGATGTTATGATGAAAGCCGGTGCGCCCAACCCGCTGCACGTCTGGGATTTTACCGTGGCGCGCATTCCAATGCTGGCAACAGCGATTTTGTACATGACCTTTGTCGGCTACAAGCTCATGCCTGATATTCCGAACGGGAAGTTCTCGGATGGCGCATCGGGGCAGACCGGCAGCGAAAAAATCAGCCCCGCCAAGCAAAAGCTGGCTATGATCATCATTCTGGCAACGATTGCCCTGATGCTGCTGGAAAATGCCATCGGCATCAAAATGTACCTGACCGCCTGCCTTGGCGCAGTGCTGCTGGTGCTGACGGGCGTGCTGAGCGAGAAGGAGGCGCTGGCATCCATCCACCAGCCGACGATCTTCCTGTTTGCGGGCGTGCTGGCGCTGTCTGATGCCATCCAGAAAACAGGCGCCGGCGATGTTGTGGCGGATTGGATGATCAAAATCCTGGGCGGTACGACGAATACCTACTTGATTATGGCTGTATTCTTCCTTGTGCCGTTCGTGCTGACGCAGGTCATGTCGAACCTTGCCACGCTAACGATTTTTATTCCTCTCGTCACATCTGCCTGTCTTAAGATGGGGCTTGACCCGCGTGCTGCCGTGGTGGGTGTTATCACCGCCAGCTGCATTTCCATTATGACCCCGATGGCCGCGCCCTGCCAGATCATGATCATCGAGCCGGGCGGGTATAAGCTGAAGGACTACTTAAAATGCGGCACACCCTTGGCGGCGCTGCTCTGCATGATGTCCATCCTTGTGCTGCCGATGATGTTCCCGCTGTATTATCTGCAATGATATTAGGGCAACACCGCACAATTCCCGCCTAACGGCTTAAGCACCGCTCCGGCGGCTGCGGCACGGCATCTGCGTTGCCAAAATGCTCGATAATGTCGGGTTGCGGTACCCGCATCGTGCTTCGGGGGCAAAAGCCCCTCGCACTCTGCGACCGCTGCCCCTGCTTCGGTTCGCTGTTTCCGCCACTGGCGGCGCTCACCTTTGCAGCATCCAGTATTATCTGCGCTTTTGGCTTAGCATCTGCCGCACCTCGCTCGCCGTATCGGCACTTAGAATTATGCGGTATTGCCTT
>ENA-OPXC01002137-OPXC01002137.1-human-gut-metagenome-genome-assembly--contig:-NODE-2137-length-12245-cov-1.683757_pt1 | contig 12245 bp, 9 predicted proteins | sample MGYA00241512_ERZ502016 | MGnify/ENA primary metagenome ERZ502016 (study PRJEB25962, sample SAMEA2043043) | human gut metagenome | biome: human gut; feature: human-associated habitat; material: faeces...
AGCATCAGGTCTGCCTGCTCTAAGATCTCCTGCTGCCTTTGGGCACACAGGGCTACATTTTCAGGGCTCCACTGCAAAATGGCTTCGTCATTTTTGCGGAACATGCCTTCGCCGGAGCAGGGCGCATCTACCATGATCCGGTCAAAAAAGAGCGGAAAATGAGCAGAGAGCTCTGCCGGTGCCATGTTTGTGACGATCGCATTGGAAATGCCCATGCGTTCTATATTTTCTGACAGAATGCGGGCTCTGGCAGGATGGATCTCATTGCTGATCAGAAGTCCCTGCCCCCGCATGGCGCCTGCGATCTGTGTGCTTTTTCCACCGGGCGCGGCGCAAAGATCCAGTATCTTTTCACCGGGCTGTGCGTCTAAATAGGCAGCAGGTGCCATCGCACTCGGTTCCTGTATGTAGTAGGCACCGGCTTCGTGATACGGGGATTTGCCCGGGTGCAGCTCCTGTGGATAATAAAATCCTGTGGAGCACCATGGTACAGGCGTAAGCGTGCAGCCAAGGTGGGAAAACAAGGTGTCCGCATCTCCTTTTAATGGGTTTATGCGAAGTGCCTGATAATGATCTTTGTCATAGCTTTGTATAAATGATTCATATTCGCTTTTTTCGGGTAAAAGCTGTTGCATACGCGAAAGGAAAGCTTCGGGTAACGAAAATGCCATACATAATCTCCTAACATGATTGCTTCCTGATCCGGAAGCAGTATTCATCTGTTTTCTTATTATATAGGGTTTGCGCCAAATGAGCAAGACAGACGGTGGGAGTATCCTCCTATTTACAGACAGGGATAGTGTCGATATAATGGAGCTGAAAGAGAGAGTATATCATGCAGAACAAGAAGAAAAAACGGAAAAAGAAAAATCAGAAAATGGTACTTTGGAGCAGCTTAGGGGTTCTGTTTGCCTTTCTGCTGGGGCTTTTGATCGCAGGCAGCGTATATTGCAGCAGCCATTTCAGCAAGGGAACGATCATTAATGAAATTGATGCGTCAGGACTGACGATGGAGGAGCTGGAAAGCCGGATGCGGGAATATGTCCTGACTGTGAGGGAGCGGACAGGAGAGGGCAGTTACATCACAGAAACGATCACGGGAGATCAGATCGGCGTAACGGTTTCCAATACAGACGAACTCAACGGAATTTTGAAACAGCAAAATATTCTGAAGGCGATTTCTTCTTATATAAAGGGAGAACAGCAGGTATATACCGTAGAGAATCTGTATGCCTATGTGGACAGTGCCCTGATGACTGCGATACTGAAGCTGCAGGGCTTTCAGGGAAGCTTTGTGGTAGAGCCTGTGGATGCCCATATTTCAGAGTATGATGCAGAGAATGGGTATCGGATCGTACCGGAGATACGGGGAAATGTACTGAACCAGACTAAGACGATCCAGACAGTGGAGACGGCAGTTGATGCTCTGCTCACAGAGATAGATTTAGAGAAAGCGGGCTGCTACGAGGAACCATCCGTCTATGCGGATGATGCAAAGCTGACAGAGCGTCTTGCACAGATGAAGCAGTATACGGATCTGCGTATTGTGTATCATTTCGGACAGCAGGAGGAAGTCATTGATGGCAGTGTACTTTCCGGGTGGCTGTTGGTCGATGAAGAGACAAATAAGGTCAGTGTATCGGAGGAGAAGATAGATGATTTTGTTGTCATGCTGCGTAAGAAATATGACACGATTTTTCGAAGCAGAGAATTTCAGACGAGCTATGGCAAAACGATCACGATCGAAGGCGGTGATTACGGCTGGTGGATGAATTACAGCCAGGAGCAGGAGCAGCTGAAAGAAATGATCCGGAATGGGGAAAGCGGAGAGCGTATCCCTGTTTATTATCAGACAGCGGCAGTATATGGCAGTCAGGACTATGGCAATACATATATTGAGATCAATCTGACCGCACAGCATCTTTTCTTATATGTAAACGGAGAAAAGAAAATGGAATCCGAGTTTGTATCCGGGAATGCGGCAAGAGGCTTTGATACACCGGCGGGTATTTACGGGATTACCTATAAAGAGCAGGATGCCATGCTGGTAGGGGAAAATTATGAAACACCGGTTTCTTACTGGATGCCATTCAATGGCAATATCGGACTGCATGATGCAATCTGGAGAGACAGCTTTGGGGCGGATATTTACAAAAAGAGTGGTTCTCACGGCTGCATTAATATGCCTTATCTGAAGGCGAAGGAATTATACGGGGAGATCGCAAAGGGAACGCCTGTCATCTGCTATTATCTGGACGGAACGGAATCGGAGCAGACGATCGGTCAGCCGGATGCGGAAAAGGCGCAGGCAGTTGTTGATTCGATCGCCAAGATCGGAACCGTTACAAAGGACAGCAAAAAGAAAATAGAACGCGCAAGACAGTTATACAATGATGCATCTGCTGAGCAGCGGGAATACGTAACAAATTATGAAGTACTCACCGCTGCGGAAGAAGCATATCAATCGCTTAAGAAGTGATGCGTGAGCTGCTCAAGCCAGATCGCAATGGATGGATTCAGTTCCTGTGAATAGAGAACCTCTTTTGCACGAACCGGTTCATCCGTGATCAGGCAGTCGATACCGAGGCTGAACATGCGCTCCATGTCTTCGCGTTCATTGACTGTCCAGGCATAAACTGCTTTGCCGTTTGCATGCATATGATTGACCAGCTTACGGGTAATAAATGAAGATTTAATACTGAAACCATCGATATAGCTGAGGTTTTGGTAATTTCCGTAAGCAACAGGTAACAGATAGATCGTCTGGATGGAATCATCCAGCGATTTTATTTTTTTCAGGGAATCTAGTTTCTTGGCAGCAACCACGCAGTGCTCCGCATAGTCATGGGATTCGATCAGAGCAACCACGCCTGCTTCCAGGCCGGTATCGGATATATTTGTTTTCAGTTCGATATTCAGATCGATCCTGTCCTTACAAAGTGTCAGCACTTCATCCAGTGTACAGATTTTTTCGCCTTTGTAGGCGGGAGAAAAGTGAGAACCGAAATCCAGAGAGAGAAGCTCCTCATAGGTCAGGTCGGAAACGTTTTTGTCGATACCGGTCAGACGTTTTAAGTTGGTATCATGTACCACGACAATGACATGATCCTTTGTCTGTTGGACATCCAGCTCGATGCAGTCAGCCTGATTGTCGATCGCAGACTGAAAGGCGGCAAGTGTATTTTCCGGTGCATTGTGGCTGTCACCGCGATGCGCGGTAATGGTCGGTGTGGAAAGCAGGATATTCTGGGTCCAGAAGATGCTTGTATTCTTTAACAGATCCAGATAATAAAAGTTGAAGCCTGCGGCAAGAATCACCAGAAGCAGAAGCAAACGCTTACTGATCCTGACCAGAACAGAACGGCTTTCCGGAACCGGTGCAGGGACTTCTTCCTTCTGCTTCAGCAGCTGTCTGTAATAGAGTGCACTTAAATAAGAAAATGTCAGTGGGATACTGAACAGAATGTAAAGCTCGAACAAAAAGGACAGGATCGAGCTGAAGATCATATAGATTGTGCTGCTGTTAAAATGGTCTGTCAGGACAAACCGGACAAAGAAAAGGCTCAGCATAAAGCAAAGCAGCAGGATCACCGCCAGAACAGCCAGGATCAGGATATTCCAGGCAAGGAGCTGCAGTGCTGTATGGAAATAGTGTCGTTTTGTCAGCTTCCTGCAGTGTGACCTTGCTTCTTTGAAGTTTCCCGGCTCTAAGCAGTAACAGTGAAGACTTAAGCAGTAACGGATCGAAAGAAGCAGACAGATTACAAGGATTACACAGAGCACGTGAAATACAGTCTGATTCGACCGGATATAATACAGGATAAAATCAGGGATTGTCACGCTTGTAAAATAGCCGGACAGGATGGTGATGTTTGTCAGCGGAATGAGAAACAGGGAAAACAGGAACAGGCTGCGGTTATGCTGCCTGATACTTTTTTTTAATATGAAGAGCCCACGGCTGAGCATACCTGTCAGGAAAATGGTCTGTCCGTGATAAGAGGCATGAAAGGCCGGGATCAGACAAAAAATTTCAAATACAGTGATGACAGAAAGTAAAAGCAGGACAAAACACAGGATCACGATCGTGGTCGGACGCACCAGATAAGAAAAGATACGGTCTTCGGATAAATAATGATAGCCTGCAAGGCGTAGAGAGAGCTGGAAGCATGCGGTAACGCATGGCAGCATCAGTGCAATACAGAATAAGCGGTATACAATTTCAAAGCCTACGATGGAACGCAGGTTTTTTTTAAATAAATAAAAGCTTTGCCGAAAAGTATTCATGTTGTCAGTCCCTGTCTGTAATCTACCTGTCTAGTGTACTGCAAAATTTCAGCGAAAACAAGGAAAAACAGAGGTGCATTCGTTGACAGGTTTCGTCAGAAAGGGTATTCTAAAGGAATAGAAAAGATAGTAGCGAAAGAGTGGAACAGATCAATATGCGAAAATATACAATGCGGAAATCTTCCGCGGCCCTTCTGGCAGTCCTGCTTGCAGGTTGTCTTGTGGCATGCGGAAAGAAAACAACCAATACAGACGCCGGAATGGAAGCGATCAGTGCACAGAATTATGAGCAGGCACGAACCTGTTTTGATAAGGCAATCCTCGAAGGTGAAGATCTGCAGCTTGCCTACAGAGGGCAGGGACTTGCCTATATGGGGCAGACCGATTATGAGAGTGCGATCGAAAGTTTTGACCGCGCTTTGCAGAACGGCGGGATGTTTGTCAGCGATCGGGAAGTGGACATCAATTATTATCTTGCTACAGCGCAGTATAAAAACGGACAACTGTCAGATGCAATCCAGACGCTTGATGCGATCGCAGGCGTGCGTAAGGGACAGGATATGGTCTATTATCTGCGTGGCAGCATTAAAATGGAAAACGGAGACTATGACGGAGCAGTCAAGGATCTGAATGAAGCACTTTCTAAAAGTAAAAACAGCATTCCGATGACGATCCGTGTATATGAAACCTTTGCGGATAACGGACACGAGCAGGAAGGACAGTCTTATCTGAGTTCTGCGATCGAAAACAGACTCGATGCCATGACAGATTATGAAAAAGGTGTTGTCTATTATTATAGCAAGGATTATGAAAATGCCCGCAACTTTTTAGAACTTGCAAAAAGTGGTGCAAAGGAAACAGGCAGTGACACGCTTCTGATGCTGGGTAAGACGTATGAGCAGCTCGGTGACAGCAATTATGCGGCAAGTCTGTATGAAAAATACCTGGCAGAAAACGATGCGGATCCGGTCATCTATAACCAGCTTGGATTATGTAAACTGGAGACGGAAGATTATGAGGCGGCGCTTACCGCGATCAACAGTGGTCTGTCCGTTACGGAAAATAATTCTGTAACACAAGAACTTCGTTTCAACCAGATCGTTGCCTATGAACATCTTGGAAATTTCAAAAAGGCTGCAGCCCTGATGAACAGCTATTTAGACAGTTATCCGGATGATGCGGCGGCAATCCGCGAAAATGAATTCTTAAAGACAAGATAAGTTTTGCCACTATATCTTGTGTTGACATAACAATGTCAACATAAGATATAGTGGTTTTCTTTTGCCTTTATATTGACTTTGCATACCAGCAATGCTACAATAAAACTAATCGGCGCATATGCAGTTATGTTAACTGATGGGGTAAAAATGTAGTAGAAAGGGAGATTTCATGTTAAAGGTAATCAAAAGAAACGGTGACACAGCGGAGTTTGACTTAAAGCGGATCAGTGATGCGATCATGAAGGCATTTGTTGCAACAGATGTGCAGTATACGAATGATATTGTGGATTTATTAAGTCTCCGTGTCACAGCAGATTTTCAGGAAAAGGTAAAAGACGAAGAGGTGCATGTAGAGGATGTACAGGACAGCGTAGAGCGTGTGCTGGAGCAGGCCGGTTACTCACAGGTAGCCAAGGCTTACATTCTTTACAGAAAACAGCGTGAAAAACTGCGTACCATGAAATCTACGATCTTGGATTATAAAGATGTGGTAAACGGCTATGTAAAGGTAGAGGACTGGCGTGTCAAGGAAAATTCCACCGTAACATATTCTGTCGGCGGACTGATCTTAAGCAATTCCGGCGCAGTAACTGCCAATTACTGGCTTTCAGAGATTTATGATGAAGAAATAGCGGAGGCACACAGAAATGCGGATATCCATATCCATGATCTGTCCATGCTGACAGGCTATTGTGCAGGCTGGAGCTTAAAGCAGCTCATCACGGAAGGACTTGGCGGCATTACCGGCAAGATCACATCCGCACCGGCAGCGCATCTTTCCGTATTGTGTAATCAGATGGTAAACTTTCTCGGCATTATGCAGAACGAATGGGCAGGCGCACAGGCATTTTCTTCCTTTGATACGTATCTGGCTCCGTTTGTCAAGGTGGACAGCCTGACATATCCGGAAGTAAAGAAATGTATCGAAGCATTTATTTATGGTGTCAATACACCGAGCCGCTGGGGCACGCAGGCGCCGTTTTCCAATATCACACTGGACTGGACGGTTCCGAACGATCTGGCAAATCTGCCGGCGATCGTAGGCGGCAAAGAGATGGACTTCACATACGGTGACTGCAAGCAGGAAATGGATATGATCAACAAGGCATTCATCGAGACCATGATCGAAGGCGATGCCAACGGACGCGGTTTCCAGTATCCGATCCCGACTTACTCCATCACAAAGGATTTTGACTGGTCCGATACAGAGAACAACCGTCTCTTGTTTGAAATGACTTCCAAATACGGTACACCGTATTTTTCCAACTATATCAACTCCGATATGGAGCCATCCGATGTCAGATCCATGTGCTGCAGACTGCGTCTGGATCTGAGAGAGCTGCGGAAGAAGACAGGCGGCTATTTTGGATCCGGCGAAAGCACGGGAAGTGTCGGCGTTGTTACGATCAATATGCCAAGGATCGCTTATCTGTCAACAAGTAAGGATGATTTTTACCGCCGGCTGAATAAGATGATGGATATTGCAGCCCGTTCCTTAAAGATCAAACGTGGTGTTATCTCAAAGCTGCTGGATGAAGGGTTATATCCTTATACAAAGCGGTATCTGGGCAACTTTGACAATCATTTTTCCACGATCGGCCTGATCGGCATGAACGAGGTCGGCTTAAATGCCAACTGGCTGCGTGCGGATCTTTCCGACAAGCATACACAGGAATTTACAAAAGAAGTGCTGAACCATATGCGTGAGCGTCTTTCCGATTATCAGGAAATGTACGGTGATCTTTACAATCTGGAAGCAACACCGGCAGAGAGTACGACTTACCGCCTGGCAAAGCATGATAAAAAGAGATGGCCGGGCATCAAGACGGCAGGACATCCGGGAGATACACCGTATTACACGAATTCTTCCCATTTGCCGGTTGATTATACCGTGGACATATTCGATGCACTGGATATCCAGGACGAGCTGCAGACGCTATACACATCCGGTACGGTATTCCATGCATTCTTAGGCGAGAAGCTTCCGGACTGGAAAGCTGCTGCTAACCTTGTAAAGACGATCGCAGAAAATTATAAGCTGCCTTATTATACGTTGTCTCCGACGTATTCTATCTGTAAGGAGCACGGTTATCTGGCAGGAGAAGTCAAGATCTGCCCGCATTGCGGTAAACCGACCGAGGTTTACAGTCGTATCACAGGCTATTATAGACCGGTGCAGAACTGGAATGACGGTAAATTACAGGAATATGCAAACAGAACAGAGTACAAGCTGGACAGATCTGTATTAAAGAGACCGGTTTCCAGCGTGGTAACGTTATCCGGTTATGATCAGGATGTCAAGGTTTCTGTCGGAACACCGGAGAATGTAAAGTATTTATTTACGACAAAGACCTGTCCGAATTGTAAGCTGGCAAAGGAATATCTGCAGGGAATCGCATATGTACCGATCGATGCGGAAGAAAATATGGAGCTGGCAGTCCGTTATGGCGTGATGCAGGCACCGACACTGGTTGTTGTCAGTGGGGATTCTCATAAAAAGTATGTCAATGCATCCAATATTAAGAAGTATGCAGACAGTCTTGCGGCAGAGACTGCGAATCTGTAAGCGGGATCAAAGTATCCTGAAATGAAATCAACATAAGGAGAAACAGCATGATTAACAAATTAGTCGAAAATATCAAAAAGACGGGAGCACCGATCGTAGTGGGACTGGATCCGATGATGAAGTTTATCCCGGAGTTTATTACAAAAAAGGCATTTGCGGAATACGGAGAAACACTCGAAGGCGCTGCGGAAGCGATCTGGCAGTACAATAAGGGAATCGTGGATGCGATCTATGATCTGGTTCCGGCAGTAAAGCCACAGATCGCCATGTATGAGCAGTTTGGTATTCCGGGACTTGTTGCATTTGATAAAACAGTCAAATACTGCAAGGAAAAGGGACTGATCGTGATATCAAGCGTGGTGATATCGGTTCTACCTCAGCAGCCTATGCAACAGGGCATCTTGGCAAGGTGCAGGTAGGAAGCAAATCCTACTATGGTTTTGACGAAGATTTTGCAACCGTCAATCCTTATCTGGGAAGCGACGGCGTAAAACCGTTCATTGATGTATGTAAGGAAGAGAAAAAGGGAATCTTTGTGCTGGTCAAGACATCGAATCCGTCCAGTGGAGAGTTTCAGGACCGCCTGATCGATGGCAGACCGCTTTATGAGCTGGTAGGGGAGAAGGTTGCCGAATGGGGCAGCCAGTGTATGGGAGATGATTACAGCTATGTAGGCTGTGTCGTAGGTGCAACGTATCCGGAGATGGGCAAGATCCTTCGAAAGATCATGCCAAAAACATATATCCTTGTACCGGGCTATGGTGCGCAGGGCGGAAAGGCATCAGATCTGGCACCGTACTTCAATAAAGATGGTCTGGGTGCCATCGTTAATTCCTCCCGTGGTATTATCTGTGCTTACAAGCAGGAGAAATATGCAAAGTTTGGTGCCGGAAATTATGCGGAGGCATCCAGACAGGCAGTGATCGATATGATCCAGGACATCAACGAGGGTCGTAAATAACGGAGCGCATGGGATCAAGCATATAATAATGCAGTATCCTGTGATGTTCATTGATTGCAGAAACAGAATGGAGATAAGAATGGCAGATAAGAAAAAATGTCTGGCTGTTGTGGTAAGCCAGGAGAAAATCACAGAAGGGATCTACAGCATGTGGCTGCAGTTTCCGGAGGATTATAATGTTGCCGGGATGGCAGTGCCGGGACAGTTTATTTCAATGTACTGTGGTGAGGGAAGCCGTCTGCTTCCAAGACCTATCAGCATTTGTGAGATCGAAACGGCACAGAGAAAGCTTCGTGTCGTTTACCGTGTAGCAGGAAAGGGAACCGAGGAGTTTTCCGGACTGGAGGAAGGTGCGCAGATTCCTGTTATGGGACCTTTGGGCAATGGCTTTACCAGAAAGAGCGGAAAGGCAGTGCTGATCGGAGGCGGAATCGGAATCCCGCCGATGCTTGCTCTGGCGAAGGCTTTGAAGGAAGAAGGTGCAGAGGTCTCCGTTGTTCTGGGATATCGGGATGGAGATCTCTTCTTAAAGAAAGAATTTGAACCATATGCAGATGTCTATGTATCCACAGAGGACGGCAGTGTAGGAACGAGGGGAAATGTCATTGATGCGATCCGTGAAAATGGTCTGGACGCAGATACGATCTACGCCTGTGGTCCTATGCCGATGCTTCGTGGTGTTAAGGCATATGCAGCAGAGAAGGAGACAGAGGCGCAGATTTCTCTGGAAGAGAGAATGGCTTGTGGTATTGGTGCCTGTCTGGGATGCGTCTGCAATTCTACAGACGTAGACAGTCACAGCCATGTACATAATAAGCGGGTATGCAAGGATGGTCCTGTTTTTAATGCAGAGGATGTCACATTATAGAAACACAGGACATGGAGGATGAATATGAATTTATCAGTTGATTTTGCCGGGGTGACTATGAAGAATCCGGTAACAACAGCATCTGGAACCTTTGGCTCCGGTGCAGAATATGGTGAGTATGTGGATCTGAGCCGTCTCGGAGCAGTGACCACCAAGGGAGTGGCAAATGTACCGTGGCCGGGCAATCCAACGCCGAGAGTCTGTGAGACATACGGTGGCATGTTAAATGCCATTGGTCTGCAAAATCCCGGCATAGATGTATTTGTGGAGAGAGATATTCCATATCTGAAACAGTATGATACACGGATCATTGTCAATGTGTGTGGTCATACCACAGAAGAATATCTGGAGGTGGTAGAGCGTCTGGCAGATCAGGATGTGGATCTGCTGGAGATCAACATTTCCTGCCCGAATGTCAAGGAGGGCGGCATTGCCTTCGGACAGAATCCCAAGCTGGTGGAGCAGATCACCGCAGAGATCAAGAAGAAAGCAAAGCAGCCGGTAATCATGAAGCTGAGTCCCAATGTAACAGATATCACAGAGACGGCGAAAGCAGCAGAGGCAGGTGGAGCTGATGCCCTGTCCCTGATCAATACATTGACGGGGATGAAGATTGATATTAACCGCCGCCGGTTTGCATTGGCAAACCAGACCGGAGGAATGTCCGGCCCGGCAGTAAAGCCGGTGGCAGTCCGGATGGTATATCAGGTTGCTCACGCCGTAAAGCTTCCTGTACTTGGTATGGGAGGCATCCGTACCGCAGAGGATGCACTGGAGTTTATTATGGCAGGAGCTTCTATGGTTGCTGTGGGAACGGCAAATTTCAATAATCCTACAGCCACCGTTGATGTGATCGAAGGAATTGAGCAGTTTATGAAGGAGCATCACATAGAGGATATACATGAGCTGATTGGATGTGTTCATGCTTAATTTTAATATACAAAACAATGGATTTATTGGTGTATAGGATGATTTCGATTTATTATCCGCTATATTGGCATGAAAATTTAACATTATCTTTACACTTGCATTGGGCTATGATATTATGAAATCTGTGCAAGTGAGCTTATTTGCACAGCACCCAATCCCAATAAGGCGTTTTTAAATAGCCGGAGTGGGAAAACAGACAGTGACATGAGGAAGGAGTTACATAATGAAGAAGAGAGTATTAGCAATGATGCTTTCACTGGCAATGTGTTTTAGCATGACAGCCTGTGGAAGTACGAACAACGCAGACAAAACAACAAGCGATAAGGCATCCTCAGAGAGCAAAGGAAGCTCTAAGAGTGATAACAGTTCCGATCTGGCTTATATTCAGGATAAGGGAACCTTGATCGTGGGTATTACGGATTTTGAGCCAATGGATTATCAGAAGGGATCCGATGAGTGGATCGGTTTTGATGCAGATATGGCAAAGGCATTTGCAAAGAGTCTTGGCGTTAAAGCTGAGTTCGTAGAGATCGATTGGGATAATAAGGTTCTGGAGTTGGATGCAAAATCCATCGACTGTGTATGGAACGGTATGACACTCACTGATGAGGTGACAAGCTCTATGGCCTGCACAAATGCATACTGCAATAATGCGCAGGTTGCCATCGTAAAAGAGGCAGATAAGGACAAATACAGCACTGTAGAGAGTATGAAGGATCTGAACTTTGCCGTAGAGGCAGGTTCTGCCGGAGAGAAAGAGCTTTCAAAGCTTGGATACAATTACACATCCGTTAAGGCGCAGGCAGATGCGCTGATGGAGGTTTCCGCCGGAACATCCGATGCTGCTGTGATCGATTCCCTGATGGCAGCTGCTATGGTTGGCGAGGGTACCGGTTATGAGAAGCTTACCTATACAGCAAGCTTTAACAGTGAGGAGTATGGTGTTGGTTTCCGTAAAGGATCTGATATGGCAGAGAAGTTAAATGACTTTTTTGCAGAGAGCTATAAGGATGGAAGTATGAAGAAGACAGCCGAGAAATATGGTGTCCAGGCGGCACTCATCGAACAGTAATACAAAAAAGCGTGGCTGCCGTGATGTTATATTTGCGGCAGCTTTTGCTATGCAAAGAGAGAAATATTAAAAGGCAGGTATAATGATGTCAACGATTATGGAACAGATGCCCATTGTATTTCATGCATTAAATGTGGGCTTTTTACAAACGTTAAAATTATTTTTTGTGACACTTCTGGGGGCTTTTCCGCTGGGACTGATCATTTCCTTTGGATCGTTATCCGGATTTCGTCCGCTAAGGTATCTTACGAAGCTTATTGTATGGATCATCCGGGGAACTCCGCTGATGATCCAGCTTCTGATCATTTATTACTTTCCGTTTGGTGCATTTGTCGAGTTTGCTC
>ENA-OPXC01002149-OPXC01002149.1-human-gut-metagenome-genome-assembly--contig:-NODE-2149-length-12186-cov-7.020279_pt1 | contig 12186 bp, 9 predicted proteins | sample MGYA00241512_ERZ502016 | MGnify/ENA primary metagenome ERZ502016 (study PRJEB25962, sample SAMEA2043043) | human gut metagenome | biome: human gut; feature: human-associated habitat; material: faeces...
GTATAGGGACGGAAAAAGGAAGGGACCCATACGAAAACAGCAGACGGAAAACAAGGAAAGACGGAAAAGAAGCAAGCCCGAAGAAAAACCGGACAGGTTACGAAACACAAACCACAGAGCTCTCAAAAATGCTGACTCTGCAAACACTTGGGAAAAACTTTAGGAGAAAAAATGCCGAGAAGAAAAAAAATCATTTTCTTACATCTCGACGGTTGTTCGGAAACACCATCAACTTCAAGAACCAATACTTACACCCAGACAAAAGCAAAAAACATCTACTTTATCCATCAAGCTACACATATTCCAATCCACAAATAAAAGACAACCTGTTCTATTTAAAGAAGAAAAGTTTTCAGTAGATTTGCACTATATAAAGATATACAATGAAGAAAATAATTATCGCCATCGATTCATTCAAAGGCTGTCTAACTTCAGCAGAAGCAGGAAAAGCTGCCGAAAAAGGTATCAAAAGCATAAATCCTTCCTGCCACACTTCAGTTATTCCCATCGCTGATGGCGGTGAAGGTTTACTGGACGTACTCATCACAGCCACTAAAGGGAAATATATAACCTTATCGGCACATGGACCGCTAATGAAAATGGCAAAAACACATTACGGTCTGTCCGGCAATGGCAGAACAGCTATTATAGAAATGGCTGCCATCAGCGGACTACCTCTCGTACCTATTGAACAAAGAAATCCTATGCTGACAACAACCTTTGGTACAGGAGAATTGATAAAAGACGCATTAAACAAAGGATGCAGAAATTTTATAATCGGTATTGGCGGAAGCGCGACTAATGACGCAGGATTAGGAATGCTACAGGCACTAGGTTTCCGCTTTCTAGACAAATCAGGGCATACCTTAGGTACAGGAGGCCAAATAATGGAAGCCGTGGCAAACATAGACACATCCGGTATTCATCCCGCATTAAGAGAAACACACTTCATGGTAGCATGTGATGTAGCCAACCCTTTCTACGGCCCTGACGGAGCGGCATATATCTTTGCACAACAAAAAGGAGCCGATTCAAATATGGTGCAAAGACTGGATGAAGGCATGCAATCATTAGCCGAAGTTATAAAGAAAACGACAGGAAAAGATATCACGAACTACCCCGGTGCAGGTGCAGCCGGAGGCATGGGTGGTGGACTACTGGCTTTTTTTAACGCAGAGCTAAAACCGGGAACAGAATTATTATTGAAAGCCATCGACTTCTCCGAAAAAATAAAAGGAGCAGACCTCATTATTACGGGCGAGGGAAAAGCAGACCAGCAGACAGCTATGGGAAAAGTACCATACGGAATACTAAAGGAAGCACAAAAAGAACATATTCCCGTTATTGTACTGGCAGGCAGTATAGAAAACCTGCCGGAATTAAACAAAGCGGGATTCAAAGGTATATTCTCTATAGCCCCCGGCCCCATCACCCTGGAGAAGGCAATGGAACCGGAGTTTGCTAAAGAAAATATCACCCGGCTGGTTTCCCAACTCTATTCAGTTATAACTAGCTTCGGCTAATTTGCAAGCCTTTGTCGGACAAAGCCATATCAACGAAACGGGCACAACTGTTGGGTGGGTTCTGAGTAAGAATACTTCGAATACGTATAGCAGCCTCAGGATCTTTAGCCACCATATAAAGATAGCCGCCTCCCCCCGCACCTGGCAATTTATATCCCAGGCAATAATCATCAATCCGGCGAATGATAGTCTCAACTGCCTCGGGATTAGTGCCGGGATCCAACGCTTGGTTCAGCTTCCAGCTTTTACCAACCAAACGCCCCATTTCATCGAAATTCCCACGCTGAATGGCTTCGTACAAGTCAAGAGCATGCCCCTTCATACCGCCAAGTATAGACAAATGCTCTGTGGAGTTGAGGAACATGCTACGCACGATTTCAGCTAAAATTCCTTTGGCTGTACGGGTAATTCCCGTGTAATAAAGCAAATGGCACTTCTGATATTCGCCACCTGTAAACAAATAATCGGGCAACCAGCGCACTAACGGACTCTGATCCATACCTGCATGAGTCTGCAATAATTTCACTCCACGAAGCACACCTCCGTATTGATCTTGCCACCCCCCTCCGGTAGTCAGTAACTGTTCCAAAATAAGCGTACGGTTACATATCTCGTTCTTATCCCAGTTCAGTCCGCAAAAATCAGAGATTGCCCCCAGCACAGTTGATGCAAGAATAGAACTTGTACCCAGACCGGAGCCCGCAGGAATCGCAGAAAGCAGAGTGATTTCCATTCCGGAGCCAAACGCCTTCAACTGCTCTTCCAATGAAACATACGATTCGGTGGAAAAGCCCGGCTGGAAACCTGCCAGCACCAATGCCGCTTTAGGTATAGAGAATGGGGATCCCACTTGCATGAAATCCCTTACCTCCCCGTAAGTTGTAACCACTTCCATAGCGCCTAAGTCTATAGAACGAAGAATTATCTTATACTCCCGACAGGGTTTCACGTAAACTTGTAGAGGAGGCTGCCCGTTCAACTCAATAGCAATATTCACCACATTCCCCCCTTCATTCAAGCAATAAGGTGGAGTATCCGTCCATCCGCCGGCCAGATCAATACGGACCGGACTACGCCCCCAGACAATCTGATCGGAGTACACTGACAAATGCGGTTGCTGCCTCTTGGCTAAAGCCGAAGCAGTAAGTCCGTCGCGCATCAAACGAAAAGCCTCATTCTCATATTCCCGATAAGCCAGCCCCTTAAGCTGCTGCACCCGGGCACGGAACATATTATCACTGATACGTGTCATCAGCGGAGCCGATTCTGATAAAGGCTCAGGCAACGACAGATCATACCGAGCAAATTCTCCAGCAGCATTCTCCAAATTTAGCTGATAAAAGACACTTCGATCATAATTATGCGCCAATGCCGGCCAATTCTTTATCCGGAAAGCTTCACGCTGTTCTGCCAGACGATAAAGATTAGAATAAGCAGATATATCATCGGCAGATAACTTACGACAGCGTTGCCATATTTCTTTTCCTTGCTGTAATGCCGGTTCAGAGACCATCCAGCGCATAACTGCTCCCAATTCCTCTACAGATGAGCAAACCGGAAACAAACGCGCGGCCTGCAAGTCGTGACCGTTTTCTATTTCTTCCACCGAAATGCCGCGTACAGCACACCACTCACCTACAGACATTCCTTGATAATATGTTTCTTCCTTAGCCAAAGCTCCCTTGAAAGTATCATTGAAGCCGTATGGACGCGCTACATAGCCAGATTCTCCAAAAGGAACCACATCAATACACACACCGGACGGAACCTCCAGGTTCCAATTATTAGCGGGAACCCCTGTTATGATGGTCTGGTGATGGATATTCCATCCTGCTCCTACATAACTGTTCTCTATCCATATTTCCGAATTTTGTGAGGTAAGTTGATAACCTACCTCAGCATTTTGAACAAACATGGCCGGATGCGGTTTTACCTTCTTGTGCATAATCTCCCGCTGGTCGTTTACCAGATTTTGTACTGCCAATGTAGAAGAAATAAGTTCACGACTGGTTCCGTAATGATAAAACTCCCCTCCGGGCAACGGCAGAATAGCCACACTCAGCTTGTTAAGTTCATCGTCCATCATACGCGGGTGCTCTCCCAATGTAAGTCCGAAATCAGAATACATGTCATAATAAGAGAGTTTTCCTTCCTTATAAGATCGTTTTACCAACAGACTAACCGCACGGTCACTTAACAGCCAAATTCCGATATCCATCAGAAAAAGATGGGTTTGCATTAATTTCCCCAATTCCTCCACCGAAGGTTTTTGAAGCATGAAATCAAGCTTATCGGGAGTAGCCCGTGAAGAAACAAAAACACCATGGTTTTTTGCCAGATTAGGATCTACCCATAAACCGTAACACACCACATCCGCATCAGGAATAGTCTGAAGCGGTTGGCCCGCACGGATATAAACATCTCCACTTGCAATCAATGTATGAAGAGAAGACGGAGCTTTCTCCATGATTTGTTCATATAAAGGGAGCTGGAGGGAAAGCAGATTTTGTGACAGCCGTTGTCCTCTGGCCCACCGGAATACAGGAATGGGAGTAAGAATTTTGCCGGATGGCGCATATCCGGGCAAACGACGACTCTGCCCGCCTGCATGAAGTAAAATACGTTTTTCTTTTCCCAGCCAAGTAAGAAAATCGCTGTCAGGAGCTACTTTCTGACAACAAGCCTCCAACAGCCATGCAGTCCCCCCGCCTGATCCTAGCTTACTACCTATAGGATCGGAAGTACAAAACCACTCTGTCTGGTCCGCTTTCTCTATATCATGAAAACATTCCACCAGATTAGGGGGAAGTGATAATAATTTTTTCATAGCACATCTTTGTTTTTATTGCACACAAAGATGCTTATTTTCCCCTAATAAGCCAAAAGATAAGACATGAATTTTAATCAGTAAATTCAAAAACACGCTCATCCAATGACTTCACTTCCTTAAAGCCCGGTTGTGCAACAGGCACACCGAATGGCATCTGCGCTATCAATTTCCAGTCATCAGACAAATTCCAAACTTTACGTACTTCATCATCAATCAGCGGATTATAATGTTGCAAAGACGCCCCCATTCCTGCATCTTCCAGCATGGTCCAGACTGCCAACTGATGCATAGCATCGGTCTGCTCTGCCCAGATAGGGAAATTATCTTTATAAGTGGGGAAACTTTCCTGCAAAGAGCGAACGATAGCCATATCTTCAAAATAGAGAATAGTACCATATCCACAAGCGAAACAGCCATCAATCTTTTCTTCGGTCTTGCCAAATACCTCAGCCGGAACTCGCTTACGCAAGACATTTTTTACAATGTTCCACAACTTTTCATGCGCCTTACCTGTTAATAACACAACACGAGTGGTTTGAGAATTGAAAGCTGAGGGGACAAATTCTACAGCAAAACAAATTAAATCTCTTATTTCTTTATCAGACAATGTCGATTTGTTTTGGATCCGATAAAATGTACGACGGGCTTTCAGAGCCTCCTTAAAACTTTTTGTCATATAAAACAACGTATTTATGGGTTATTATAAATGAAGAACAAACAGGTAACAAAAGAAGTTCACTTTTTTTGCTTTTTTCAATGCAATAACCTATTTTTGTTAGCTAATTATTAACATTAAAAACAACACATTCAATGAAAGATTTTCTAAAATTTACGTTTGCCAGCGTCATCGGCGTCATTCTGGCAGGCGTAGTGTTCACTATACTAGGGATTATCACTCTGGTTGGCATAGTCGCCTCATCGGATACTGAAACGGTGGTGAAAGACAACTCTATCTTCGTACTCGACTTTAAAGGCAGTTTGTCCGAACGTGTACAGGAAAACCCACTCCAACAACTTTTGGGAGAAGAATTTGAAGCATACGGTTTGGATGACATTCTAGCTTCTATCAAGAAGGCAAAAGACAATGACAAAATCAAGGGTATTTATATCCAACCTTCTTATCTGGAAGCATCATACGCTTCCTTAGAGGAAATACGCAATGCATTACTGGATTTCAAAGAAAGCGGCAAATTCATCGTTGCTTATGCAGACCAATATGCACAGGGGATGTATTATCTTTCCAGCGTGGCCGATAAAATAATTATCAATCCGCAAGGAAGTATTGGATGGCACGGAGCAGGCATGCAACCTGTTTTCTTCAAAAATCTGGTTTCCAAACTAGGACTGGAAGTACAGGTATTCAGAGTGGGTACTTACAAATCAGCCGTGGAACCGTTTATTGCTACAGAAATGAGTCCGGCCAACCGCGAACAGATGACCGAATGTCTAGAATCTGTCTGGCATCGTATTCTTGCAGATGTATCCGACTCACGACGCATCCCGACAGATACTCTGAATGCTTATGCTGACCGATATATGGATTTTTGTCAGGCAGAAGAATATATTCAATGCAAACTGGCAGATACCCTGATGTATAAAGATGAGGTTATTTCCTATCTGAAACAATTAAGCGGTCGTGACGAAAACGACAAACTAAACAGTCTTTTCATAGAAGACATGATAAACGTCAAGAAAAATGTGCCCAAAGACAAAAGTGGAAATATAATAGCCGTATATTATGCATACGGCGAGATCCTGGATGCTCCCGGCAGTTCCACAGAAGATTGTATTGATGTACAAAAGATGTGTAAAGACCTGCGCAAATTACGTGATAACGATGACGTAAAAGCTGTTGTATTACGCGTCAACTCACCGGGTGGCAGCGCATACGGTTCAGATCAAATATGGCGTGAAGTAGTAAGACTGAAAGAGAAAAAACCGGTAATCGTTTCTATGGGAGATTATGCTGCATCAGGAGGCTATTACATTTCCTGCGCTGCAAACCGCATTTTCGCTGACCCGACTACGCTGACTGGTTCTATCGGCATATTCGGCATGATGTATTCAGGTGAGAAACTGTTTACTGAAACTTTAGGACTAAATTTTGATGTAGTGAAAACTAATAAAATGGCTGATTTGGGTGCCAGCCTAGGTCCGGTTCTCACCCGCCCGCTAAATGCATCAGAACAAGAATTAATGCAGAACTATGTCAACCGAGGATACAAGCTGTTCGTAAACCGTTGCGCTGAAGGTAGAAAAATGTCTACAGAGGCTATTGAAAAAGTTGCTGAAGGCCGTGTATGGACCGGTGCCATGGCAAAAGACCTTGGTCTGGTAGACGAGCTGGGAGGTATAGACAAAGCATTGAATGCCGCCGCCACCCAAGCCGGTATCGAAAATTACAGTATTATCGGCTATCCTGAAAAAGAAAATATTTTCGCAAGCCTGCTGGGAAATCAGAAAAAACATTATATAAACAGCGAAATTAAAGAATATTTGGGAAGCTATTATAACAGCTTCAAGGCGCTGGAGAACATAAAAGACGCCAACTGTATACAGGCACGTATGCCGTTTGACCCTAATATCCAATAAATTGCACATGGAAGGTAATCTTATCAAGATAAACAAGTGGCTATATCCGGTTTCATGGATTTATGGGACCGGTGTATGGCTGCGTAATAAATTGTTTGACTGGGGAATATACAAAGAACGTAAGTTTGATATCCCGGTCATCTCGGTAGGCAACATCACCGTAGGCGGAACCGGAAAGACCCCCCATACAGAATACCTGATAAGATTATTGCAGAAAGATTACAAAGTAGCCGTACTAAGCCGCGGCTACAAACGCAAATCCAAAGGCTTTGTACTTGCCAGACCGGATACGTCCGTACAGATGATAGGTGACGAACCTTTCCAAATGAAACAGAAGTTTCCGGATATCCATATGGCAGTAGACCGGGACCGTTGTCATGGCATAGAGCAGTTATGCAATAGTCACATCGCCCCTGGAACAGAAGTGATTATTTTGGATGATGCTTTCCAGCACCGATATGTAAAGCCCGGAATAAACATCTTATTAGTAGATTACCACCGACTGATTTGCGAAGACACCTTGCTGCCTGCCGGACGAATGCGCGAACCTGAAAACGGAAAAAGCCGGGCACATATTGTTATTGTCACTAAATGTCCTAAGGACATCACCCCTATGGATTTAAGAGTCTTAAGCAAGCAAATGGAACTTTACCCCTATCAGCAGCTCTACTTCACAACATTAGCATACGGCAAGCTGCATCCGTTGTTTACAGCAGGGAATGCAGTTTCATTAAAAGAGATAGAAAAAGACAAGCATATCCTATTGGTGACAGGCATAGCCTCCCCAGCAAAACTCATTCAAGATTTATCACCATACAATGAGCACATTGAGTCACTGGCTTTCAGTGACCACCATGACTTTACAGCAAGAGATATGGAACTGATAAAGAAGCGTTTCATGAAACTTCCGGAAGGTAAACGCATGATTATCACCACTGAAAAAGACTCTGTACGACTAGCAGCCCATCCACTGATGGACGAAATGCTGAAACCTTATATATATATGCTGCCCATTGAGGTAGCCTTTTTACAAGACCAACAAGAACTGTTTAACTCAAATATAACCGACTATGTTAGAAAAAATTCAAGAAACAGCAACTTTTCTTAGAGAAAAGATGCATACCAGTCCCGAAACTGCTATTATATTAGGTACCGGCTTAGGAAGCCTGGTACACGAAATTACCGATAAATACGAGATCAGTTACAAAGATATCCCTAATTTCCCTGTTTCAACCGTAGAGGGACATAGCGGTAAATTGATTTTCGGCAAATTAGGTAATAAAGACATCATGGCTATGCAAGGACGTTTCCACTTCTATGAAGGATACTCCATGAAAGAAGTTACTTTCCCCGTACGGGTGATGCGTGAATTAGGCATCAAAACATTGTTCGTATCCAATGCAGCTGGAGGTACGAATGCAGACTTTGAAATTGGTGATCTGATGATTATCAGAGATCATATCAACTTTTTTCCCGAACACCCGTTGCACGGCAAGAACATTGAATACGGCCCCCGTTTCCCGGATATGAGTGAAGCCTACTCCAAAGAACTGATAGACAAAGCACTGGAGATCGCTAAAGAAAAAGGTATCAAAGTACAACAAGGAGTATATATCGGTACACAGGGACCCACCTTCGAAACTCCGGCAGAATACAAGATGTTCCACATTCTTGGAGCTGACGCCGTAGGTATGTCTACCGTTCCTGAAGTTATTGTAGCAAACCATTGTGGCATCAAAGTGTTTGGAGTATCGGTTATCACCGACCTAGGCGTGGAGGGAAAAATTGTGGAAGTTTCACACGAAGAGGTTCAGAAAGCGGCAGATGAAGCGCAACCGCGCATGACTACCATTATGCGTGAAATGATTAATCGAATTTAAGAACATGCAGGAAATAAACAGAACAGAAATAGCGACCTTAGGTGAGTTCGGCCTCATTAAACATCTAACGAAGGATATCGAGTTAAAAAATCCGGAAACCCAATATGGTGTGGGAGACGATGCAGCCGTATTGGAATTTAAAGATAAAGAGGTATTGGTAACCACAGACTTACTGATGGAAGGGGTACATTTTGATTTGGTTTATACCCCATTGAAACATTTGGGATATAAATCGGCCATCGTAAACTTCTCGGACATTTATGCTATGAATGGTACTCCAAAACAAATCACAGTTTCTATCGCACTGTCCAAACGCTTTTGTATTGAAGATTTAGAACAGTTCTATGATGGGCTAAAACTGGCTTGTGAACTACACCATGTAGATATTGTGGGTGGAGATACAACTTCATCCGTAACCGGGCTCGCCATCAGTATTACTTGCATAGGTGAAGCGGACAAGGACAAAGTAGTTTATCGCAACGGCGCACAAGATACAGACTTGATTTGTGTCAGCGGTGACTTGGGAGGAGCTTATATGGGACTTCAACTTCTAGAGCGTGAAAAGGCTGTTTTCCAAGGAGCAAAAGAAGCAAATCCGGATTTTTCCGGAAAAGAATATATTTTGGAACGTCAGTTAAAGCCTGAAGCACGTAAGGATATCATTGAGAAACTGGCAAAAGCGGGAATCAAGCCCACCGCTATGATGGATATTTCCGACGGCCTTTCTTCGGAACTGCTACATATATGCTCACAAAGCGATACCGGCTGTCGCGTTTACGAGGAAAGAATTCCCATTGATTACCAAACGGCTGTAATGGCGGAAGAGCTGAATATGAATGTGACAACATGTGCTTTAAATGGTGGTGAGGACTATGAGCTATTATTTACTGTACCTTTAACAGAGCATGAACGAGTTTCGGCTATAGAGGGTATAAAAGTGATTGGTCACATCACCAAACCGGAGCTGGGATGTGCCCTGATTACCCGTGACGGACAAGAGTTTGAGCTGAAAGCGCAAGGTTGGAATCCACTAAAAGAAAAATAATTTTAATTAAACAACACTGATAATAAGCATCTTATGCTTTTATCAGTGTTTTTTTTTAGAAATAGTTTGCAGTTTAAAAAAGTTTCACTACCTTTGCAACCGCAAACAAGAAATAATGGTGCCATAGCTCAGTTGGTAGAGCAAAGGACTGAAAATCCTTGTGTCCCCGGTTCGATTCCTGGTGGCACCACTTTTAAAAGATTAATTATCAAGCAGTTACTAATTAAAGTAGCTGCTTTTTTCTTTATATACTACCCTGTTTTTCCACGGATTTAGCCACTTTTCGCTATCAGAGTTAAACCAAGAGTTAAACCGGAAATCAATATGGCTACAACGGTTAATGTACTGTGTTACAAGTCAAAAACTCTTAGTAATGGTGAACATCCGCTTATGATTCGTATCTGCAAGGATGGTAAAAAGAAGTATGTCAGTCTTGGCGTGTCTGTAAGAGCAGAACACTGGAACTTTGAAAAGAGTGTCCCAAAATCGAATTGCCCTGACAGAGAGCATATTAACATACTCATAGCTAACAAGAAAAAAGAGTATGAAACGGAAATAGTTAAACTAAAATCAGAGGATAAATTGTTTACAGCCAATACTTTGAATGAACAAATCTCCAATTCAGTTAAACCGAAAACAGTAGAAGAAGCATTTAAAGAATACATTCAGCTATTACAAGACGAGAACAGACGTGGATATATGCTTTCAGTCAAACAAGTCTATAACTCGCTCATCAAGTACAATAAACATCTGAACATTCATTTCACAGATATAGATGTTGCTTGGCTAAAGAAATACGAGACATGGCTTAGAAACAGCGGACTTGCAGAGAATACTATCGGCATACGATTCAGAACATTGCGCACCATCTATAATTATGCCATACAAGAAGATATGGTAAAAGCGGAACACTACCCTTTCAAGAAATACAAAGTATCTAAGTTGAATCAAGAAACAGCCAAAAGAGCGTTAAGCAAAGAGGACATAAACAGAGTGTTGCAATATCAGACAGACAACAGATTTATGCGCCTACCCATAGACTTGTTTGCTTTCACCTATTACATGGGTGGCATTAACTTTGTGGATATAGCCAATCTCACACAGAAGAACATCATAGACAACAGACTTGTCTATAAAAGAAGCAAAACGGGTAAGCTCATCAAATTACCGTTAGTTCCACAAGCAGTTGAACTTATTAAGAAGTATCACAGCAAGAACAACCCTTATCTGTTCCCGATATTTTCTAACAGACATACAACGGAACAAGAGAAAGCCAACAGACTGCATAAAGTTATCACCAAAGTAAATAAACGCTTAAAACAGATTGGCGAAGAATTGGGCATACCTATTCCAATCACCACATACGTTGCAAGACATAGCCAAGCTACCATTATGAAGAAGGCAGGTATATCAACCGCTATCATAGGGCAGATTATGGGACACAGTTCGGAACGAGTAACACAAGTTTATTTAGATAGTTTCGACAATGAGCAGATAAACAATGCAATGAAGAACCTGCTATAACGAAAAAGAAGTCTGTAATCCGCAAAAGATTGCAGACTTTTCTTTTATTTTGCAGCATAACTAATAACAACCGTACTATGTCAAAAGAAGAACTGCATCAGATAAAAGAATTGCCCGATTTGAAAGTGGCTTGGCATGAAAGTTACAAATGTCTAAATGAACCTCTATTAGAATACGTGTGGGAAGTAGCCAACCATTTCCTGCCCGATTATGAAGATATGTCCGCTGCACCTGCCATATTCGCCAACAGATATGCAGAAAGAAACTTATCCGTTGAAGAAAGATACGAGAGAAGCAAAGAAATGAAAACATTCAAAGGAACTTTGGAAGAATACAAGAAACGGGAATACAGAAAGCTGGATGATTCTTTCAAAGAGAAGTTCCTGACTAATGAAGATTTACAGAATACCATTGAAGCGTATAAGTTAGACGTTAGTAAGTTTTGGTATCTACTTCTGTTCATATATGATTTTATAGAGGATATTGGTACAAATGCACCCACATTGAACAAGTCTGTATTGGAGGACTTTAGCTATTTTCATGCCAATCTGCTGGAAGCTACAAATATCATCCTAAAAAAGAATAATAAGAAAAGCTATGTTATTGAAAGAGAGGACACAATTAGAATCATTCAAGCAGCCTTGCAGCATTTTGTCAATACATATAGCGATATTATACATAGCGAACAAGATAGAGAAGCCATGATTAAACAATTAAAAGACATAGGTTTGGAGGGCTTTATCAGAAATGACTTATCGTCAAAAATCAGCTTTACGGACAAGTTCAGTCTTG
>ENA-OPXC01002152-OPXC01002152.1-human-gut-metagenome-genome-assembly--contig:-NODE-2152-length-12181-cov-1.572736_pt1 | contig 12181 bp, 10 predicted proteins | sample MGYA00241512_ERZ502016 | MGnify/ENA primary metagenome ERZ502016 (study PRJEB25962, sample SAMEA2043043) | human gut metagenome | biome: human gut; feature: human-associated habitat; material: faeces...
CAATAAATCCTTTGGACCATCTCCCGTAATACGGTGAATCACAATGTCCGGCGAGAGATGAGCAATACAATCAAGTAGAATAGCAATATATTCGTCTTTTGTCAATGGTGTGATGGTACCTTTTTCAAAATCCTCTGCCAAAGCTGTTCCCTTCAATATATGAAGGAGCTGCAGCTTGATTCCGCTGATTCCGGTTTCATTGAGATATCGAATGGTTTGCAGAATCTGGTGGTGGTCTTCTCCGGGGAGCCCAAGGATAACATGAACAATCACAGGAATCCCTCGTCGGCGAAGCTCCCTGACGGTGGCATCAAAGCAGGAAAGAGGATAACCTCTGTGAATGATGCAGGCAGTGGAATCATGCATAGTTTGAAGACCAAGCTCTACCCAGACAGGTTTTTGCTGCTGACATTCGGACAATAGTTCATAAATCTCCGGAGAGAAACAATCCGGCCGTGTTGCAATAGACAATGCGGCAGTCTGTGGATGCGTCAGTGCTTCCTGATAAAGAGACCGAAGGTAGGAAACCGGGGCATAAGTATTGCTGTAGGATTGAAAATACGCAATATATCGTTCACCACAGTATTTCCGGCCGGATCGGAGACGCTTGATCCCTTCATCAATCTGCCGGGTAACAATTCCCGGATCCGGACTGAATGACCCGGACGAGGATGCCTTTCGGGTTACTGCAAATTCTCCGGAGCCGCCGGCACTGCAGAAGCTGCAGCCAGAGATCCCTTTGGTACCGTCTCTGTTGGGACAAGTCATTCCGCCGTCAATGGCTACCTTGTAGATCTTTTCTCCGAACTGCTGTTTCAGATAACAGTCGAGAGAGTAGTAGGGCTTTCCGTTCCAGCGCCGACAGGCCTGATCATAGGCGGCAGTTTCCGGAGTGCGGGAATGACGTCGGCGTGCCATTAGTGGATATGATCTTTGATCGCCTGGGATACAACCTCTGCAACCCGTGGATCAAATGCTTCCGGAAGAATATTGTCTTCGTTCAGATCTTCATCTGCAACGAGGCCTGCAATGGCATAGGAAGCGGCAAGCTTCATTTCCTCTGTGATCTGGCTGGCACGTCCCTCCAAAGCACCCTTGAAGATACCCGGAAAAGCGACCACATTATTCACCTGATTTGGAAAATCGGAACGGCCGGTTCCAACAACGCGTGCCCCGGCTTTCTTTGCAACATCCGGCATAATTTCCGGAACCGGATTTGCCATAGGGAAAAGGATCGGATCTTTTGCCATGGTCTTTACCATTTCTTCCGTTACGGTTCCCGGTGCGGATACTCCGATAAATACATCTGCACCTTTCAGTACGTCAGCGAGGCTTCCTGCCTGTTTTTCTCTGTTGGTGATCGCTGCCATCTTTGCTTTTTCTTCATTCAGACCTTCTCTGCCTTCATAGATGGCACCCTTGCGGTCGCACATGATAACATTCTTCAATCCAAGCTCGATCAGCAGTTTGATGATCGCACTTCCGGCTGCTCCTGCACCGGACATAACTACTTTAATATCTTCGATTTTTCTTCCGGTAAACTTCAGTGCATTCAGCAGTGCTGCTGCTGTTACAACGGCCGTTCCATGCTGGTCATCATGAAATACCGGAATGTCGCAGCGTTCTTTTAGTTTTCTTTCAATTTCAAAGCATCTCGGTGCAGAAATATCTTCCAGATTGATGCCTCCGAAACTTCCGGCAAGAAGTGCCACCGTATTGACGATCTCGTCTACATCTTTGCTGCGAATGCAAAGTGGAAAAGCATCCACATCGCCAAATTCTTTAAACAAAGCACACTTTCCTTCCATAACCGGCATACCTGCTTCCGGTCCGATATCTCCAAGTCCGAGTACTGCTGTGCCGTCCGTTACGACAGCCACCAGGTTTCCTCTTCTTGTATACTTATAAGATAAATCAACGTCTTTTGCAATCTTCAGGCAAGGTTCTGCAACTCCCGGTGTATAGGCCACTGCCAGATCTTCCGGTGTCTCAATTTTTGCTCTGCTGATCACTTCGATTTTTCCATTCCATTTTTCATGCTGATTTAAAGCAAATTCTTTTTTATCCATTTTTATTTTCCTTTCTTTTTCGGATACAATTTGCATAGTAATTCTGTACTCTTATCATTACCAGATGAGTGTCTGTTTACAACCATCTTTATCAAATCTGCATGAACACCTGACGTTTTCTTTTCTCACCCGTAACTGTTCTGTATCTTTACAGCTACTTTCACCCTTTAATAACCTGTTACACGAAATCCTTTTTCACCTGGCTGCAGCGGCATACGCCTTGCTTCTATGTCTGTGATCCGTATGGATCTGGCTTCATAGAGGCGGGCAAGGAGGCGGTCTATATCAGAATCCCGTCCCTGTACTTCCATCTCGACCCTTCCGTCACAAAGGTTGCACACCCATCCGGTCAGCCCGAGATCATCGGCAGCATACTTCGCCTGATAACGAAATCCTACCATCTGCACATCTCCGGAAAAATAAAAATGTTTTCTTACTTTATCCCTCATAGGCTTTCTCCTTTGCCTCTGCCTGATTTTTCATTCTGTATAAAACAGTTATAATTTATGCCTTAATATTTTCCAGCACTTTTACCAGATAATCCCACATACGTGCGGTAGAAGAAATGGAAAGAACTTCTTCTGTTGTATGGATATCCTTCATGGTCGGTCCAAAGGAAACTGCATCCAGACCTTCGATCTTCTCATAGAAAAGACCACATTCCAGACCTGCATGGATCGCTTTTACTTCCGGTCCGTCTCCGAACAGCTCTTTGTAAGAATCTACCATAATGTCACGCAGTTTGGATTCTTTGCGGTACTCCCATGCCGGGTAGTCGCCCTCTGTTACACAGTCTCCGCCCAGGAATTCGCTGAGGTAGCAAACCTTTGCAGTCAGTGCATCTTTTGCACTGTCAATGCTGCTTCGCACACTGCTGACAATTTTGCATTCTTCTTCGTTTAGCATCAGAATACCAGGGTTGATAGATGTCTCTACCAGTCCTTCGATGGAACCGCTCATTTTCTGGATGCCATATGGCACCTGTACCAGGAAGAAAATAATCTTTTCCTGACTTACCTGCTCCAGAGCTTTTTCGGCGGTTGTCTCACCGATTTTTTTCACAGTCACGGTAATGCCTTCATCGGTTCCGGTATATTCCGTTCTCCAGTCATTCTGAAGTTTCTCTGCTGCAGCAAAAATTGCTTCTTCTGCTTCTTTATCTGCAACAAAAACAGCTTTTGACAGTCTCGGGATCGCATTGTCCTTTGTGCCGCCTTCCAGTGCTGTCAGGCAGAACGGGATATCCTGTTCCAGTGTAAATAAAGCCTGTCCGATCAGTTTGTTGGAGTTTGCTCTGTTTTTATCAATCTCTGCTCCTGAATGTCCGCCGTTCAGTCCGGAAATAACCAGCTCATATTTTTCTCCGCTTACCTCCTGATATCTGACCGGAATCGTTGTGATTGCAGAAAGTCCGCCTGCACAGCTTACCCACAGATATCCTTCTTCTTCGGAATCCATGTTGATCAGGTATTTACCTTTCAGCTGTGAGCAGTCCAGAGCTTTTGCTCCGAGAAGTCCTACTTCCTCATCTGTTGTGATAACCACTTCCAGTGCCGGATGTTTCAATGTATCATCATCAAGGATTGCCAGTGCATATGCAACTGCAATTCCGTCGTCTCCGCCAAGTGTTGTTCCGTTCGCAGTAACATAATCGCCTTCGATCATCAGATCCAGGCCATCTTTTTCAAAGTCGTGTGTGGAATCTGCTGTTTTTTCGCAGACCATATCACAGTGTCCCTGCAAAATAACGACTGGTGCATCTTCGTATCCTGCGGATGCTGCTTTGCGGATCACAACATTGTTGCTGTCATCCTGACTGCACTCCAGGTTACGTTCTTTTGCAAACTGTACCAGATAATCACTAATCTGTTTTGTATGATAGGAACCATGTGGAATTTTACAAAGCTCCTCAAAATAATAAAATACTTTTTCCGGTTTTAAACCACTTAAAACACCCATTTTCATTTCCTCCAGACATTTTTATTGTCGTCCGAATCCAGACAGCACTTCCATTGTATAATTAAATATTTTCTGATACGTTTCCGCATCAAAGTGTACGCCGTCCTGTGTGGAATATCCACTCTCCAGCAGATAGGAATTTGTCTCTATCCAACCAGTCTCTGACGGAAGATTATTATAAAGAATATTGTTAAAATTCGCAATATCCTCATTGGAAATATACGGATGATTTTCTACCGGATTTACCGACATATAGTAGACTTCGGCTCCTTTTTCCATCCACTGAGGAATTTTCTCTTTCAGAAGATCAATATATCCCCATGCATTTCCAAGATCGTTGACTCCCATATTGATAATGATCACAGATCCCTGCGTCACTGACTCATCAATCTCTCCAACGGCAGTATCCTGAAACCAGGATAATCCCGCTGAAACCTGACCGATCCACACGCAGCCGGAATCTCCGACTGTTTCATGCATGCCGACCGTCCTGGAATCTCCGACAAAAATATACTGCGTCACATCAAACGATGTCTCGCTGCTCTGCTCTTCCGTTTGTTGTTCTGTTTCCACTTGCTGCGTCTCCGTCTGTTCTTCTTTTTCCGACATTATTTGTGTTGCTTTGCTTACTGCAACAGCATTGGTACGGATACAGCTGAAATTGTATTCTTCCAGACAATCCCACGCCATATCCAGCAGCACTTCTCTTGTCGGTGTACCAAGCGGTGCCTTCGCCCCGGCTGTAAATGCCGGAATAAAAAGGCAGCACAGAAGCAGAATCCATCTGCTAAACTTTCTTTTCTTCATGATCACATCATTCCAGTTCAAATGCTCCTGTATAAAGCTGATAATATTTGCCTTTTTCGGCGATCAGCTTATCGTGAGATCCTCTCTCAATAATACGTCCCTGCTCCAGCACCATTATAACATCAGAATTTCGTACTGTCGACAGTCTGTGTGCAATAACAAATACGGTACGTCCTTTCATCAGAGCATCCATACCTCTCTGTACGATTGCCTCTGTTCTGGTATCAATCGAAGACGTAGCCTCATCCAGGATCATAACAGGCGGATCAGCTACCGCTGCTCTTGCGATTGCGATCAGCTGACGCTGTCCCTGTGAAAGGCTTCCGCCATTTCCTGTGATCACCGTATCGTAACCATTCGGAAGCAGTCGGATAAAGTCATCCGCATTTGCAAGTTTTGCTGCTGCATAGACTTCCTCATCCGTTGCATCCAGTTTTCCGTAACGGATGTTTTCCATGATCGTTCCGGTAAACAGGTTTGTTTCCTGCAGAACCACACCAAGAGAACGTCTCAGGTCTGCCTTTTTGATCTTGTTGATATTGATGTCATCGTAACGGATTTTTCCGTCAGCCAGATCATAGAAACGATTGATCAGGTTTGTGATCGTTGTTTTTCCGGCTCCGGTAGAACCTACAAACGCCACTTTTTGTCCCGGTTCTGCATACAGACTGATATTGTGGAGCACGATCTTTTCTTCATTATAACCAAAATCTACATCATAGAACCGCACTTCGCCACGCATTTTTGTGTAAGTCAGCGTTCCATCGCCATGCGGATGTTTCCATGCCCACAGTCCGGTTCTTTCTTTTGATTCCGTCAGCTCACCGTTCTCGTCATATTTTGCATTGACCAGTGTAACGTATCCTTCGTCAACTTCCGGCTCTTCATCCATCAGTTTAAAAATACGTTCTGCTCCGGCAAGTGCCATGACAACCATATTCAGCTGATTTGAAATCTGACTGATCGGATTCATAAAGCTTCTGCTCAGCTGCAGGAAAGATGCAATCGTACCAACCGTCATACCGCCTGCACCGCCAAGAGCCATTGTGCCTCCGATTGTTGCCAGCAGCACATACTGCAGGTTTCCGAGATTACCCATGATCGGCATCAGGATATTTGCGAAACTGTTTGCTGCGGATGCATCCTTGCATAATTCTTCGTTTTTCTGGTCGAAAATCTCTTTTGCTTTCTCTTCGTGACAGAATACTTTGATAACTTTCTGTCCGTTGATCATCTCTTCGATATAACCATTTACATCACCAAGAGCTTTCTGCTGACGTATAAAATAATAACCACTCTTTCCGGCAACACGGCCTGTCACCTGAAGCATGATAAATACAAAGCAGAGTACAAAAATGGTAAGCTGCCAGCTTGTGAAAAGCATGGCAAAAAACACAGAAATAATTGTGATCAGAGAGGAGAACATCTGCGGGATACTCTGTGCAAGCATCTGACGCAGCGTGTCCGTATCGTTCGTATAATGGCTCATAATATCGCCATGTGTATGCGTATCAAAATAACGGATCGGCAGTGTCTGCATATGTTCGAACATCTCGTCTCGAATACGTTTTAACGTTCCCTGTGCGATACTTACCATCGTTCTGTTGTAAAACAGGCAGGCAAGGATTCCCACTGCGTAAATACATCCCATGATCAAAATGGAACGGAACAGCGGTGCAAAGTCCGGTGTGGCTGCCTGAAGCAGTGGTGTGATATAACTGTCGATCAGTGTCTGCAGATACAGTGAGCAGGACACCATGGCAAGTGCATTGACCACGATACAGATCAGGACAGCAGCAAAACGCAGTTTATAATGTCCGATATAAGACATCAGTCTTTTTACAACATCTTTATTTACTTTTGCCATTCCTTCCGGTCCTTTTTTGTTATTCGGCTGTCTCATCTTCGCTTCCTCCTTTCACCTGAGAATAGTAAACCTCCTGATAGATCTCATTGGATGCAAGCAGCTCTTCATGCGTGCCAACCGCAGAAATATGGCCTTTATCCATAACAATGATCTTGTCCGCATCCTGTACCGATGAAATACGCTGTGCGATGATAAATTTCGTTGTATCCGGGATTTCCTCACGGAATGCCTTTCGGATCAACGCATCTGTTTTCGTATCTACCGCACTGGTAGAGTCATCCAGAATCAGGATTTTCGGTTTTTTCAGAAGTGCTCTTGCAATACAGATTCTCTGTTTCTGACCGCCGGATACATTGCTTCCGCCCTGCTCAATGTAAGTATCGTATTTATCCGGGAATGTCTGGATAAAATCGTCAGCCTGGGCGAGCTGACAGACATGAATCAGCTGTTCATCTGTCGCATTTTCATTTCCCCAGCGTAAGTTTTCTTTGATCGTTCCGGAGAACAGCACATTTTTTTGCAGTACCATAGCCACTTCATTCCGCAGGTGATCCAGGGTGTAATCCTTCACATTGTGACCGCCCACCAGCAGTTCGCCGCTGTATACATCATACAGCCGGGGAATCAGCTGCACCAGGGTGGTCTTGGCAGAGCCTGTGCCGCCAATGATACCAATGGTTTCACCCGGGTGAATGTCCAGGTTGATATGGCTCAGGGTCAGGTTTTCCCCGTCCTTGGCGTAGCTGAAGCATACATCCCGGAAGGAGATGGAGCCATCCTCACACTTGAGATCCGGGTTGGTCCGATTGTCCTTGATGTCGATGTCCTCGTCGAAGATTTCCACTATACGCCGTGCGGAAGCCAGAGAGATGATGGTCATAATAAACACCATGGCGATCATCATCAGGGACATGAGGATCTGGGTCACATAGGAAACGAAGCTGGACAGCTCACCAATGGCAAAGGTGCCGCCGATGACCATCTTTCCGCCGAACCAGAGTACCGCCAGAATACAGCCATACATGCAAAGCTGCATAATGGGCATATTCAGGATGACCAGCTTTTCCGCCTGCATCTGGGTACGGCGTACTTCATCCGCATTGGCTTCAAACTTGCTGATTTCCTTGGGCTCCCGGACAAATGCCTTTACCACCCGGATGCCGGTCAGGTTCTCCTGTACGGAGGCATTCATGGTATCGTAGCTGCGGAGCATTCTTTCAAAACGAGGCATTGCACGGGAAGCGATCAGATACAGGGAAATGCCCAGAATCGGGATCGCCACCAGGAATACCACTGCCAGTTTTGCATTGATGAGACAAGCAAGGATCAGAGCGCTGATTAACATGATGGGGGCACGGACAGCCATGCGGATCATCATCATAAAGGCATTCTGTGTATTGGTCACGTCCGTTGTCAGACGGGTCACCAGGGATGCGGTGGAGAACTTATCCATGTTGGCAAAGGAGAAATCCTGTACCTTATAGAACAGCTTTGCCCGGACGTTCTTGCCGAAGCCCATTGCCGCCTTTGCGCCCAGCTTGCCACCCAGCGCACCGAAGCACAGGGACAGCAGCGCCATACCGATCATCAGGCAGCCCATTCTGACGGTGTAGCTGATGCCGCCATCGCCCTGGATTCCCACGTCAATGATCTTTGCCATGACCAGGGGGATCAGTACCTCCATGACAACCTCACCAATCATGACGATGGGCGTCAGAATCGCGTATTTTTTGTATTCTCCCACACAGGAGAGTAGTTTTTTGATCAAGTTCGGTTCCTCCTTACTTCGCTTGCTCCATCACCCGGTTGAGAAATGCCTGCATGGCAAAGAAATTGTCCGGGGGCAGTTCCTCTCCGATATGCTGCGCCATGTTCTGGGCGATCCGATCCAGGTAATTTGCCAGGGTGTTTAGTTCCTGTTCACTGAATCCGGAAAAAGCCGCCTCCTCAAAGGCGTCAAAGGGCGCCTTATGCAGCTCCAGCGCGCGTTTGCCTTCTTCTGTAATGGACAGCTGCTTGCACCGCAGATTTTCCTCATTTATGGTTTTGGTCAGATAGCCTGCCTTTTGCAGGCGTTTTGTGGAAGTGGCAATGGACGCAGGGGTCACATGCAGCGCTTCTGCCAGATCCACCTGTGTGCATCGGTCATGCTTCCAGATGTACAGCAGCACCGGCACCTGGCCGAAATGCAGGGTGGTGTTGTTGGTGAGCTGCTGTGAAAACATCCGCCGAAGCAGATGTACCCGTTCCATCTTTCCTACCAGACCACTGTATGATTTCAATGGGCATCCTCCTTCCATTACTAGCTAACAATTAACCGTTTAATTGTTTTCTACCATTATAGTATATCCTGCCCGGAAAGTCAATCGGCATACCTCACAAAAGAAATTGACCTTTCCTTTGCGGGAAAGGTCAATTTGATGATGTTTATTGACGAGTCAAAATCACAAAATCGGTTATGTTGATGCCCGTAGACGAATTGTACGAATACAGGCACAGGGTGTTGGAATTCACAAGCTCCAGATACAAATAGTCGGTTTCTCCGTTTTGCACAGCCTGGAGCAGATGGGTATCCGGATCGTAGGAATAGGGGAGACTGTCCGACATCATCTCCTGTCCATTGGTCGAAATATTCAATGTCAGCTTCCCGTTGGTGCCAATGGTGAGGATCGCTTGCATAGATTCCTCAAGTCCCAGATCATCCGGAGACATGGTCCAGTCTCCTGTGACAGAGGACAGAGGTAATGGATTTGCCGGACGCAGCGGCGTGACCCCTGTGTCCGGTTTGGTTCCGGTGGCAGTCGTCTTTGCAGGCTTCGTATTCTGGGCCGGTGCGTCCGTCGTGACGGTCGGTGCAGTTGTTGTGGCGGCTTCTGTTGTGACTTCCTCCGGCTGTGTGGTGACGGTGGTTACGGTGGTAGTTTCCGTGGTGGTCGTGGATGCAATGGTTGTCATAACAGGCTGGGTATGGGTTGTGGTGGTAATGAGATCGATCACCAGGGCATTGCTGTCACGGGAGCTTTCCTCCGGCTGTTTGTCCCGGGTCATGTAATAGATCACACCGGCTGCCAGACCGATCACTGCAAGCAGCAGGAGCATGGCTACGATCACCGGTTGCGGAGAGTGTTTAGGTTCTTCCGTTTCCTCCGGCATAGTCAACTGCACTTCTTCCGGCGTATCCTGCATGCTCTGGGGCATGGCAGGTGCCTGTTCCGGCTGGGAGACAGGCTGATCCGTCAGCAGTTGTCCGCAGTGGTTGCAGAAGATGGATTGCTCTGGATTGTCCGTACCACAGTTTTTACAAGTCATAGAAATTCCTTTCTGGATTACAGAATAAAATGCACCGGCATGCCGTTGCGCATGATGGGCTGCCGCTCCCCCTGGATCAGGGGCAGGAAGTAGGGGATCGCCTCGTCACAGACTCCGTTGCCGTCAGGCGTGATCCATTCCTGGGGAAACAGACGGATCCGGTTTGCCACACGCTGTGCCTCCACAGCGGAAATGGTGATGTCGTAGGGCGCATCTCCGGTACGCTGCAATGTCATCATACAACCGCTTTTGCCCTCCAGCATGGTACACAGGGCGCAGGCTCCCACCTGCAAGGATTCGGAAATATCTGTTTCAGAGGCAAGATGCGCTGCACAGCGCTGCATCACGTTCAGCTCGATGGAGCGCACCTTACAGCCCAGATGCTTCCGCACCATATTTTCCAGGTATTTGCCCACACCAGCCAGATACTTGTGCCCGAAGGCATCGTTCTCACCGGACTGGAAATCATCCGCAGCATATCCGCCCTCGCTGAGGCGTACCCCTTCGGAGACTGCTACGATCACGGACTTGTGACTTGCGTGCATCCGGCGCACATCCGACATGAACCGTTCTGTGCTGAAGGGGATCTCCGGCAGGTAGATCAGATGGGGTGCCTCCAGACCGTTATGATGCAACAGGCAGGTGGAGGCGGTGAGCCAGCCGGCATCCCGTCCCATGATCTCCACAATGGTGACAGAGGGCAGGTTGTAGACCGCACTGTCCTGGGCGATTTCCGCCAGGGTGGTGGTCACATACTTCACTGCGGAGCCGAAGCCCGGTGTGTGATCCGTATACATCAGATCATTGTCAATGGTTTTGGGCTATTTTTCATAGTTTTGGCTGTTTTTATGCTATTTGTATGCTGTTTTCTTTTGGTAAAATTATTGTTTTTTATTTTTCCGTATTTTCTTTTACAAAGATTATGGTTTTGTTTGCTATTGTTATTTTTCCTTTTTCTATTATTTCTTGTTTTTCTTCGCTTGTAATCATCCCATCAGTTTCTAGACTTTCTAAAAATTGTTCTAATGTTATTTCTTGAGAAGTTCCTTTGTTAAGCTGATTTTCTAAGCTCCACACTTCTTTTTTCTGTTCTATCATTTTTGCTCTAACTTCTTCTTTTGTTTCTTTTGAGCTATTTAGTAGTCCGTCTTTATCTACAACCAAACTTACACTTATTCCTGCTAATATTAGAAGTACTACTACGGTTATAATTAGCGCTATTATTGTTATTCCTTTTTTCGATTTTAGCGTTCTGATCATTTGTTTTACCTCCTAGCTTTTGCTATTTTTGTTTTTTATAGTTTTTTTCTTGTCATTTCTAGTAGATCTAATTGCGTAAATCCTACCACTTGTGTTTTGCTTCTGTCTTTTTTTAGTTCTTTGTCAAGCAAGTCTAGTATTTGTTTTCTTTCCTCGTCTTTTAGCATATCTATATAATCTATAACAATTATTCCACTTATATTTCTTAGTCTTATTTGCTTTGCTATTTCTATCGTTGCTTCTCTGTTTACTCTCAATAATGCTAGTTCTTTGGTTTCTTTGTTTCTTCCTGTATATTTTCCTGAGTTTACGTCTATGGCTGTTAGCGCTTCTGTTTTATCTATTGTTATAAATCCTCCGCATTTAAGCCATATCTTTCTTTCGTGCATTTTTGCTATTTGACGTTCTAAGTCATGTTTTTTCATTAAGTCATTTTCTTGCAAGCACAATTCTATGTTTGTCTTTTTTAATTCGCTAATTTGTTCTTTTATTTGTTCAAATAATGTCTTGTTGTTAACTGTTATTTGATTAATATCTGAGTCTAGAACTCCTAATAAAAACTTTGATACAATGTTGTAGTTTTCAAATATTAATACTGGTTTTCCCTCTTTTGAAACTTCTTCATATGCGCTTTTTATTTGTTTCCAGTATTCTATTAATTCTACTATATCTCTTTCTATTTCTTCTTTGCTTTTTTCTGATGCTGCTGTTCTTAATATTAATCCATATTTTTCATCTTTTTCGTATTTTTTCAAGATTTCATTTGCCACATTTTTTAGTCTTTCTTTTTCCTCTTTGCTTTCTATTTTTTGCGATACTGTTATAAAATTCACATTAATTAAAAGTACACAAAATCTGCCTACTAGGCTTATGTCTTTTGAAACTCTTGCACCTTTTAAGCTTTCTTTGT
>ENA-OPXC01002164-OPXC01002164.1-human-gut-metagenome-genome-assembly--contig:-NODE-2164-length-12147-cov-2.152249_pt1 | contig 12147 bp, 9 predicted proteins | sample MGYA00241512_ERZ502016 | MGnify/ENA primary metagenome ERZ502016 (study PRJEB25962, sample SAMEA2043043) | human gut metagenome | biome: human gut; feature: human-associated habitat; material: faeces...
GCTGCGATGTGAACTGCGGCTGTACTTATGTTAATGTGCTTGCGGCTTTAGACGAGGGCCTTGTTACTAAGGAGGACATCAGAAAAGCCTGCGTTCATCTTATGAGGACACGCATAAGACTTGGCATGTTCGACGATAAGACCGAGTTTGATGATATTCCTTATAATATTGTCTCCTGTGTCGAGCATAAAAAGGTTTCTCTTGAATGTGCGGAAAAGTCAATGGTTCTTCTCAAAAACAACGGCATTCTTCCTCTTGATACAAACAAGGTCAATACCATTGCGGTTATCGGTCCCAACAGCAACAGCAGAATTGTTCTTGAAGGCAATTACAACGGTACTGCCGACAGATACATCACCTTCCTGGAGGGCATTCAGGACAGGTTTGAAGGCAGGGTCATCTATGCCGAGGGCTGTCATCTTTACAAGCAGAAGGTATCGGGTCTTGCAATGCCCGGTGACAGATATGCGGAGGCTATGGCTGCGGCTGAAAATGCTGATGTTGTTATTCTCTGCGTGGGTCTTGACTCCACTATCGAGGGCGAGGAGGGCGACACAGGAAACGAATTTTCCTCGGGTGACAAGAATGATATCCGTCTCCCCGAAAGCCAGCGCATTCTCGTTGACAAGATCATGAAAACAGGCAAGCCTGTGGTTGTGGTATGCGCTGCGGGAAGTGCTGTAAATACCGAATGTGCTCCCGACGCTCTTATCCACGCATGGTACCCCGGTTCTGAGGGCGGAACGGCTCTTGCTGAAATTCTTTTCGGCGATGTAAGTCCTTCGGGCAAGCTTCCGGTTACCTTCTATGAAAAGTCGGAGCTGCTTCCCGAATTTACGGATTACTCAATGAAGAACCGCACCTACCGCTTTGCGGAAAACAATGTGCTTTATCCCTTCGGCTTCGGTCTGACTTACGGAGATATCGTATGCACATCGGTGGAGTACAAGGACGGCTCTGCTGTTGTTTCCGCTGAGAACAAGGGCAAGAATGCCACCGAGGACGTTATTGAGCTTTACATCAAGGACTATTCTGAAAATGCAGTTACCAATGTAAGCCTTTGCGGTTTCAAGCGCATTAGCCTTGATGCGGGCGAGAAGGTAACTGTTACAATACCCGTTCCCGAAAGAGCATTCACCGCTGTGGACGAAAAGGGCGAAAGAAAGCGTTTTGGCAGCAGATTCACCCTTTATGCGGGCACACATCAGCCCGACGCAATAAGCGAAACTCTGTGCGGCAATAAATGTGCCGTCACTGAAATAAATCTTTAATTTTAATTTGGAGGAAAAAACAATGAGCGATTTTTTTAAGAATATCGGCAAGATCCCCTATGAAGGCAAGGACAGCACAAATCCCCTGGCGTTCAAGTACTACAACCCCGATGAGGTAGTAAACGGCAAGCCTATGAGAGAGCAGCTCAAGTTTGCTCTTTCCTGGTGGCACACCATGGGCGGCGACGGAACAGATATGTTCGGCTGCGGCACTACCGATAAGACCTGGGGCGAAACAGACCCCGAGAAGAGAGCTATAGCAAAGGTTGACGCTGCTTTTGAGATAATGGACAAGCTTTCTATCGACTACTACTGCTTCCACGACAGAGACCTTTCTCCCGAGTACGGCAGCCTTGCTGAGACCAATGAAAAGCTCGACAAGGTAGTTGATTACCTCGAGAAGAAGCAGGCTGAAACAGGCAAGAAGCTTCTCTGGGGCACAGCAAAGTGCTTCGATCACCCCCGTTATATGCACGGCGCAGGCACATCTCCCTCTGCTGATGTTTTCGCTTACACTGCAGCTCAGATCAAGAAGGCTGTTGAAGCAACTGTAAAGCTCGGCGGTAAGGGCTACGTATTCTGGGGCGGCCGTGAGGGCTATGAGACTCTTCTCAACACCAATATGGCTCTTGAGCAGGACAATATGGCTCGTCTTATGAGAATGACCGTTGACTATGCTCGTTCCATCGGCTACACAGGCGATTTCTACATTGAGCCTAAGCCCAAGGAGCCTACAAAGCACCAGTATGATTTCGATACAGCAACTGTTCTTGGCTTCCTCCGCAAGTACGGCCTTGACAAGGATTTCAAGATGAACATTGAAGCAAACCACGCTACACTTGCTCAGCACACCTTCCAGCATGAGCTGAGAGTTGCAAGAGACAACGGTGTATTCGGTTCTATCGACGCAAACCAGGGCGATCCTCTTCTTGGCTGGGATACCGACCAGTTCCCCACAAATGTATATGATGCAGCTCTCTGTATGTATGAAGTTATCAAGGCAGGCGGTTTCACCAACGGCGGTCTCAACTTCGATGCAAAGGCAAGAAGAGGCTCCTACACCCGTGAGGATATCTTCCACAGCTACATTGCAGGTATGGATACATTCGCACTTGGTTACAAGATCGCTCTCAAGCTTATTGAGGACGGCAGAATCGACAAGTTCGTTGAAGATCGTTACGCTTCCTGGAAGACAGGCATCGGCGCAGACATCATCAGTGGCAAGGCTACCATGGCTGACCTTGAAAAGTATGCTCTTGAAAAGGGCGAGGTAGTAGATTCCCTCTGCAGCGGCAGACAGGAAATGCTTGAGTCTATCCTCAACAACATTATGTTCAGCCTCTGATTCAAAGATCACATTTATTTTCTGCCCCTGTTTTACAGGGGCAGTGCTGTAAACGGAGTGCTTTTATGAAGTGGGACAGTAATCAGTATATGAGGTTCGGGAATGAAAGGACACGTCCCTCCGCAGAGCTGGCGGCGCAGATAAGGCTTGCAGCTCCCAAAACTGTTATTGACCTTGGCTGCGGCCCCGGAAACAGTACGGAAAATCTTCTTAACCGTTTCCACGAGGCGGATATCCTTGGCGTTGACAGTTCAGAGGATATGCTTGAAAGCGCAAGGGAAAAGTATAAGGGTACATCGCTTCATTTTGAGCAGATGAACATATCGCCCGATATGACTGTCGATAAGCGATATGATGTTGTTTTCTCCAACGCCTGCCTGCAATGGATACCCAACCATAAAAGGCTGATACCTAAGGTATTTGATATGGTAAACGACGGGGGAGTTATGGCAATTCAGCTGCCTCTTTCCCACAGGCTTGTTATCTATGATATAGTAAGGGAGCTTGAAAACAATGAAAAGTGGAAAGGCTGCTTTGAGGGTGTTGAGAAGATAAAAACTCTTGAGCCTGAGGTGTATTTTGATATGCTTTCCAATCTTACCGATGATTTCAATGTATGGGAAACGGTATATTATCACAGAATGAAAACATATGATGATATCATAGAATGGTATAAGGGAACGGGTCTGAGACCTTATTTCAGAGTGCTTTCCGAGGATAAGCAGGCAGAATTCTGCGAAGATATCCTCAGCAGGCTCAGAGAAGAGCTTCCCATGCAGAAAAACGGAGAGGTCATCTACAAATTCCCCAGACTTTTCTTTACAGCATATAAGTACGGAGAATAATGAATGGATATCGGCAAAATCATTGACATAATTGTTGGATTTTTCAGTGAATATATTATCCCCAATGCAGGAAAGATAGCGGCTGTTGTTCTTATAGTCATGGCGACGCTGTTCCTGTTAAGGCTCATTTTGCCTGCACTGTGGGAGAATTTTCTGCTGTTTATCGTAAAAAAGTCCGACGAGCACAATAATCGAAAGGAATGAAAAAAATGAGATATGTAATAGGAGTTGACCTTGGCACAAGCGGAACAAAGACTGTTCTTTTTGATGAAAAGGGCACTGTTATCGCTTCAATGACAATAGAATATCCCATGTATCAGCCCAAGAACGGCTATGCGGAGCAGGATCCTGCTGACTGGTACAATGCGGCTGTAAATACCATAAAGGGTGTTATCGAAAAGAGCGGCGTTTCCAAGGAGGATATCGTGGGCGTTGGTCTTTCGGGACAGATGCACGGCCTTGTAATGCTGGACGAAAACAACGAGGTCATCAGGAAGTCCATTATCTGGTGCGACCAGAGAACTGCCGCTGAAGTTGAGGAAATGAACGAAAAGGTTGGCAGAGAAAAGCTCATTGAGATAACTGCCAATCCTGCTCTTACAGGCTGGACTGCCGCAAAGATCCTCTGGGTAAAGAACAATGAGCCTGAGAACTATACAAAGTGCCGCCATATCCTTCTCCCCAAGGATTACATAAGATTCATGCTCACAGGGGAGTACGCAACAGAGGTCTCCGACGCATCGGGAATGCAGCTTCTTGATGTTCCGCACCGCTGCTGGAGCAAGGAGATCTGCGACAAGCTGGGTATTGATATGTCCATGCTGGCAAAGGTATATGAGTCCTGCGAGGTAACGGGAACTATCACCGAAAAGGCAGCGGAGCTTACGGGACTTAAAGCGGGAACTATTGTTGCAGGCGGCGCAGGAGACAATGCTGCTGCGGCTGTTGGAACAGGCGTTGTTACCGACGGCAGAGCGTTCACAACTATCGGCACAAGCGGAGTAGTTTTTGCCCACACTTCACAGGTTTCTATTGACCCCAAGGGACGTGTTCACACCTGCTGTGCAGCAGTTCCCGGAGCATGGCACATCATGGGCGTAACTCAGGGCGCAGGACTTTCTCTGAAATGGTTCAGAGACAACTTCTGCAATGCTGAAAAGGAAACCGCAAAGTACATGGGCGTTGACGAATACTACCTCATGGATAAGGAAGCTGACACTGTTCCCATCGGTGCAAACAGACTTCTTTATCTTCCCTACCTCATGGGTGAGCGCACACCTCACCTTGACCCCGATGCAAGAGGAATGTTCTTCGGACTTTCCGCAATGCACACCAAAAAGGATATGCTCAGAGCCGTTATGGAGGGTGTTGCATATTCTCTCCGTGACTGCATGGAGATATGCCGTGAAATGAATATCAACGTTTCCGATATGATGGCGTGCGGAGGCGGCGGAAGTTCACCTCTGTGGAGACAGATGCTTGCTGACCTTTACGGCTGCCCCGTAAAGACATCTGCATCTAAGGAAGGCCCTGCACTGGGCGTTGCTATCCTTGCCATGGTAGCGGCAGGCATTTACGCGTCCGTTCCCGAGGCTTGCGAGGTGATTTGCGGTGTTGATAAGGTACAGGAGCCAATCACCGAAAATGTTCCTGTTTATGAGAAGTTTTTCAGACTGTATGATAAGGTTTATCCGGCTGTAAAGGAGCAGATGAAAGAGCTTGCGGAGATGTGAGAGGTATGAGCGAAAAATTTACAGTAATGCGGTTCTTTGGAGATCATATGATACTTCAAAGTGCAACAGAGAACTGTGTTCACGGAAAGTCACCTTCCGATGAAAAGATAACACTTACTGTTTCAGGGAGCAGCGGCGTTGAAAGGGTATTATCTGCCGTTTCAAATGAAAACGGGGAATATGAAATAATTATTCCCCCATATCCGCCTTCATTTGAAAGCTACACATTGACTTTTTCCTGCGGCGGCGAGAAGATAGTATTTTCCGATGTTCTTTTTGGTGAGCTTTATCACATAAGCGGTCAGTCAAATATGGAGCTGCCAATTTTTCGTACCATTGACCCATTAGACCCAAAAATTCCCAAAGGCAGCAGGTTTATAAGAGAATTTCGTGTGCCCGTTGTGTGCTGCTTCGGAAAAGGCGAGGAATATGACGATTTTCAGGGCGGCGAGTGGAAATACGCCCTGGGAAATGACATTCTGAATATGAGTGCGGCAGGATATTATTTTTCCGAAAAGCTTTCGGAAAAGCTCGATGTTCCCATCGGACTTGTGAACACCTCTGCGGGAGGTTCTCCCGTTGAAGCGAGAATGCCATACGGAATGCTTATGGAGCTGGGAGGCTATGAGGAGTTCCTTGCCCGCTGCACTGTTCAGGGTTATGAAAAAAATACGGCTGAGGCTGACAGGGCAAAGTACGCAAAATGGTGTGCAGAGCTTGAAAAAAAGGACAGTGTTTCGGGGAATATTTTTACTTCTCCTCCCGAGTTTACAAAATGCCGTATTCATTTCTATTTCAGAGATGACCCCATGCTTTCAAATTTCTGCGGTAGGATATGGTTCAGAAAAAACTTTGTAATTTCCGATGATATGGATATTTCAGGTGCGGTGCTTGTTCTCGGTGCAATGATAGATGCTGACGAGGTGTTTGTTAACGGGTGTTCGGTTGGTTCAACAGGCTATATGTATCCGCCGAGAATTTATCCCGTTCCCGAGGGAGTACTGCGTAGAGGTGAAAATACCCTGCATATCCGTCTTGAAGTAAGACAGGGCAGGGGAGGATTCGTTGAGGGTAAAAAATACTGTCTGAAGCTTGGAGATAAGCTCATTGATCTTTCGGGTGAATGGGAATACGCTGTGGCTGCAAGGGGTGAATATATTTCTCCCGATGTATTCTTTCAAGGACTGCCGCTTTCAATGTATGGCTCACTTACCGCTCCCGCTTTCGGCATAAAATTCAAGGGACTGATATGGTATCAGGGCGAATCCAATGACAGTGCTCCCGAAAGATATTATGAGCTGTTCAAAGCATTTGTGAATATGTACAGGGAACGCTGCGGCTATGAAATTCCCGTGATTTTTACACAGCTCTGCAATTTTGATGACCCTGTTCGGTGCGTTGTACCGCTGTCATGGGCACAGGTAAGAGAGCAGCAGCTAAAATGTCTTGATATTCCCGAAACTGCTATGGCAGTGACAATAGACATAGGGGAATCAAACGATCTTCACCCTATCAATAAGCGTGATGTGGGACGAAGGCTTGCACTCTGCGCAGAGCGGCTCATATATAAGGACAACCTTGTTCCCGAGGACATTTTCCCCCTCAGTGCAGAGCTTATTGAGGACGGCAGGATACTGCTGTCATTTACAGATACCAAGGCTGTCAGAATGGTAAACGACCCGCCGAAGCATTTTGAGCTTATTACTTTAGAGGGAGAAATTCTCCGTCCCTCAGCAAAGCTTACGGATAATGGCTTAGTGCTTCGTTATGAGAGTGAGAATGCTCCTGTTTTACTCAGATATGCCTGGGAAAACGACCCTGTCAAGCCCGATCTTTTCAGCAGTACGGGGCTTCCCGTAACTCCGTTCAGGCTGCCCGTAATTCAGAAAACATTATGGAAAGAGTACTTTATCGGAAGCGGTATCTTTGTCCGTGAATATTATCCCCTGCATCAGGATAATAAATGTGCCGTTATTCTGAGCCACGGCTACAATCAGAATCTTGAAAGCACCTCCGATATTGCCGCAGCTCTTGCCGAAAGAGGTTTCAGGGCATATGCCTTTGATTTCTGCGGCGGGGGATTTGGTTCAAAAAGCATTGGCAGCGGAATTGATATGAGCGTCTCCACGGAAATATCCGATCTGGAAGTTGTGATCGATTATATAAAGAACAACGTATTCCCCGAAAAGCTCTTTTTGTACGGTGAAAGTCAGGGCGGCTTTGTTTCGGCTCTCACAGGGGCAAAGAGAAAGGATATTTCGGGTCTGGTTCTTTTGTATCCTGCGTTCTGTATTCCCGATCAGTGGCTGGGAAGGAATCCTTCAAAAATGACCAAACCCTTTGAATTTATGGGATTTACCATTTCAAAAAAATATTATGACGGTGTTCCCCGATATGATGTTTTTGAAAAGCTCGGAGAATACACCGCCCCTGTTCTTATTATGCACGGCACTTCGGACAGCGTGGTAAATGTTGGCTACGCAAAGAAGGCAGTCAAAGCCTTAAAAAACGCTGAGCTTATCCTGTATGAGGGTGAAGATCACGGCTTTTCCGAAAAGGCACGAAAAAAGGAAATTAATGATATATCGGAATTTTTAAATAAGATAATTCTTCTGTAAGGAGGTATTAAAAATGGATAATTATGAACACCGCAAGGCAAGAAAAAATATCATAATTACAGATGTTGACGGAAAGCCTGCTTCGGGCAGGCAGGTAATTGTTAAGCTTGAAAACCACAAGTTTTTATTCGGTTGTGGTGCATTTGATGTTTTGGCTTACACAGATGCCGATACAGACGAGAAGAAGGAGCTTTTTGCTCCCCGTGCAAAGCGGTGGGAGGAGCTTTTCAATTACGGCACACTTCCTTTTTACTGGGGACAGTACGAGCCTTCCGAGGGTGATGTAAGACAGGACAGAATGATGAAATGCGTTGACCGTATTGTTAAGGACGGAGCAAAGGTAAAGGGACACCCTCTTTGCTGGCATACTGTCTGCGCTGACTGGCTATTAAAGTACAGCGATGAGGAAATTATGCAGAAGCAGCTTGACCGAATTACTCGTGAGGTGAGTGCTTTCAAGGGTAAGGTAGGACTTTGGGACGTTATCAACGAAACTGTTATTATGCCCGATTTTGACAGGTATGACAATGCTGTTACAAGACTTTGCAGACATTACGGAAGAATACCCCTTATCAAATCCGTATTTGCTGCGGCAAAGGCTGCCGACCCCCACGCTGTCCTTCTTATAAACGATTTTAACACCTCCGAGGCATATGCTCATGTAATTGAGGAATGTCTTGAAGCAGGAGTTCCCATTGACGCTATCGGCATTCAGTCTCATCAGCACCAAGGGTATTGGGGCGCAGAAAAGCTTGAAAATGTGCTTCACCGTTTTGAGCGTTTCGGTCTGCCTATCCATTTTACGGAAAACACACTTATTTCGGGAAAACCTATGCCTCCCGAGATAGTTGACCTGAACGATTTTCAGCCCGAAAGCTGGGATTCGCTGCCCGAATACGAGGAGCAGCAGAAAAATCAGCTTGAGGAAATGTACCGTATTTTATTTGCTCACCCCCTTGTGGAGGCGGTCACAGGCTGGGACCTGACCGACGGCGGCTGGCTCAATGCTCCAAGCGGTATTCTGAGAAGAGACGGTTCTCCCAAGCCCTCTTATGAAATGCTCACGGGTCTTATCAAAAAAGAATGGTCTACCGAGTATTCGGCTGTGACCGATGATAACGGCTGTTTTGAGCTTTGCGGCTTCAAGGGAGAGTATTCCGTTACAGTTGACGGAAGGAAATATACCCTTATGAACAACGGCAATGACATCGAGGAAGGCTTACAGTTATCTGAGAGGTAAAGGCTATGGATATGCTTTATGACTGCTGGCTTGCTTACGGCAAGGACAGTTCGATGCAATGGGCGGAAAAATTTCTTTCAAGGATATGCGTACTCTCATGCGGCAGGGAAATAAGCTCTGCCGCAAAGGAGCTTGAAAGGGCATACAAACGGCTTACGGGAAAAACTTCCGAAAGGATATCCGAGCCTTTTTCGGGAGGGTGCTTTATCCTTCGGAAAAATGAAAGCCTCGGTGAAGGCGGCTACAAAATAACCGTTTCAGATGACAATATCACCGTTGAGGGAGGCAACGAAAACGGCGTTCTTTACGGCGTTTTCAGGTTTCTTATACTCGCCTCTGCGGGATATTTGCCCGAAAGCCTTAACCTTACCGAAAAGCCCTTTTTTCCCCTTAGAATGATAGATCAGTGGGACAATGCCGACGGTACGGTGGAAAGAGGTTATTCGGGAACTTCCTTTTTTTATGAAAACGGCAGACCTGTTTCGGATATGAAAAGGCTGACCGATTATGCAAGACTTCTTTCCTCTGTGGGGATAAATTCCATATGCATTAATAATGTTAATGTGCATAAGAACGAGACATATTTTATCACAGAGAAATTCCTTCCGGATATTGCAAAGATCGCAGACGCTTTCGCCGATTACGGCATAAAGCTGTATCTCAGCGTGAATTTTGCCGCTCCGATGGAAATTGGCGGACTGTCCACAGCCGACCCGTTAGATGAAAGGGTAATAAGCTGGTGGAAATGCAGTGCGGAAAATATTTACAGCCACATTCCCGATTTCGGAGGATTTCTTGTGAAAGCCGATTCGGAAAACCGTCCCGGACCCCATTCCTACGGCAGAGATCACGCTGAGGGTGCAAATATGCTTGCGGCTGCCTTAAAGCCCTATGGCGGCAAGGTGATATGGCGGTGCTTTGTGTATAACTGCCATGTTGACTGGAGAGACAGAGCTTCAGACAGGGCAAAGGCGGCTTATGACTGTTTTAAGCCACTGGACGGAAAATTCTCTGACAATGCTTATATCCAGATCAAAAACGGACCAATGGATTTTCAGATCCGTGAAGCGGTCTCGCCACTTTTCGGGGCAATGCCCCATACAAACTGTCTGTGCGAATTTCAGATAGCTCAGGAATACACAGGACAGCAGATAGACCTTTGTTACCTTGTTCCTATGTGGAAGGAATGTCTCGATTTTGATACATATCATGGCGGTGAAGGTTCGCTTGTTAGCAAAAATGTTCTGGGAGCGGCAGGAGTTTCAAATGTGGGCAGCGATCTTTGCTGGACAGGGAATCCTCTTGCAGAGGCTAATCTATACGGCTACGGCAGACTGATCTTTGACCCCGAACTTTCGGCTGAGCAAATAGCGGAAGAATGGGTAAGGGCGGCGGTCACCACCGATAACGAAACGGCTGATATCATATGCCGAATGCTTTTGTCATCAAGGGACATTTACGAAAGCTACACCTCGCCATTGGGGGTGGGCTGGATGGTTACTCCTCATTATCATTACGGGGTGGACGTTGACGGGTACGAGTATTCCCCTTGGGGAACCTATCATTACTCCGACAGAAACGGTATGGGCGCAGACAGGACAAAAGCCACGGGAACGGGATATACAGCACAATATGCTCCACATAATGAAGAGATGTATGAAAACCCTGACACCTGTCCCGTGGAATTGCTCTTGTTTTTCCATCATCTTCCTTATACCTATATGCTTAAAAGCGGAAAGACTCTGATACAGCATATCTATGACAGCCATTTTGACGGCGCACAAAAGGCTGAGGAGCTTCTTCTGAAATGGAAGTCCCTTAAAGAGAAGCTGCCCGAGGATATTTACCGAGAAGCGGAGAGCCGATTTGAAAAACAGCTTCAAAACAGCAGGCAGTGGCGAGATGTGATAAACACATATTTCTATCGAAAATCGGGAATAGATGATATTCACAGCAGAAAAATTTACATTTGATATTTGCACAAAATATAGAAAAAAAAGCACAATAATCGGCAGGAAAAAATAATATGAAAAGCTTATAATATTATTAATAAAAGTTACTTCACGAAACAAATAGGTAATATATGAAAGGATATGATATTATGAAGCTTTTTATTGACACTGCAAATGTTGATGATATCCGCTGGGCAAATGACCTTGGTGTTATCTGCGGCGTTACCACAAATCCCTCACTTATTGCAAAGGAAGGCCGTGTTTTTGAGGAGGTAGTAAAGGAGATAACCACTATAGTTGACGGTCCTATTTCTGCCGAGGTTATCTCTCTTGAGGCTGATAAAATGGTTGAGGAGGCACTTCCGCTTGCCGCAATACATAAGAACATCGTTATCAAGCTTCCAATGTGCGAGGAGGGCCTTAAAGCCTGCAAAATGCTTACCGCAAAGGGAATAAAGACTAACGTCACCCTGATTTTTTCCGCTGCACAGGCTATGCTTGCCGCAAACGCAGGTGCTACCTATGTATCTCCCTTCCTTGGCAGACTTGATGATATTGGTATGGAGGGTCTGAAGCTCATTGAGGAGATCGTTCAGATATTCAGCGCTCAGTGTATCGATACCAAAATTATTGCTGCATCAATAAGAAATCCCATCCACGTTACCGCTTGTGCAGGACTTGGCTGTGATATTGCAACAGTTCCGGCTAATGTTATCCGACAGATGATAAAGCACCCAATGACCGACAACGGTATTGAACGCTTCCTCAAGGACTGGGAAGGGGCTAAATCTAAATAAAGCGTAATACAATTATGCTTCTCTTGTAAATGCACCAAAAATGACTTTAAGTACCCAGATTATGGGGTCTTAAACTTGATTTTAAAAATTTCCGGAATAGAAGCAAGGAATTTTTCAACAAAATCGTTTATCTCCTGTTCGGAAATAGTTAAAACTTCATTAGCTGTACTTATGAATAACTCCATTAGAAGATTAAAAGCCTGTACTAAACTAATATCAGTAAGCTCATCAGTGCAGCACATGAAAAGCTCACCCATTGAGCGTGGATCATCAGATTCACGCTCAATGGGTGAGCATCTACATACCTTATACTAATCACCAATAAAACTATAGACAAAAAAACATC
>ENA-OPXC01002169-OPXC01002169.1-human-gut-metagenome-genome-assembly--contig:-NODE-2169-length-12123-cov-2.171031_pt1 | contig 12123 bp, 6 predicted proteins | sample MGYA00241512_ERZ502016 | MGnify/ENA primary metagenome ERZ502016 (study PRJEB25962, sample SAMEA2043043) | human gut metagenome | biome: human gut; feature: human-associated habitat; material: faeces...
CTTTGCAAGTCTTGTCGCATCTGCCCGCTCTTGTGTCGAGTATACAACAGTCTCGTATCCAGCCTTATTGAATGTATCAATAATATCTGCCAGGTGATTTCGAATCAGTCCTTTTCCAGAATGTAAGTTGTAAATAAATAGTAGTCTTTTCATAGAATACCTGCCTTTCTGGGCGGGGGCCTACGAAGCTCATGTCCCCACGCAGAATATTCAATAGCTGAGGCAACTCGTCGAGCCGAGAGTTCCGCAGAAACGTGCCCACCTTTGTACAGCGGCTATCATGTTTATCAGCCCACTGCGGGCCATTCTTTTCAGCATCGAGACGCATAGTGCGGAATTTATACATAACAAAATTCCTGTTGTGAAGTCCGACTCTCTCCTGCTTATAAATCAATGGCCCCGGCGAAGTCAGTTTGATAATCAGACACATCAGAAGCATCAATGGCGAAGTCACAATAATTCCCACGATTGAACCAACAATATCCATAGCGCGCTTGACCAATGCATTGAATGTATTGTTTAACGGCACATAACGGATGTTGATGACCGGAAGTCCCAGAATATCCTCTGTATATGGTTTCGTCGGAATAATCTTATTATAGTCCGGAATAAACTTCGTGTGTACTCCTGACTTTTCACACAATGCCACGATCTCTTCCAGGCGATAATACTCGCTTAACCCCAGAGTGATCGCGATTTCATCCAAACGGTTTTCCGGAAGTATCACATTCAAATTGGCAATTCTTCCAAGGACCTTAATACCTTTGTATTCTGTGCCTGCCGGTATGTTGTCATCAAGTATTCCGCGTATCACATATCCCCACTGAGGATTTGCAAGAACACGATCAATATATTCCTCTGCTGCACGGCTGTATCCTACACATATCATCTGTTTCTGATTAAGTCCCTTCTCACGCATATCCCGGAGAATGGTAAATATCAGCATCCGGGCACACCACTGGAGTATGATATTAATCACATAGAACATAATATATGTGGAACGTGAGTAATCACTTTCATCAATCATATAAAATGTAAACATGAGAATAAGGAGCCCGAGTGAATTGGCCTTTATAATATTGGCCAGCACAAGTCGGCGCCCCTGCATCCGCATAGGAGTGTACAATGTAAATGCCTGATACAGCAACAAATATACAGGTACAATGAGGACCAGCATCAGCATGTACTGCTTAAAACTTCTTGTACGGACTGCCGTTGCCGCCATAGGTCCCACAAAACGAATCAGCCACGCAAGAAAGTAAGATAATACCAGTACGATCGCATCAACAAGCATATGGAGACGACTGAAATTCTTTTCATTGTCTTTTAACAATCTTTTGTCACCTCATTTTTATCGATTCGTAACCATATCCTCTTTGTCACAGTTACTATCGCTTCTATATTATAATAGTTGATTTACAAAAGCAATAAAATCTTCTTCTTAATTTTATAAAATTTCCATGAATCTATTTGTTATATTTTACTGCTTTTTCTTATCATCCGCAAAAGCGCCGGAAGATATTCACCCACAATTCAAGCTGTATCTTTAAATAGTTTGGTAAATTCCGAAGTTTAAAAGATACTTTTTGATTTTTTCTGCTGATCTGAAAACCGTTTTTAATTCCCGCTATATATTCTCTGCCAAATCCTTTTAATGCGAAAAACAGAATTTTAATTCCAAATCCCGCCACAAGGAACGGAAGATTTATAATGATCTGCAAAACCGGCATATTCTTATAGATCAGGTAAATATTATTTCTGGAAGAATAGCGGATCTTAAATTGATTATACCTGGAACCGCTTGTCCCGCTTCCCACATGATATACCATCGCATCCGGTGCATACCAGTTTTCATATCCGTGGATCCTTGCTCTGTATCCTACATCCATATCTTCAAGATATGCAAAATGTTCTTCATCAAAGTATCCGATCTTATCAAAAATCTTCTTTCTGTAAATAGCCGCACCTGCACAGGAAGCAAAGATCTGCTCTTCTTTCTCGTAAGTATGAATATCTTTTCCCTTTCCTCTGGCATAGGCCCAGCCAAGCGCACAGTAATAATTTCCTGCATCATCCAGTTTGTCTCTGTCATGGAACTGAATCATTCTGGCTGCACATGAGAAAGCCTTCGGGTGTCTTTTAATGGCAAAGATCATTTCCTCTATAAAATTCTCAGTTACTTCTATATCATTATTCAACAGCAGCACATACGGTGCCCTGGATGCCTTTATCCCTTCATTGACCGCTTTACAAAAGCCAAAATTCTCCGGCAGTTCGATCAGATGAACCCATGGATACCTCGCTGCAACAAATGCGCAGCTTCCGTCACTTGATCCATTGTCCACCAGAATCACTTCAAAATTATTCACTGACTGGCACTCCAGGCCTGCAAGTACGCCATCCAGATAAGCCATCCCGTTAAAGTTCGGAATAATCACTGATACTTCCTGCATGATTTCCTCCCTGTATTCTCTTTCTTCTGTCCATTTCTTGTTTCGGCAGTCTCCATTCCGGGAATCGGCTTCAGAGAGTAATTCCATTTAGTAAGGGACAGGTTTTTATTATAATAAGGATCTCCGTTTTTAAGGATGTCCATCCAATGACATCGCATATATTCAATTTCCGTCTGAAAACGACGTACTTTCTCTTTACTGTCCTCGGCTCCTCTTGTTTTTGACTCCATATGATAAAGCTTTGCATATGGATCGTATACAACCAGATGATTATTCTTTCGTACTTTCAGGCACAGATCTACATCATTAAATGCAACTGCGAGTTCTTCTGTAAATCCTCCGGCCTGCTCAAATACTTCTTTCTTCATCATCAGGCATGCTGCGGTAACTGCACTCATATCCTGAAGCAGAGATGCCTTGTGAAGGTATCCCGTACGATCTGCCGGCATATCAACAAACATATGCCCTGCGATCCCGCCCATTCCAATCACGCATCCCGCATGCTGAATCGTATTGTCAGGATAAATCAGCTTCGCTCCAACACCGCCGACTTCCGGTCTCTGGCATACGCCAAGCATCTCTTCCATCCAGTCCGGCTCAATAGATTTCACATCATTGTTCAAAAAAAGCAGATATTCTCCTCTGGCATGCGCTACACCAAAGTTATTAATAGCAGAATAATTAAATTCTTTTCCCCAGCGCAGAAGATGTATTTGCTGATCTCTGGAAAGTTCTTTATAGTATTTGAAAATCTCTTCTGTCGTACTGTTATTCTCTATGATTATGATTTCAAAGTTCTGATAGGATGTATTCTTCTTTAATGACTCCAGACAAGTCTGCAGGGTCTCTTTCTCATCTTTATTCGGAATGATCACAGAAACCAGTGGTTCTCCCTGTACCGGATATTTCACCCGGTAAAACCCCAGATCCTGTGTATGGCTTACGGTACCTTTCGTACCCGTTCTCTCAAGATGAGCCTCTATCGCCCTCTTTCCCGCTTCAAAAGCGTACATCTTGCTGGCCGGATTATCTGCTGTGGACGCTTTATGTGTTCTCCAGTGATACAAAATCTCCGGAACATGCAGCACTTCTCTGGCATTCTCTGTGCAGCGGAAAATAAAATCATAATCCTGTGCCCCGTCAAACTCTTTTCGGAAACCTCCTGCCTTCTCTATTATGCTTCTGCGTACCACAAAGAAATGGCAGATATAGTTATTTGAACGCAGCAGATCCAGATTAAAGTCCGGCTTCAGATGCGGCTGAAAATGCTCGTCCAGATCTGTCGTTACCTTATCCTCATCTGTATAAAGTGCATCTGCCTGCGGATGATCCTGCAGTGCATTCACGATCTCATACAATGCATTCGGAGCCAACAAGTCATCATGGTCGAGAAGTCCCATAAATTCGCCCTTTGCCATGGCAAAAGCACGGTTTGTATTCTCCGCAATGCCAAGATTTTCTTTCAGGTTACAAAACCTTACCCGGACATCTTTTGCCGAATAATCTGCCAGAACTCTCTGCATCTCTTCATTATCCGGACTTGCATTCGCAATACACAATTCCCATTCTGTGTAAGTCTGGCTGATCAGTGATTCTATCATCTGCTTCAGAAATTCTACGGGAGTCTGATAGGCAGGCACCGCGATACTGATCAGTGGTGCATAGTTGAATTTATGTTTCCTTTGTTTCTCAAGTGTTTCTTCATCCGGAACATAAGCCGCATACCATGGACCATACGGCACTTCTTCCGGTTCAAAACGTTCATGCAGCCTGATCCAGAATTCTTTCGGGCCATAATGCTTCAGATAACGAAAACCTTTCTGAATCGTATACGGAGAAAGTTTCTTCAGCATTTTCGACCACTGGATCTTTCCTCCTGCCGATTGTTTTTTTCTCATATATTAACCTCGATTTTTACTATGATTTTTTATTTTAACATTGTATGATATTTTTTGCAAGAAAGGAGAGAAATGTGTTATACTGTTATTGTTTTTATGTAACTGTTCACATACAATGAACAGTTACTTTTCAACATTTTTATGCACAGGAGTATTATATACCATGATGATAAAGAAAAAAAGAATCACTGCAGCCCTGCTGGCTCTGGGACTTGGTGCTGTCACCATGTTTTCACAGTTTCCGGTATCTGCTGCTGAAAAAACAGCCCAGAATACAGACGCCGCCGCACAGACAGCAGATCCGTCTGTCGTAGTCACCAACGGTATCGACGGATGGCCCCAGGCTTCCGATATTTCGTCTGCCGCAGCAATTGTAATGGAAACTTCCACTAACACAGTCCTGTATTCCAAAAATGCAGATCAGCCTCTTTACCCTGCAAGCGCAGTCAAGATCATGACCTGCCTGGTTGCTCTTGAGAACAGCAGTCTGGATGAACAGGTAACCATGACTGCAACCGGTGTTTCCGGTGTTACTGACGGAGGAGCCAATATTTCCTCACAGTTAGATGAGGTTTTCACCATGGAACAATGTTTATATGCCATCATGGTTGCCTCTGCCAATGATATCGCACTGCAGGTAGCTGAACATGTGGGAGGTTCTGTGGATGCTTTTGTACAGATAATGAATACCCGGGCACAGGAACTTGGCTGCACCAATACTGTCTTTACCAATCCTACCGGTCTTCCTGATGAGAACCAGCATATCACCGCCCATGATATGGCTCTGATCATGGAAGCAGCTATGGCAAATGACACTTTCCGCACCATTGCAGCAACTACTTCCTATACACTTCCGGCAACAAATGTTTCCGGCGGTGAACGTGTACTCACAAACAATTTTACCATGATAAACAGCACCAGCGACGGTTATTATAAACCCTGTATCGGCGGTAAGGAAGGGTACACAGAAGCTTCCGGAAGTACCCTGGTATGTGAAGCTTCCAAAAATAACATGAAGCTGGTATGCATTGTATTAAATGGCGCATCCGGTGTTACCGATGATGAAGCGATCGCGCTTCTCAATTATGGTTTTGACAATTTTGCACCCCTTACCATCGCAGACGATGATTTTAACCGTCTTTCCGGTGGTACAGTCATTGCACCAAACGGTGCCACAGAAGATAATCTGACCACAGAAGATACTTCTTCTGACGGACAGATCACACGCCAGTATTACTTTGGAGGAACTCCTGTAGGAACTGCTATTCTGGAAGACGCAGAGCAGCAGACAAATGATGCCGCAGTAACCGGTCAGAAGAATATGGAGGCAGCACAGGCATATTCTGCTTCCCATACAACTGCTCCTTATTATATCATCGGGGCGATCGGAGCAGCATTCCTGCTGTTTTTCCTGTTCCTGATGATCAAAGTGATCAAATCCTGAAGCCTGCTTCTGAATACCAGACAGTAACCATTTCTTTGATAGATAAAACAGATAAATTTAAGGGACTTCCGCAAGAGCTTTTCATGCGGCAGTCCCTTTATTTCTTTTAAGGCAAGATTAAAAATGCCCAGCAGGCAAATGGCGAAATCACCAGCAGTACAGTCAGTACTCTGTATATCAGACTCCGCACCTTTTCATTTTTCACTGTTTTTGTCAGAATATTATTCCAGCCCAGCGTAACAAAGTACATCAGAGGATATAATGCAGGCATAAGATATCTTCCCTGTGGCTGATTATCACTGTAATAAACATAATACAGAAACAGAAATACCGGAATCATAATCAGAAATACCATCATCAAATGGAAAATACCTTCTTTATTCCACTCTCGGGATATCACCTTTGTTTTAATCTTCCATCTGTCATTTCCAACTGCTTTCCGCTGTGCAACATACATTTTTTTTCTCAGATCAAATGTCTCTTTTACAAAAAATACACTGATGATCCCAACAGCAAAGAACAGCATATACAGTTTGCTGACCGTATATGGCATATAAATTTTCATCTGTCCAAAAGTACCGATGAAACTTACACACACTGTCAGAATCCAGTTATGATACCAGCCGGGATCCTGATAAAGGATAATATCTTTCCAGTTCCATCCCAGCTTTGCAGGCGTCGGATACAGTGAAGGTCTGTAATCCTTCTGAGCATATTTTTCCGCACATTCCGCACAGGATTTCCTTCCCAGGAAATCTCCGTTATACAAAACTGCGTTACGGATGAACCACCAGCCACAGAGAACTAAAGTAACTGCTGCGATCACTGCTCCTCTGCTGAAAAGGAAACGAACTCTCTGTGAAAAAGCTTCTTCTCTGCAGAGTAATACCGTAAAACAGAAGAAGAAAAAACTGCAGAGTATCCAACCGTATGCATTATAATAAGACAATGCACATACGGCCATTCCCACTGCAAGGAGTATACAGTTTTTCCATGTCCAGTCTTCTCTCAGATAAGAGACCCATGCATACAAGATCATGGCTGCTGCCAGCAGTGCCAGTGAGTCTGTATTCACATAAGTTCCCATAAAGATTGCCTGCGGCATAAATCCTGCCAGTGCTGCAAACAGCCATCTAACTTCTCTGGAATATTTTTCTTTCGGAAACAGTTTGCCCGAAGCTTTTACAACAAAATACACTGCACCTGTGACAAACAGTACATCTGCCATACGTGCAATTTTGAACATGGAGTATCCCGGATCTGCAAAAAGCCGGGATATTCTCATAAATAATGCAGACACCATATAAGATACAACCGGATAATATGCATAGGAAATTCCCCACACTTTATTCCTGACAGCCGGATCATCTCCCCCCGGAAGAGCTCCATGATGTTTATAAATGTAATCTGCAACATAATATCTCATCTGTTCATCCGGCCCTGAATTAAAAGGCTGTGTCATCGCCCAGGTTGTCAGCAGGATAAACGCCAGAAATACAAAAATGAAAATTTCTGTTTTTTCATTGATCTCTTTCTTTTTCTTTAACATATCTTCTTTCACATTCATTTTATAGCAATTTCATCTTCAGATTCTTTTCAGAGAAAAGTCCTGGCTCTTCAGAGTGAGATTGGGGTTATAATAAGGATCTCCGTTCTTCAGGATCTCCGGCCATTTTTTCTCAAAGGTGGCAATTTCTTTGTTAAATCGTGCCACTTTTTCCGGAGTATCCTCAAGACCTCTGGATTTGGATTCATAATGGTATAATTCCGCATATGGATTATACACGATCAGATATCCCGCCTTTCTCAGCTTCATGCAGAAATCAATATCATTAAATGCAACAGCCAGTTCCTCTGAAAGTCCTCCCACTGCATCAAATGCAGATTTCTTCACCATCATGCAGGCAGCTGTAACCGCACTGTAATCCTGTGCACAGATAATTCTGTGACAATATCCGGTGGTACCTCTCTTCTGCTGGACAAAACAGTGTCCTGCAATTCCGCCAAAACCGATCACAACACCTGCATGCTGGATCGTATCATCCTCATAATAGAGTCTTGCACCCACTGCGCCTACATCTTTACGCATGCAATAACCCAGGAGTTCTTCAAGACAGTCCGGATTAATGATCTCTGTATCATTGTTAAGCAGAAGCAGATACTCACCCTTTGCAAAAGATGCACCATAGTTATTAATGGCAGAATAGTTAAAGACTCCGTCCCAGTATACCATGCGGACCTTCGGATTCTCTGCCTCCAGTTTTTTGTAATATTCAAAAGTAGCAGAATCTGTACTGTTATTCTCTACAATAATGTACTCATAATTTTTGTACGTAGATTTCTGTTCAATGGATTCCATACATCTCTTCAGATCATCAATATGGTCTTTATTCGGAATAATAATAGAAATCAGCGGATCATGATCTCTGATAAACTTCGTTCTGTACAGCCCCAGATATTCACCCTTAAAAACCTCTGCGTGGATTCCTGTTCTCTCATAGTGAGCCTGTACTGCACGTCTTCCGGCTTCAAAGGCATAAAGCTTGCTCTCGGGATTCTCTGCTGTGGAGTCCTCATGGCAACGCCAGTGATACAGGATTTTTGGAATATGACAGATTTCTTCATCCTTTACTGCTTCCACACAGCGTAACACAAAATCATAATCCTGTGCACCGTCAAACTCACTTCGCAGCCCGCCAACTTTTTCAATTACTTTTCGTGATACCACAAACAGATGGCAGATATAATTGACCGTACACAGCAAATCCGGATTATAGTCCGGTTTAAAATGCGGCTGAAAGAATTTATGTCCATCCATAGACATCTTATCTTCATCTGTGTAGATCACCAGTGTCTGTGGTTTCTCATTTATTGCTTTCACACATTCAAATAATGCATTCGGCGTCAGCTCATCATCATGGTCTGCAAAGGCAATGAAATCACCTGTTGCAATTTCAATGGCACTGTTGGTATTCTCTGAAATCTGAAGCGGCTCCTCATGAGAAACGTATTTAATTCTGTTATCCTTCGCTGTCAGTTCTTTTAACAATTCCGTCAGCGGTGACTGTGCGCCGCTTCCGTCAGAGAAACAAAGTTCCCAGTTTGAATAAGTCTGTTCCTGAAATGATTCTGTCAGTCTTCTGAGATATTTCTCCGGTGTCTTATACAGCGGTACTACAAAAGAAATCTTGGGTCTGTATCCAAAGGATGTTTTCTTCTGTTTCTCCAGTTCGTTCCTGTCCGGCAGATGATGTCTGATCCATTTCTGATAGGATGGCGGTCCCTGACGTACATTTTTAACCTTTGTCACTACCTTCTCAGCAAGAGCCGCCGCACCCTGAGATTTCCAGTAGCGGATTCCTTTTTCTACATATTTGTCTAATTTCTTTGCCAGAATATCAGCTTTTCTCAGAGGAACCACATGTACAGTTTTCTTCTCGCCTGCATAAAACACTACATACAGGCATTTTCCCGAAACGTTGGTGATCTCAGAGAAGAATCCTGTCTTTCCCGGATCCTGTGCTTCTTCAAACAGCTGGTTGACATCCACCCTGTCTGTTCTCTGGATTTCAGCGGCAACCGGCTTTTTATCCGCATCAAAGATACGGACAGTCACAGGCTTGGGTGCAATGGCCCACCCTCTGATCCGTACAGTTCCCTGTTCTGCACTCTCTTCTTCAAAATATACCTGCGGTTTATCTCTCTTTTTATCCAGTTCACCGGCAGTGATGGAAAACCAGACATGTTTTTTATCCGGAAACTTCTCATAGATCACAAGCTTATGATACCCCTCCAGATTTTCCGGTATCTGAACAGTTGCCGTAATCTGTATTCCCTGCATTTTCTCCGGATCTTTAAAACGTTCCAGTGCACTTACATTTTCATTTTCTTTCACAGACACCTTCAGTTTATGCTGATCCAGATATGCCTCCATCACCGCATCTTTCGGCCAGTGTCCCTGCACAATATACTGTGTCCTGTCTGATAAATGAAATCTTTCTCTTACTACTTCAAATATTTCCTTAGGCATGTTAATCTCCGTTCTTCTCCTGTTTTCTCAGAGAACAGTCTGTGTTGTTTAATGTCAGATTGGGATTATAATAAGGATCTCCTTTCAGGAGCTCTCTTTCCCATTTTCTCCGGAAACAGTTTACTTCTCTGGAAAAACGCAGCTGTTTCTCCGGTGTATCTTCCATTCCTCTGGATTTGGATTCATAATGATACAGTTCTGCATACGGTGTAAATACAATTTTCACTCCATATTTTCTCACTTTCATACAGAGATCAATATCATTAAATGCAACCTTCAGCTCCTCGTCAAATCCTCCAACTGCTTTAAAAACAGAAGTCTTTACCATCATGCAGGCGGCAGTGACTGCACTTATCTCCTGCACACAGCGCAGACGTCCCATATATCCTTCCGCATCCCGAGGAAGTTTACATAATACATGGGCAGCAACTCCACCAAGACCAACTACCACTCCTGCATGTTGAATGGTGTCATCCGGATAATACAGTTTCGCACCGGCCATTCCCACGTCTTTTTGCTGACAAAGCTGAAGCATTTCTTCAAGCCAGTTCTCTGTAATGATTTCCACATCATTGTTAAGAAACAGCAGATATTCTCCCTGCGCCTCTCTTACTGCAAAGTTATTGATCGCAGAATAATTGAATTCTTTTTTCCATGTAAGGATCCTTACATTTGGGTATCTGTTTTTCAGTGTCTCATAGTATACAAAGGTTTCTTTTTCCACACTGTTGTTCTCAACAATAATGATCTCGTAATTCTTCCATGTTGTCTTCTGTTCTATGGATGAAATACACAGTTCCAGATCATTAATGTGATCTTTACTTGGAATGATCACAGAAATCATCGGTTCGCCGGAAATAGTCAGATGGCTTCTGTACCATCCCTTCTTGTCTGCAAGTTCCGCTGTTGCAGAAACCTCCGCCCTGCGGTAATGCTCCTCCAGTGCTTTTCTGCCTGCTTCCCAGTTTTTCTTCTCCTGTTCTTCTGTGATCAGGTTCTCTGCTTTCATGGAATGACAGAGGATCTTTGGAATATGCACAATATTCTCTGCCTGCTCACTGCATCTTAAGAGCATATCATAATCCTGTGCACCATCATATTCCGGATCAAACTTTCCGGCCTGTTCCAGAATTTCCTTCCGGATTGCCCAGAACTGTCCGATATAATTATTTTCCCTTAATCTGAACAGATTGAAATCCGGCTTGAATTCCGGCTCAGAATAATGTTTTCCGTCTGCGGTGATCTCATCTTCATCTGTATAGATCATATCCGCTTTTTTCTCTGTGATCGCTTTGACCATCTGAAAAAGTGCATCAGGTTCAGGTATGATCTCCTGACCGGCAAACAGAACATACTCTCCCATTGCAAGTTTCAGAGATGCATTAAGATTTCCCGAAATGCCGTTGTTTTCCGTAACCTTCTTATAGGAAAGGCGAATCTCTTTTTTATATTTTTTCCGCAGAAACTCTCCTGTTTCCTCTCCCTCACATGCATCTGCAAGACACAGCTGCCAGTTACCATAGGTCTGTTCTGTATAAGCATCGATCACACTTTTTAACCTTTGTTCATCTGTATCCGTCACCACCATCACAATACTGATCAGCGGTGAATAAGAAAAAACAGCAGTTCTCTGTCTTTTTAATTCCTTTCGGAATGCGACATGATCTTTCAGCCAGTCTTCATAATCCTGATCTCCGTCCTTAAGCTGGGAATTTCTCACATAACGGATAAATCTTCCAATACCGTTTTTCTTTATATATTCCTGATTCTTCTGCCTGTTCTTCAGAGACAGCAGTTTCATCTGCTGATACAGTCCGGTATTTTCCCGTTTTATTTTTTTTACATTTACAGTATAAATTTTCTGTACATCTTTTCCCCTGAAACAGATGCAGATATTCTGATCGTTTGTATTCTCCATATTGACAGTAATACTGAATCCCAGATTTCTTTTCTCTTCTTCGGAAATCCCCTTTGCCTCTTCCACGTCCGGACGTCTTTGTCTGGTGATCGTACATTCCAGAACCTTCCCATCTGTACCCTGTACAAATATCTCATCCGGCTCCAACTGGTTTACAACCCAGCCTCTGACTGTCAGGATACTCTCCTGTGTGATCTGTTCCTCATCAATATGATATTCAATAAGACTTTCCTCACAAAAGTCCTTCACTTCTGCAGCTGTGGCTTCCCAGATGATTTCTTTTTCATCTCCTGCTCTCAGCGCAAGCTGCAGTTTCTCATGTTCTTCTGCAAGTTTTATAATTTCCGGTATCTTTACTGTGAATCCGACATTTCCCACTT
>ENA-OPXC01002172-OPXC01002172.1-human-gut-metagenome-genome-assembly--contig:-NODE-2172-length-12117-cov-2.408722_pt1 | contig 12117 bp, 12 predicted proteins | sample MGYA00241512_ERZ502016 | MGnify/ENA primary metagenome ERZ502016 (study PRJEB25962, sample SAMEA2043043) | human gut metagenome | biome: human gut; feature: human-associated habitat; material: faeces...
GATGACAGCCACACCGCCGGCCATCTTGGCCAGGCGCTCCTGCAGCTTCTCCTTGTCATACTCGCTGGTGGTCACGCCGATCTGGGCGCGAATCTGGGAGACACGATCCTTGATGGCCTGAGGATCGCCCATGCCGTCCACGATGATGGTGTTCTCCTTGGTGACCTTCACCTGGCGGGCACGGCCCAGCATATCCACGGTGGCGTCCTTCAGGGTCAGACCCAGCTCCTCGCTGATGACCTGGCCGCCGGTGAGTATGGCGATATCCTGCAGCATTGCCTTGCGCCTGTCGCCAAAGCCAGGGGCCTTTACGGCGACGCAGGTGAAGGTGCCGCGGAGCTTATTGACTACCAGAGTAGCCAGCGCTTCGCCCTCTACGTCCTCCGCGATGATGAGCAGCTTTGCGCCCTGCTGAACAACGCTCTCGAGAACCGGCAGTATATCCTGAATGTTGGATATCTTCTTATCGGTAATGAGGATATAGGGGTTGTCGAGTATGGCTTCCATCTTGTCGGTATCAGTTACCATATATGCGGAAGCATAGCCCCGGTCAAACTGCATACCTTCCACGATATTCAGCTCTGTCTTCATGGTCTTGGACTCTTCAACGGTGATTACGCCGTCGTTGCCCACCTTTTCCATAGCTTCGCTGATCAGCGCGCCAACCTTTTCATCGCCCGCGGAAATGGAGGCGACCTGAGCGATAGCCTGCTTGGAGCCTACGGGCTTGGATATCTCCTTGAGCGCGTTTACGGCCTCATCGACCGCCGCCTCGATGCCCTTCTTTACCTCCATGGGGTTTGCGCCCGCGGCTACGTTCTTCATGCCCTCGCGAATTATCGCCTGGGCAAGGAGAGTAGCGGTGGTGGTGCCATCGCCCGCAACGTCGTTGGTCTTAATGGAAACTTCCTTTACGAGCTGTGCGCCCATATTCTCGAAGGGATCCTCCAGCTCGATCTCCTTGGCGATGGTCACGCCGTCGTTGGTGATGAGGGGGGCGCCGTACTTCTTGTCGAGCACTACATTACGGCCTTTGGGGCCGAGGGTTATCTTGACGGTATCGGCAAGGGCGTTCATTCCGGCTTCCAGAGCCCTGCGTGCCTCTTCTCCGTATTTAAGCTGCTTTGCCATAGTGTTTTTCTCCTTTTACTCTGAATTTGATATTATTCAACAACTGCAAGTATGTCGTTCTGGCGTACTATCTTATATTCCTCGCCGTCCAGCTTTACCTCGGTGCCGGCATAGTTGGAGATGACGACCTTATCGCCTACCTCAACATACATGGTCACTTCCTTGCCGTCCACTACGCCGCCGGGGCCTACCGCCACGACCTCTGATACGACGGGCTTTTCCTTTGCGCTGCCGGTAAGAATGATGCCGCTCTTGGTGGTCTCTTCCGCCTCGGTGCTCTTAAGTACCACGCGGTCAAGTAAGGGTTTGAGTTTCATAATTATAATTGCCTCCTATATGATGTTATGTTGTGCTTCTTTTCTTGTTGTTAGCACTCATTGTCGTTGAGTGCTAACTGACAATCCATAATATAATACATGCCGGATCGTATTTCAATAGTATCCCACGCATTTTCACATTTAATCCTTATTTTGTGTCTTTTGTCTTTTCCGAGCCTTTTGCGGTATTTTTTATATATACTATTTTCCCATAGGATGATATACTTATTCACAAAAACGACAGGAGCGCAGTATATGGCTGAATGGACAAAATGGGATAAGCGCTTCATGGAGCTTGCGGCCACCATAGGCACATGGTCCAGCTGCTATCAGGAGAACCGCCACATAGGCGCTGTCATAGTCAGGAACAAACGAATCATCACCACCGGCTACAACGGCGCGCCCGCCGGGATAAAAAGCTGCTTCGAAAAGGGCGAATGCATGAGGCGCCGCTTAGGCATACCCTCCGGCACGCGGCATGAGCTGTGCTACGCCATACACGCCGAGCAAAACGCCATAATACAGGCTGCGAAGCTGGGCATATCAATAGAAGGGGCAACCATGTACTGCACCCATCAGCCCTGCGTCATATGCGCCAAGATGATAGTGAACAGCGGCATATCGAGGGTGGTATACGGAGAGGGCTACCCCGACGAGTTCTCTTTGGAAATATTCAAGGAGGCGGGGGTCGAGCTGGTGAAGTTCAACCAATAGCAAACAACAACGAAAAGCCGGCGTGTGCGCCGGTTTTTTATTTTGCCCGTATTGACAAGCGGGGCGGTATATCGTACCATATATTTGTCCCGTGTGAGACAAAATTATCCGTTGGAGCTGACCATGACCGATATTAAAATTAGCGCCGCCGACCTTAAGGCCATACGCAGCTGTCCGCTGTTTAACGGAATGGACGACGGGGAGCTTGCGAAGCTGCTCTCGTTTGAGGGCTGCTCCATACGTGATTTTTCCGCCGGAAAAATGCTGCCTGCCGACTGTATGCTCGTTGTGCTTTCCGGCAGCGTAACAATAGAAAAGCTGGCCTCGGACGGCAGATATCTGCTCATGCGCGAGGCGGAGACGTCGGAGGCGCTGAACGTATCCCGGGCCTTTTCGCCCGATGAGGACATAAGCAGGCTCACCGCCGGAAAGGGCTGCCGGGTGCTGTTTATGGAGGGCGGCTTCGTTTCGGAGGCATTGAGGCGGGGCGGCAGCTTTGCAGTCAACTTTGCGGAATTCCTGGTGGGCCGGGTGCTGTTCCTAAATAAAAAAATAGCCTCCCTCGCCGGGTATTCCGCCAGCAGCAGGCTGACGATGTATATTGAGGACAACGCCTCTATGCGGGACGGCGTGATGCAGCTCACTCTCCCCTGTAGCCTTACCGACTTCGCGGAGATGCTTGGCGTAGGCCGCGCCTCCCTTTATAGGACGCTGGATGCCATGGAGGCGGAGGGAAAAATCACCCGCCGCGGACGAAATATCATAATAAATAAATAAGTATAAAAACAAATTTATACATACTTAAAACCATCAAAAAGGAGAAACACTTATGAAAAAGCTCACCGCACTGATGATGTCCCTGCTCATGCTGCTGCTCTGCGCCGCCTGCGCCCCAAAGGAGCAGCTCACCGTAAACGTTGCCGCAATGAAGGGCCCCACCGGCATAGGCATGGCCCAGCTCAGTTCCCTTGCGGAGGAGGGCAAGACCGAGTACAATTATTCCATAACCTACGCGGGCAGCCCCGATGAAGTCACAGGCGGCCTGATATCCGGCGAGCTGGACATAGCCGCCGTGCCCGTGAATCTGGGCGCAGTACTCTTCAACAAAACTGATGGTCAGATACTTACCGCGGCCGTCAATACCCTGGGCGTGCTGTACGTAGTGGAAAATGGTAACAGCGTACAATCCATAGCCGATCTCGCAGGCAGGAAAATATTGGCTGCCGGACAGGGCAGCACCCCCGAATATATATTAAACTATATTCTGGATAAAAACGGCTTGACCGGCTCTGTGGAAGTTGAATATGCCGCCGAGCACGCGGAAGCTGTGACCAAACTGGCCTCAGGCGAAGCAGATATAATAGTAGTGCCTGAGCCCTTTGTGACCACTGCTCTCAGCAAGGCGGAGGGCGCCCGTATTGCGCTGGACCTCACCGCCGAGTGGGAAAGCGTATCCGACGCTCAGCTGGTTCAGGGCTGTCTGGTGGTGCGCAAGGCCTTTGCCGATGAGCACCCCGAGGCGCTGAAGGCATTTCTCAAGGAATACGCCTCCTCTGCAGAATACGCAGTCAATTCTCCCGCAGACGCCGGTGCCCTGGTGGAAAAGTACGGCATAATGGCAAGCGCGGCTCTTGCCGAAAAGGCCATACCCAACTGCAACATAGTCTGCATAACCGGCGAGGAGATGCAGGTCATGGTGAGCGGTATGCTAAAGGTCCTGTTCGACGCCAACCCCAAGTCCGTGGGCGGAAAGCTGCCCGGGGACGATATGTTCTATCTCGGATAATACCTGATCCCCAAGGAGATACATGAAGGACTTACTGAAGCACTCCGCCGTAGCCGCCGCATGGCTGGCGCTCTGGCAAATATTGTATCTTACGCTGGGGAGGGCAATAATACTGCCCTCTCCTCTTTCGGTTGCCCGGCGCATGGCGGAGCTTATAATAACGCTGCCCTTCTGGCGGGATATCGCCGCATCTCTTATACGCATACTCATAGGCTACCTTTCGGCCCTCGTAACAGGCGTAGCCATTGGCATACTTACCGCCAAGTCAAAGGTAATGGACGCATTCCTTTCCCCCATTTCCAGAATAGTCCGGGCCACCCCTGTGGCCTCGTTTATAATGCTGCTGTTCCTGTTTCTCACCAAGGAACACATACCCATTGTGACGTCCTTTCTGATGGTCATGCCGGTGGTGTGGTCCAACGTATACGAGGGCATAACCGGAACCGACGTAAAGCTTCTGGAAATGGCAAGGGTATTCAGGCTGAGCTTTTCGGATACTCTTCGCCACGTATACCTGCCCGGCATAATGCCCTTTTTCATGGCGGCGGCCAAGGCGGGCATGGGCCTCGCGTGGAAGGCGGGGATAGCCGCAGAGGTGCTGGCCTCCCCCTCCCTCAGCATAGGCACAGAGCTTTATAACGCAAAGATATACCTTGAGACGGTAGACCTTTTCGCATGGACCGCCGTGATAATACTTATAAGCATCACCCTTGAGCGGCTGTTTGTAAGGCTTTTGAGGAGGATATATGATACGCCTTGATCACGTTTACAAGGGCTTTAACGGCAATGCGGTGCTGGAGGATATATCCCTCGCCCTGCCTGAAAAGGGCTTCTGCGCCATAACCGGCCGCTCAGGCCGGGGCAAGACTACCCTGCTGTATCTCATCGCGGGGCTTTATAAGCCCGACCGGGGCAGCATACAAAGGAACGGCGAAACGATCAGCATGGTATTTCAGGAGGACAGGCTGCTGCCCTGGGAGACCGCGGCGCAGAACGCCGCCATAGCCTCCACCCGGGAAATTGCGGCTAAGCTTCTTACCGAGCTTGGCCTTGGCGCGGAGCTGGATAAATACCCAAGGGAGCTTTCCGGCGGAATGCAGCGCAGGGTATCCATCGCACGGGCGTTGGCCGCCAAAGCGGACGTATACATAATGGACGAGCCGTTTAAAGGCCTTGACCCCGAAACGCGCTCCGCCGTATTCGGCGTAATACGCCGCCGCACCGAGGACGCTCTGCTCATCATGGTGACTCACGACCCCACAGACGCCGAGTGTGCCGATATGCGCATCGACCTATAAGATAAGGCCCTGAAGAGGGCCTGTTTATTTGCGGTAAAGCTCGTTCAGCTCCGCCGCAGGGCGCGGCCTTACGGCTATGCGCGGCGACGGAAGGGCATAATCAAAATTGTTATTGTATCTGGGGTCGCCTCTGATGAGCGTATCCCTCACTGTATCGTAGTATCGCATCCTGTCCTGCCCGTCGGCATCCGCGACTTTCTGTATCCTGCCGTGATACTTCATTACGACGTTTGGCGCGTATATGAGGCTGTAGCCCCTCCTGTCCAGCCGCGTGCAGTACTCGGTATCAAAGCCCGTCTCGTTGAAGCTTTCGTCAAAGCAGCCCGCGTTAAAGAATAAGTCCATCGGGGTCATCATGCACACCCACGACAGGGCTGATACGGTGCGCAGTGTGCCTGTAAAGCGAAGCTTTTGCCCGCTTTCCCGGTCGTCCGGCGTCCCTGCGTATGGGCTGCCCTGCCAGCCCCCTATGCCTATTGTTATGCCGGTATATACCAGCCTTCCGTCCTGGCCGATAAGTTTGGGGCCCACCCCTCCGCAGCCGCGGCGCTCTGACTGAGACAGCATGTCGTACAGCCAGCTTATGCCCAGCGCCTCCACATTGCTGTCCATGAAAAGGCAGTTTTCCCTGTCAGCCTCCTTTGCTGCGGCGTTGAGCAGCGCCGGCATTGGCATGCCTTTGCCGCAAAACACTTTCGCCGCGCCGTTGCGCCGGAGTATGTCGTAATATTTCAGCGTCTGTCCGTCGGTGCTGCCCCCATCGGCAATTATTATTTCCACCTGCTTCTGCCCTCTGAGCGAACCGTCCATGCTGTTGAGCAGCCTCATAAGGGGAATATGTGAGTTTTTATTGTATATCACGATTGCAGCGCTGGGTCTCCTTATTATAGCCTCTACTCTGAAGCTTCCTCTACATTCCCCGGGAAATACCCTGATATCGTCATTTTTCCCAAGGTGGTTTTCCAGTACCTGCCGCCCCTTAGGGCCTATATCCCTCCTGTCGTGCGCCGTGTACAGCACCTGCTGTATATGGCAGGCGCTGCTGCACCTGTCTGCCAGCCTCAGATTATAGGCGTATCTGTCGCAGCCTGTGACCCCCGTCATTCCTCCGGACGCTTCAAACAGTGCCCTGCTCGCCATAACGCCGCGGCCCAGCATATCGAAGCTATACTGTGTCACCCTGTCCATGCATGGCTTGAACAGCGGATCGCACCTTTGCCCCTCCTCCAGCCTGTCTTCGTCGCAAAATATCAAATCATTGCCCTCGGTATTTTTTGCGAAGGTATACAGCGCGTCCGGGCGGAGAATATCGCCCGGCCACATATACATGATAAAGTCGAACTCGTCCGTCTTAGGGCTTTTGGAGATTATCCACCGGCTGTAGGTCTGTTCCTTTACGGAGTCCTCGGTGAGCCGTCTCAGTTTATCCCCGTCCTCTCCCGCTATGGCTACGGCTATCACGGGCATTCCGGAAAAATCCTCCCTTCGCTGTGCCGCAAGCTGCTCCTCCGTAGGGGAATTCTCAATGACATACTCATCGTATCTTTCGTCGATGTGACAGACGCCCCCGGGCTTTTGACCCAGGAGCGTCTTTGCAAAGTCGAATATGCTGTTTTTGTTGTTATCGCTCCTGCTCATATGAGGAGTCTGCCCAATTACTTGAGTCCTAATTCCTTCGCCACGTCAAGATTCTTGTATGCGTACTGCCAAGGGTCGTCGTAATCGGGCGCGTCGGCATGCTGTATGCCTCGGCACGCACCCATGACGCACTTCATCATAGACTGGGCGTAGTCCCGGTACAGGTCGTTTCTGCAGTAAGCCCTGCAGTTGGCCTTGACTTCCATTTCCCGGCGTTCGTTGCGTATGCCAAGATTGTGCTCGCGCTTGACCGCGCCTATCTCCCGGGACACGTCCATGCGCCGCTCAAAGAGCTCTATAAGCTGGCGGTCTATCTCGTCTATCTGGCCGCGAAGCTCGGCTATCTTCTCCTCATGGGGTTCCATAGGCTGATCTCCTTATATCCTTTCCGGCTCTTCCACCGGCTCGTCTGCCAAAGTGACGGATTTTATCACCATATCTATCTTGGGCCTGTCCCTAAAGTCTGTGGGAACGGAGGCGATTTCGTCCACTATGTCCATTCCCTCAACCACCCTGCCGAATGCCGCGTACTGGCCGTCAAGGTGGGGCGCGTCCTGGTGCATTATGAAGAACTGGGAACCTGCGCTGTCCGGCCGCATAGAGCGCGCCATGGATATGACACCCCTCTTGTGCTTCAGGGGGTTCTTGAAGCCGTTAGATGCAAACTCGCCCTTTATACTGTAGCCCGGGCCGCCCATGCCTGTGCCGTCGGGGCAGCCGCCCTGTATCATAAAGCCGCTGATAACTCTGTGGAAGATAAGTCCGTCATAAAAGCCCTGCTTAACGAGCTTTTCAAAGTTCTCAACAGTGATGGGTGCAACATCGGGATAAAGCTCAAGCTTGATCTGCTTGCCGTTTTCCATTTCAATAATAACCATTTCAGTTTTCCTTTCAGAATAGGCAGAAATTCTGCCTGAATTTGCTTAATTATACCATAGCAAGAGATTTTTGTCAAGTAACTGAGCTGTTGTCGGAGTGACTGTCGGAATGACTGTCCGACTGCTCATTTTCCGTGTTATTTTCTGCCTGAGGTGCTTCCTCTGCCTCGTGATCTTCTTCCGCAGCAGCCCGTTCACGTCTTCTCACATCGTTCTGTAAAAGCTTGTAAACGGTGGCAGCAGCGGGAACTCCAAAGAGCATTCCGGGGATCCCTCCCAGTCCTCCGCCTACGGTAACAGCCGCCAGCACCCACATTCCTGGGAGACCTATCGACGAGCCTACTACCTTGGGGTAAATAACATTTCCCTCCACCTGCTGGAGAATAACAAGGAAAATAACGAACCACAGCGCCTTGATGGGGTCAACCACCAGTATCATAAGCGCTCCGACTATAGCGCCTATGTATGCGCCCACAATGGGGATAAGCGCTGTTGCGCCGATAAGCGTTCCTATGGTGCTGGCATATGGTATCCTGAGTATCGCCATGCCCAGTGCGCAGAGAACTCCAAGTATGACAGCTTCCGTGCACTGACCAACTATAAAGCTTGAAAAGCACTTGTCCGCCGTTGAGCAAAAATAGGTGAGGCGGGCGGAATTTTCGGGCTTCATATAGCTTTTCATGAGCCTGCTCATCTGGCTTGCAAGCTTTTCCTTGTTGTAAAGAATGTATATGGCAAATATCAGCCCGATGAAGAAGTTGACCACTCCGCCAACTACAGATGCCACTACGCTTATTGTGGAGGTTAGAAGTCCGCCCACGCCGTTCTTGGCAAATTCCACAGCCTTTGCAAGAATGGTGTTCCAGTCTATTCCGCCGTTTTGCAGATATTCCTCGATATAGTCGCCCACCACAGGCAGCTGGCTGTCATATTCCATCAGCAGCTTGCGTATCTTCTCACCGTAAACGGGGAGAGTTTCGCCCATTACAACGAAGATATTCACTATCTCGGGGACTATCAGACCAATTACCAGCCCCAGCAGGATAAATACGAGCAGCAGCGACAATACAAGGCATACAGGCCGCTTTGTGGCTTGTACTATCCTCTTTTCCGACTTGGGGAAATACAGCTTTTCAAGCTTGCGCATGATAAGATTCAGCACATATGCCATTGCGCAGCCAATGACCAGCGGCGAGAGAATGTTCCACAGTCCCGCCAGCACGTTTATGAGCCATTTGATGTTGATTATTCCCAGCACTGCCAGCGCAGTGAGCGCCAGGTAAGGTATAAACGCCAGCAGATGTTTTTTGTTATTTCTTTCCATTGTATCCTTCTTTCCTATCATCCTATAATGTTAGAACCTGTCTTCATAAGAAATGTGTGCGGATTTTCGAGCATAATTTTGTTGCAGAGTAGGCAAAAATCCGCAGGCGGGCTTTCGCCCGGCAAGGATTTTTAACGCAGTCTGCGGCAAAATTTGCCGAAAAGACGTGCGCATATGCTTGTGAAGACGGGTTCTTATAGCAGAGGAGCGATAACTCTCAGCAGAGCGTCAAACATGGTGCCGTGATAATAGTCCCTGATATTGTCAAGGGTTATCTCTCTGCTCTGGTCCATTGTGGTTATGTGGTCTTTTTTCAGGGATTCCACAGCACTGCTGCCATACATAAGCGTGCCGCACTCAAAGTGCAGGAACAGACTTCTGTAGTCTAAGTTTATGGTTCCCACCACGCCTATCTTGTCGTCGCTCACAAAGCTTTTGGCGTGAATAAATCCGGGGGTGTATTCATATATCCTTACCCCCGCTTTAAGCAGAGGCTTGTAGTTTGCACGGGTCAGGCGGTAGATTAACTTTTTATCGGGTATTCCCGGGGTGACTATCCTTACGTCAACGCCACGCTTTGCGGCAAGGCAAAGGGCATTTTTCATGGTGTCGTCAAGGATAAGGTAGGGGGTGAAGATATAAACATAGTCCTGAGCGCAGTTTACTATGTCCGCATAAACGTTGGCACTGATGGTCTCATCGTCCAGCGGAGAGTCGTAAAAAGGCTGGATAAATCCGTCCGAGTGATATTCGGGACCGTAAAGTGAGGGAGAGTATTTTTCCATATCCACCTTTGCGTCTGTGTCACGGAACGTGTGCCACATTTCCATGAACATCTCCGTCAGATTGATAACAGCATCGCCTCTCAGGCGAACGCCAGTGTCTTTCCATGTGCCGTAGGGCGATGTGACGTTGATGTACTCGTCCGACAGATTTATGCCGCCGTTAAAGCCTGTGTGACCGTCCACAACAAGGATTTTTCTGTGGTCACGGTTGTTCATCACCAGCGACAGGAACGGCACAACAGGGTTGAACGCCATGCACTTGATGTTGGGGCTGAGCTTTTCCAGCTGCTTGAAATATCCCGGAGGGAGCAGAGCCACGCAGCCCATATCATCGTAGATTATCTTTATCTCCACGCCCTCGTTTGCTTTCTGCACCAGAACCTCAAGCATACTGTTCCACATAACGCCCGGGCGGATAATGAAATACTCAATGAAAATGAAATGCTCCGCCTTTTTGATAGCTTTCATCATGTCCTCAAACATACGCTCGCCGAAAGGGTAATATGTGACTTCCGTGCCCGAATAAACGGGATATCCGCTTTTGCTGCGAACATAGCTGCATATGCCGCTGACACGCTTGTTCCTGCGTTCCAGCTCATCTGCGGCAGGGGAGTCCTCAAGCAGGGTGAGATATTTTTCCTTAGTGTTGTTTATCTGCATATTCATGTGCTTTGAGGGCTTTTTGTTGCCCGCAAAGATGTACAGTATGCCGCCAAAGAACGGCAGCAGCATTATAAGTATTATCCAGACTATCTTATAGGAGGAGTTGTCTTCCTTGCCGATAATGAAAAGCACCGCCACTAAGCTGATAATCCGCAGCAAAATGCTCATGGGCTGGGAATATTCCGCCAGAGCAAAAATGCTCACCACTATCCATGCAGCCTGAACTATAAGTGCCACCGCTGTTATGAGGATACGGTTGACTATCAGGCGGCGCCAGTTTATTTTGATACTGCTCATGCTCTGCTTCCTTTCATCACAGCGCAACCGCAACCTGGTCACGCATTTTGTAAAGCTTGTTTATGAACGCCTCGTCATACTCGGAAATGCGGTATGAGGAGGGATATATCAGGATATCAGCATACTGCTTGATGCTTTCACGACATTTTTTCTGCACCAGATTAAAGCGCTTCAGCGTGTCCTCGGGCATGGGAGAGACCCACATAAAGGTGTTGTCCACATCAGTGAGCAGGTCAAACTGGCTTCCACGCTCATATACGTATATTCTCCTGTGAACAGCTCCGCTGTCATTTTTGCGGATATATCCCGATGAGATGTATGGTATCTCATAATCGCCGTGGATTATCTCAATATATTCCGAAAGCTCACTTTCCGAAATATCATCGCTTTTTGCAAGGGGATTGTCCGCTGAGAGTATCAGGCGGTAGTTGAATTTGAGTATAATCTCATGGCGGAGATTTTTCTCGCTGAGCAGCGACATGAAATATTCCTCGTTATCCATATTGTAGCGGATAACGCTGAGGTTGCTGGTGCTGTCGCACACGTTGCTGATGGCGTCCATGGAATTTGTCTCACGGAAATCAATGGAGATCCGTTTTGCGGGGTCAAGCTCGTTGACGAATGAGGTGAAAGCGTGGGTGATATACGTAGCTCTGGGGACAGATATGCCGAAGCGTATAGTATCGGTAAGCTCTGGCTTGTAAAGTCCCTCGATCTTTTCCATCTGCACCAGTATAGTTTTGGCGTATTCCAGAAATTCAGCGCCCTTTTCAGTGGGAAAAACGCCCTTGGCGCTTCGCTTGAAAACGGTTATGCCAATCTCGTTTTCAACTTCCTTTATAGCCTTGCTGAGGTTGGGCTGACCCATAAAAAGATTGGCGGCAGCCTTGGTAATGGAGCCTACACGCTCCACCTCGACCATATATTTCAGATGCTGGAGATTCATCCTACCATTCCTTTCAGACCGTCACAGTGACAGATATGCAAATTTTACAGGGTGACATATATTTTTGTGCATATTACATTATAACCTATTTTTTTACGTTTGTCTATAGTCACGGAAAAGTTGACAGAAAAAAAGGTCAGACCCGAAAGTCTGACCGCAGGTTGTGATAGAGGGGAATTTTAAAAATTCAGCACAAATAAGCACAAAGGTAAAGGGTTTAGGAAGTCCACTGAGGGCAGAGCCATCTGGTCGCTGTTGCCGCAGTGGTAAACTACGTTTACCTGCCAAATCTTCTTTTCATTTTTATAAAGTCCGTACCTAATGCAAAGGAGACACCACC
>ENA-OPXC01002177-OPXC01002177.1-human-gut-metagenome-genome-assembly--contig:-NODE-2177-length-12095-cov-1.736960_pt1 | contig 12095 bp, 8 predicted proteins | sample MGYA00241512_ERZ502016 | MGnify/ENA primary metagenome ERZ502016 (study PRJEB25962, sample SAMEA2043043) | human gut metagenome | biome: human gut; feature: human-associated habitat; material: faeces...
TGAGCCTGCCGTTCTTGTCTGTGGTAACGGGATACTGCGCCTTGTTGCGGTATTTGTCCGTTTCATCGCAGCCAAGCGGAGGCATAAATATCCCGCTGTCCTCAAATTTACCCAGGCGGATAAAGGCGTTCTTTACGATGTTGTTTTTGATATCCAGCTCCGACTCATATGATATGTGGCGGAAAACGCAGCCGCCGCAGGCTTTCTTGACATCGCACCCTCTGTACTGCCTGTCGGGCGAGGGAGTGATTATTTCCTCAACTATGCCGTAGCACAGATTTTTCAGCACCTTGACTATCCTGCACGAGATAATATCGCCCTTTGCGGCAGAGGGCACGAAAACAGCCATGCCGTTTTCATGCCCCACTCCGCTGCCCTCGGCGGTAATATCCGTTATTTCAAGCGTGATAATATCATTCTTTTTTATTGTGATGTTCATTCCTTCCATTTGGGAGTTTATATTCTTATAATCTCTCGCCGCACTTGCAGCAGTAGGTGTTGTCGGGAGCGTTCTTTGCGCCGCAGAACTCGCATACATGAGGCTTGCCGCTGGCGTCCTCAGCAAATTCCAGCTGTGCTTCCAGCATCTTTATTTCCTTGATAAGGCGCTTCATGTTGCCTGTTTCGTCGGTGCTGTCCTTGTGCATGGAATAGCATACCTTGCCCAGCTCATAGTAGCGCTCTTTGAGCTTAACCCTCAGCTGTGCACGCTCAACATATGCCTTTGATACGTTGACAGCCTCATTTGCCTTGCCTGTTATCTTGTCAACAGCGTCCTTGGAAATTGCAACAATGTCATCAAAACCGTATTTCATAAAAATTTCCTCCTCTTGGTTACAGCTGAGAAAGGAACTCCTCCAGCTGCGGCTTGTATGCCGTCATTTTTTCGTAGCGTGAAATATACTCGTAGGGGAACTTGTAGTTGAAATGCCGTGTTATCTTGCCTGTGGAGTGGTCAATAAGCTTTGTGGAGCCGCCTGCGCCGCAGGCAATGATGTTCTGAGCCTCTTCCATGATGTAGATGTTGTAAAGGCTCTCATAGCCTTTCTTTGCGTAGCCCACATTCTCCAGATTGCCCACCGTGTTCTTCTGGCGGTAAAGATAATATGGGTCATAGCCTTTTCCGGTCAGCTCCGCAAAGGCGAAGTCCACCATTTCCGAGATGGAGTTATCCGTAAGATAATTCTTTCTCAGATCATCGGAGCTTTTGAACAGATCGGCGGAACGCTTTACCGTAAGGGTGTGAACGGTGATGCTTTCGGGGTCAAGTGCGGTAAGGCGGTCTATGGTCTCCTTAAAGCCATCTGTGGTGTCCGTAGGCAGCCCTGCAATGGTGTCCATATTGATGTTTTTGAAGCCAAGGCTCCTTGCAAGGGCAAAGCATTTTTCCACCTGAGCAGCTGTGTGCTTTCTTCCCACAGCTTTCAGGACGCTGTCTATCATGGTCTGGGGATTTACGGAAATTCTTGTGGCTCCGTTATCCCTTATGGCGATAAGCTTATCTTCGGTGATGGTATCTGCACGGCCTGCTTCTACAGTATATTCACGAATTTTAGAAATGTCAATGTTTTTGGCTATTGCCTGCATTATTTTTTCGATTTCCTGTGCGGAAAGTGATGTGGGCGTTCCTCCGCCGATATATACAGTGTCGCAGAAAGTGTTCTTGCCACGGAGGATATTTCCCGTTTCCTCTATCTCACGGCAGAGCATATCCACATACCGGGGTATAAGCTCCTTTGCTCCCTTTGACTGTATCGAGTGGGAAACAAATGAGCAGTATGAGCATCTTGACGGACAGAATGGGATTGACACATAAAGCGAATAGCTCTTTGGGTCAAGGGTATCCAGCGCATTTTTCTGTGTCACGGCGGTGCGGTAGGAAAGCTCAAATTTTTCGGGAGAGATATAATATTTTTCTTTCAGCTTTTCAAATATCTCTTCCTTGGAAAGTCCCTCTTCAATAAGTGCGTTCACCTTTTTTACGGGGCGTATTCCCGTAAGGCAGCCCCATTTGGGCGTTACTCCCGTGATTTCGGAAAGCGCCTTGTAAAGCATCCTGCACAAGGATATCTCATACTCGCTTTCCTCGGGCAGAGGGAGAGACTTCTCGCAGGTCTTTCCGTGCAGGCAGGCGAGTATGTATAACTTATCCGATACGGATACAACTATCCTGTCCCCTTCGTCGGGAGCGGGCTTATCATATTCAAACTCAAAGCTTTCCAGCGGACAGAAGAGCTTCAGCACCGCTTCCGTCTCGTATTTGTATGTGTTGTTTTCAAAATATACGGTCATTGTATTATCTCACTTTTCATATTGGGGAAAGTATTTTTCAATTTATTGGTGTTGGCAGAAATGCTTTTGACAACATCGTTTGCTCTGCCGGTCATTCATTCATGATATCAAAATGCCTGCGGTATCTCTTGGGGATATCAATGGGCACATCATATCCCAGCTCCCTGAGCGCTTTGGGTATCACCCGCATACCGTCCTTGAAAAATTCTTCTATCCGCTTTTCTTTCCGTGTGGTACTGCTGTAGCTTTCGGGGCATACAAATGTCCAGTCTGCGCCGCTTTTATCCACTACAAGGCGAAAATACTTGTCGATATCCGTATCGGGAAAGCCTGCTTTTTTCAGCAGAATGTGATGCTCCACAGCTTCGTCTATCTGACTTGTGATAATTCTTTCGCCGTCATAGGATATGAGAACCAGCAGAGGTTCATCGGCTGCCGCTTTGAAATCGGCTTCATTGGGATAATATATTATTTCCATTATTCCTCACCCGCAAAATGCTCCCATGCGTATTTCATATAAGGGTTGTGCGCCCTTTCCTCAAACATGGTGGAGTTTTCACCGTGACCCGAGAAAAGCTTGTAGTCGGTCTTGGTATCAAAATCATAAAGCATGGCAAGCGACTCATACATTGCCTTTTCGCTGCCGTCGGTCATGTCAGTCCTGCCCATGCTGTTTTTGAAAAGGGTATCTCCGCAGTACATATTGTCACCCATGATATAGCACACGGAGCCGCTTGTGTGGCCCGGGGTGTGGAGGACTTCAAATTCCAGCTCCCCTACGGTTACGATATCCCCGTCCTGTATCTCCGTTGCTTCGCCAATGGGGTCAACGGGAGGGAGACCGAAATATTCCGTGAGATTTGTCTTTCCGTTTGTGAGCTTTTCCCTGTCGGCGGAATGGATAACTATTTCCGCACCTGTTTTGTAGGACACATATGCCGCTGAGGCAATGTGGTCGCAGTGGCCGTGGGTGAGGAGGATTTTTTTCAGCTTTACACCCTTTTCGGCTATCTGCTTCAATATATAATCGCCGCCGTAGGGAGCATCTATAAGAGCACCGTTCATGTTCCCGTCCCAGATAAGGTACGAGTTTACCCCGAACTGGCTAAGAGGGGGAAGATTGAGCACGTTCATATTATTACCGCCTTTCCGAGGTATATTATCAGTATCAGTTTACGATACGTTCCACGCTGATAACGTCCTGCACCTTTCTCAGCTTGGAGATAAGCATATTGAGCTGCTGAACTCCTGCGATGCTGCAGGTCATGATAAGATTTGCGTTGCCGTTTTTGAGCATCTTTGTGGTCAGCTCGGAGACGGGTATGCGCATTTCCGCTGTGACTGCGGTAACGTTTGCCAGCAGAGAGATATTGTCGTAGGAAACAACGTCCAGCGTTGCCTTGAATATAGGATTGTCGTTCTTGGCTGCATTTTCTGCCCATGTGACTTCTACCCAGCGGTCGGTCTCGATGCCGTTCTTCATTGCTTCAATATACTTGGAGCAGTCCTTGCGGTGAACGGAAACGCCGTGGCCCTTGGTGATAAAGCCGATGATATCTTCTCCGGGGAGAGGGTTGCAGCACTTGGAAAGCTTTACGTCTATGTTGCTCTCGCCGCCGACAATGATGCCAGTGTTGCTCTTCTTGGGAACAAAGGGAGCGGGCTTTGCGGCGTTGGGAGCGGAGTACTGCTTTGCGTAGCTGTCCTTGAGCCTCTGGAGTATTCTTGAAAGAATGATGCCGCCGTAGCCCACAGCCGCATAGAAATCGTCCAGCGTTGCGCAGTTGTGGCGCTTCATATCGTCTGCAAGGAACTTTTCCATATCCTCGGGGGGAACGTTTATGCCGTTACGCTTGAACTCGTGTTCCAGATCCTCCTTGCCCTTGGCGATATTTTCCTCACGGCGTTCTTTCTTGAACCATGAGCGTATCTTGGACTTGGCTTCGTTGGTCTTGCATATATCCAGCCATGCACGGTTGGGACCGTGGTCGGGAGCCTGAGAGGTAAGTATCTCAACTATCTCGCCCGTCTGGAGCTGATAATCAAGGGAAACAAGCTTTCCATCGACCTTTGCGCCCTTCATTCTGTTGCCGACCTGGGTGTGGATTGCGTAGGCAAAGTCGATTATGGTTGCGCCCGCAGGCAGGGTTATGATATCGCCCTTGGGAGTGAATGCGAAAATATCCTCGGGAGCAAGGTCGCTCTTGATGGTGCGGACAATTTCCTCAACATCGTCGGTTTCCTGCTGGGCTTCAATTATCTGGCGTATCCATGCCAGTCTGTCCTCCAGCTTATCCTTTCCCTTTATGCCCTCCTTGTATTTCCAGTGGGCTGCGATACCGTATTCAGCGGTGTAGTTCATATCAACAGTTCTTATCTGCACCTCAAAGGGGATACCCTCTCTGCCGATAACGGTGGTGTGCAGGGACTGATACATATTTGCCTTGGGCGTTGCGATGTAGTCTTTGAAGCGGTTGGGTATGGGCTTGAACATATCGTGGATTATACCCAGCGCATTGTAGCACTCGTTTACAGTGTTGACTATAATGCGCACGGCGTAAATATCATACACTTCATCAAGGCCCTTGCCCTTGATGAACGCTTTTCGGTAAATGCCGTAAACCGATTTTACACGTCCCGACATCTGAGGCTCGGGCAGACCCATTTCCACAAAGCGCTTTGCGATCTGCTCCTTGATGGAGTTGATGAATGCCTGACGCTCGTCACTGCGTATTTTAAGCATCTGCTCTATTTCGGCATATGCGTAGGGGTCAAGGTACCTGAACGCCAGATCTTCTATCTCGTCCTTGATAGTCCTGATACCGAGACGGTGAGCTATGGGCGCATAGATGTTCATGGTCTCCAGAGCTGTGTTCCTCTGCTTGTATGCGGGACGGAACTGGAGCGTTCTCATATTGTGGAGGCGGTCGCAGAGCTTTATTATGATAACTCTGATATCCTGCGACATGGCAAGGAGGATTTTTCTTACGTTCTCTGCCTGCTGTTCCTCTTTGGTGAAAAGGGGTATCTTGCCCAGCTTTGTAACGCCGTCAACCAGCATTGCCACGTCCTGACCGAAAAGCTTTCTCAGCTCTTCAAGGGTGGTGTCCGTATCCTCCACAACGTCGTGGAGAAGAGCGGCACAGATAGTATCCGTATCCATACCCAGCTCCAGCAGGATATATGCCACTGCTACGGGGTGGGTGATGTACGGCTCGCCCGATGAGCGCACCTGATTTGCATGAGCCTTTGCCGCAAATTCATATGCGGAAATTATCTTGCTCAGGTCATACTGCTTTTCATCGTCAAGTATTTTCTGAATAAGCGAATCTATTGTATATACAGTCTCGGATTTGTTGAGCATATGCGCCGCCTCCTAAAGTATGTGATCACTGTGCCGCCAGCCGCCTGAGAGCTTCCATTATGGGAGCCTTCTCCGTGTCGGCTTTTGGTGCGCCCTGAATGACAGATATCCTGTCTGCGCCCTTATCGTAAGCCATAAGTCCCGACTGGGCGAATACGTCAAGGCAGATGAGAAATTTGCAGTAGTTCATATCTCCGCCAACCCTCTGGAACAGTCCGAAAGGAGAAATAGTGTCTTTCCCGAGAGCCTTATACACTGCCGCCAGGTCGGCTCTTTCGGGGGTTATGTGGGGAATGAGCCGCCTGTCGATACGCTCACCTCGCTTAAAGGCATAATATGCTTCCTCGGCTGCAATGAGCTTTGACTGATTTATGCCTTTTTTTCTTATATCGGCGATGCGCAGATTAACGCTTTTTCTGCCGCCGAAGGTGTTTATCTCGGGAGAAGCGATGACGTTTACCACATCTCCCTTTTTATATGAAAATTCAGCAGTTTTTGTGCCGAACATAAGCGCCGCAAATTTTGTGTTCCCGCCTGTGAGCGTGAGCTTGGTGTGCGCTCCGCCCGTAAGGGGGATAATGTCTGATATCACACAGTCGGAAATAAGGAAAACGGGACGGGGATTTGCTTCTCCGAAGGGTTCGAGGACGTTCAGTCCCTCGATGTTTTCAGCCGTAAGCTCACCGGGAGTTACCGCTCCGCAGACTGTCACCGCAGGTGAGAATGAAACGCCGTCGCAGGCAAGACCATGCGCAAATTCCTGCAGTTTTTCTTCAAACAGCGGGATATTTTCCTCAGTCAGAGAAAAGCCGCCTGCGCCCGAATGTCCGCCGAATTTGGTAAGGGTATCTGCTGCAAAGCTCAGTGCCTTGAAGATGCTGAAGCCGCCGAATGAACGGGCGGAGCCACGCACCTCCGTGTCTCCCCTGTTGCGTGACATGAGAAAAACGGGTCTGCCGAATTTTTCCATGCACCGTGCCGCAACTATTCCCACAACGCCGTGGTGCCAGTCAACGCCGCTGAAAACAATCACACGCTTGTCCAGCACTGCGGGATTTTCCTTTATTTTTTCGTAGATATCCGCAAGAACTGCGTTTTCGTAATTTTTGCGCTCTGCATTAAGCTCGCATATCTTTTCCGCCAGAGCTTCCGCCTCATCGGGGTCTTCCTCCGTAAGCAGCGAAAGAGCGTCCGATGGAGAGCCTATCCTGCCTGCCGCATTTATTCTTGGGGCAAGCCCGAAGGCTGCCGATGTGGAGGTGTAGGGGGCTTTCAGCCCTGCTTTTCCGATAAGGGCACGAAGCCCCATATTTTCGGTGTTTTCAAGGTAATGGAGACCGTCCCGCACAAGCGCCCTGTTCTCGCCCGTGAGAGGAACAACATCGGCGACCGTGGCAACGGCGGCAAGGTCGGAAAACTGCTCAACAGCGCAGTCCATATCGCCGCCCTCCATGGCTGCAATGAGCTTCAGTGCAAGACCGCAGCCGCAAAGGTCCTTATATATCGAGGGGCAGTCGGCTCTGTGGGGGTCAACCACTGCAAGAGCATCGGGCAAAGTCTCCCCGGGCTGATGGTGGTCGGTTATAACAAGGGCTATGCCAAGCTCCTTGCAAAGTTCCGCTTCGGCAACGGCGGCAATGCCGTTATCCACGGTGACGATAAGCCCCACGCCCTGCTCTGCCAGCTTCCTGACAGCTCCGCTGTTCATTCCGTAGCCCTCTTCACGCTCGTTGATGTAAGTCATCACGTTTCCGCCGATATCGGTAAGATAGCCTGACAATACAGCTGTGGCGGTAACGCCGTCGCAGTCGTAATCGCCGTATATGCAGATGAGCGTGCCGTTCTCCACCGCTTCGGAAACAGCGTCGCAGGCCTTGTCCATATCACGGATAAGAAAGGGGTCCGAATACTGCTCATCATCATTCTGACCGAAGAAATCGGCAGCCTTTTCTATTGTATCAATGCCCCTCGAGGCAAGTGCTTTGGCGGTGAGAACGGAAAGCCCTCCCTGTCGGGAAAGAATATCCGCGGCCGCAGGGTCGGGTGTGCCGATCTGCCATTTTTTTATCAAATAAATACCATCTTTCATTATCAGTAGATAGAATAGCTATAGCTACTCACAATATATTATAGCATTTTGTGAAATAATAATCAAGAACATATTATGAACACGAAAACTGACTCTGCACGCAAAAAACCTCTCCGTTTCATGCCGAAAAGGAGAGGTTCCCTTATATTATTTGGTTTTCTTTGCCTGTTCCCCTGCTTCATAGAATGTTTCAACAGCAGTCTGCATTATCTCAACAGGTCTGTCAGTCTTGGTAAGCTTTATGGCAATGTACGGCTTATCCGCAGAGCCGTTTACCGATACTCTGCCGCCAAATGCCTTTACAAGCGCCTGAACCTGCTCCATGCCCGCTGTCTTTACATATATGAGCAGTGTATTGCTGCGCTGGGTTATCTCGGTTATTCCCGCCTTGCCTGCCATATTCCTTGTAAGTGCAACGGTGACAAGTCCCTGTATTGCTTTCGGAGGATCACCGTAGCGGTCGATGAACTCGTCCAGCAGGTCGATGCTCTCTTCCTTGGTGGAAACTGCTGCGATCTTGCGGTAAGCGTCCAGTCTGCCTGCAAGGCTCTCGATATAGTCGTCGGGGATATGCGCCTCGATCTGCAGGTCGATAAGGCATTCCTCGGGAGTGCGGGGAGGTGTCTGTCCCGTTTCCTCGGCGATAGCTTCGTTCAGCAGCTGCAGATACATATCGTATCCTACTGCCTCCATATGACCGTGCTGGCGGCCGCCCAGAATTGAGCCTGCGCCTCTTATTTCCAAGTCACGCATTGCCACACGGAAGCCGCTGCCGAACTGGGTGAACTCCCTTATTGCGTCAAGGCGCTTGGAGGCTATTTCGGTAAGCACTTTGCCACGCCTGAAAGTGAAATACGCAAAGGCACGCCTGTTGGAACGTCCCACACGGCCTCTCAGCTGATAGAGCTGGGAAAGTCCCAGATTGTCTGCGTCCTCGATGATAAGTGTGTTTACGTTAGGCACGTCAACGCCTGTTTCGATGATGGTGGTGCAGACAAGTATGTCTATCTCGTGGTCAACCAGCTCCGTCCAGATATCCGAGAGGCGTTCCTCGGAAAGCTGACCGTGAGCCACGGCGATACGTGCGTCGGGGATAAGCTCGGCTATTTTTGCGGCGCACAGGTCGATGGTCTCCACACGGTTATGGATATAATAAATCTGACCGCCACGCCTCAGCTCCTTGTTTATCGCCTGGATTATAACGCCCATATTGTGCTCGATAACATAGGTCTGCACGGGATATCTGTCAACGGGCGGCTCTTCTATGACGCTCATATCTCTTATGCCGCTCATTGCCATGTTGAGGGTTCGTGGGATAGGTGTTGCGGAAAGGGTCAACACGTCAACGCCCGTAAACGCTTCCTTGAAGCGCTCCTTGTGGGCAACGCCGAAACGCTGTTCCTCGTCGATTATGGCAAGGCCCAGATCCTTGAACTTAACGTCCTTCTGCACAAGGCGGTGAGTGCCTATGACCATATCCACAGTGCCCAGAGCCACCTGTTTGAGTATCTCTTCCTGCTGCTTTTTGGTGCGGAAGCGGGACAAAAGCTCTATTTTAAACGGGAAATGCTCAAATCTTTTCAGTGCGCTCTGGTAATGCTGCCATGCAAGGACGGTTGTGGGCACAAGCACTGCGCACTGCTTGCCGTCCAGCATACATTTGAATGCGGCACGGAAAGCCACCTCTGTTTTTCCGAAGCCCACGTCTCCGCAGAGAAGTCTGTCCATGGGGGTGGGCTTCATCATATCCTGCTTTATCTCTTCTATGCAGCGGAGCTGGTCATCTGTCTCGGTATAGTCAAAGCGGGCTTCAAAGTCGTTCTGCCAGTCGTTGTCCTCAGAGAATGCAAAGCCCTTTGTTTTGCTGCGCTTTGCGTAGAGGGCAATAAGCTCGTCTGCCATATCCTTGACGGCTTTCTTTACACGGGAACGTGTTTTCTGCCACTCGTTGGAGGAAAGCTTGTTGAGCTTTACGCCCGTATCGTCACGGGGGCCGATATATCTTGAAATAAGATCCATCTGGGTAACGGGCACATAAAGCACGTCCGTACCTGCGTATTTTATGGTGATATAGTCCTTGGTGATGCCCTCCAGCTCCAGCTTGCGAATGCCCTCGAACCTGCCTATTCCGTGGAGAGCGTGAACTACCAGATCGCCCGGGGCGATATCCGCCAGGGACTTTATTTCCTCGCCCTTTTTCTTCTTTTTGAGCTTCCTCTTGGAGCTCATTGCCTTTGCCTGGGTGATAAGTGCGGTCTTGATGTCGGGATAATCATAGCCCGATGACAGGCAGCCTGTGGTGATGAGAACTCTGCCCTTGGTAAGGGTGGTCTCCTCTGTCATTATGTCGCAGGGAATGCCGTCATTTCTCAAATCCTCGGCGATTATGGGCAGAGTTTTTTCAGAGCCTGCCAGCACGATGACGGAGTAGTTGCGGTCGATGAACGAACGCAGATCCTCCGAAAGCTGACGTATCTCGCCGCCCCACGGAGCGGTCTGATAGGCGGTCATTGTCCAGAGCTTTTTGCAGCGGATATCGTTTGTGCGCAGGAACGTATCCATAAGCACGCAGGGGAATTTCACAGCTGTTTCGGAAATGCTCTCAAACTCGGCTATATAGCCGTCCAGACCTCTGCAAAGCTCGCCCTCTTCAAGGAGTATCTTCACGTCCTCATTGAACTGGGACTGTATTGCTTTTGCCTTTTCGCAGCAGCTGTGGAACTCACAGAAAAGCACAGGGCTGTCGGGCTTCAGGTAATCGAAGATAAGTGCGGGCTTGTCATATGCCAGCGGCAGATACTTGTCGATATTTGCAAGGCTTACGCCGTTTGAAACATTGTCTGCGTCCTTGGCAAGGTTTGAGCGCACAAGCTCGGTGCGCTTTCCTCTTACTCCTGCGGAGAGGGCGTTTATCTTCTGTACAAGTGCGTCTGCGCTGTTAAAAAGCACCTCGCCTGCGGGGGGGATAATAAGCTCGTCTATCTGCTCGGTGCGGCGCTGGGTCTCGGGGTCAAAATATGCAAAGGAATCTATCTCATCGTCCCACAGCTCCATACGGACGGGCATTTTCTCCTGCACGGGGAAGATATCCGCAATGGAACCTCTCACGGAAAACTGGGAGGGGCTTTCCACCTTGTCGCAGCGGGTGTAGCCTGCGGCGATAAGGCGGCTTATGAGGTCGGGGAGCTGCACGGAAGTGTCCCTTGACAGCTTAATTGTGCGGTCAGCCAGCACATCGGGAGGGATAGTGCGCTGCATTACCGCTTCCGCCGAAGCACAGACTATTTTGCAGCTGCCGTCTATGAGCCTCGCCAGCACGCACAGGCGCTGGTATTCGTATTCCTTTGAAACGCTTTCCACCCTTGCCAGAGTGATGTCCTTTGCGGGATAGATATATGCGGCTGTTTCATTTTCATTCTGGGAAACGGCATACATTTCGTTTATATCATCGCAAATACGTTTAGCCCCTGCCTCGTCATCGGTGATGATAAGGAGAGGGGCGCTTTCTTCCGAAAGGGTGCTTATTATAAGTGCCAGCTGAGCCTTGTGTATGGACGAAAGTCCAGACACAGCCAGTGGATAATATCCTCGTTTTAATGTGTCGCAGATGTCCTTTATGTCCGACTGAGACATAAGCACGCTCTGCATTTTACCGAAAAGTGAGTTGTTCATTTTCCGCCTGTCTTTCTTATCAGTTGAAAAGGTTCATTGCCTTGTCGGTCTCGCCCTTGACCATAAGCTCTATGGCTTCACAGGCGTGCTCGGTGGATTCGTGCATCTTGGGGATATCCTCCGATGGGAAATTGCCCAGCACCCAGTTTGCCAGGTCATAGTCCTTGGATGGCTTTGCACCTACGCCTATCTTTATGCGTGGGAAATCCTGAGAGCCTGTAAGATATATGATGGATTTTATGCCGTTATGGCCGCCGTCGCTTCCCTTTCGGCGAATGCGCAGCTTACCGGGTTCAAGGCTTATATCGTCATAACATACTATCACATTTTCGATGGGTATCTTGTAGAAATTCATCGCCTCCACCACAGCTTCTCCGCTGTTGTTCATAAATGTGGAGGGCTTCATTACCAGACATCGCTTGCCTGCAATGACAACATCGCCTGTAAGGGACTTGAATTTCAGCTTCTTTATGTCAAATTTATATTTTGCCGCCAGGGTATCGACAGTCATAAAGCCTGCGTTGTGGCGGGTGCCGTCGTATTTTGGCTCCGGGTTGCCGAGGCCGGCAATGAGCCAGATGTCATTGGTATTCATACTGTATTCTGCCTTTTTGTGTCTGAGCTGTTTTTCGAACAGTATATTATTATAACATACGCGCGCGCAAAAAGATATACATT
>ENA-OPXC01002178-OPXC01002178.1-human-gut-metagenome-genome-assembly--contig:-NODE-2178-length-12092-cov-1.831852_pt1 | contig 12092 bp, 13 predicted proteins | sample MGYA00241512_ERZ502016 | MGnify/ENA primary metagenome ERZ502016 (study PRJEB25962, sample SAMEA2043043) | human gut metagenome | biome: human gut; feature: human-associated habitat; material: faeces...
GCATTCGCAGTTCGAGAAGATCCCTATGAGCGTAGAGCGCCAGCGGGCCATTTTGGAGCAGCAGATCGACGAGATCATGGTGGGGATTTCCGATGCCAAGCGAGAAAAAGCCGAGAACTTCACCATCAAACAGATGGAGAAAACCAAGAAGGGCCTGCAAGCCAAGATCGACAAGCTGAACGACCAGAGCCGCAAGGACGATGTGGTCACCTTTGAGGAATTGGGCGTTGACCGTATCTTCATCGACGAGAGCCATTATTTCAAAAACCTCTTTCTCTACACGAAAATGCGGAATGTGGGCGGTATTGCCCAGACCGAGGCGCAGAAAAGCTCAGACCTCTTTATGAAGTGCCGCTACCTCGATGAGATCACCGGAGGGCGCGGCATTATCTTTGCCACCGGCACCCCCATTTCCAACAGCATGGTGGAGCTTTACACCATCCAGCGTTACTTGCAGATGTCGGCGCTGGAGGAACAGGGCTTGCAGCACTTTGACGCATGGGCGGCGAACTACGGCGAGACCGTCACCGCCATCGAGCTGTCCCCGGAGGGCACCGGTTACCGGGCCAAGACGCGCTTCGCCAAGTTTTATAACCTGCCGGAGTTAATGTCCGTTTTCAAAAATGTGGCGGACATTCAGACGGCGGATATGCTCAAGCTCCCCGTGCCGGAGGCCCACTACCACAACATCGCCCTGAAGCCGTCGGAGTATCAGAAAGAGATCGTGGCATCGCTGGCGGAGCGTGCTGAAAAAGTCCGCAATCGTGAGGTGGACAGCAGCGTGGACAATATGCTGCTCATTACCAACGATGGCCGCAAGCTGGCGCTGGATCAGCGGCTGGTCAACCCCATGCTTCCCAGCGATCCCAACAGCAAAGCCGCCAAGTGCGCGGAAAATGTGTTTGAGATCTGGCAGCGCACCGCGGACAAGCGTTCCACCCAAATGATTTTTTGCGACCTGTCCACCCCAAAGGATGACGGAACCTTCAGCGTTTATGATGATATTCGCGCGAAGCTGCTGGAATTGGGTATTCCCGAAAACGAAATCGCCTTCATCCACAACGCCAAGAGCGAGGTACAGAAGAAAGATCTGTTCGGCAAAGTGCGGAGCGGTCAGGTGCGTATCCTGCTGGGCAGCACCCAGCGCATGGGTGCTGGCACCAACTGTCAGCAAAAGCTCATCGCCTTGCACCATCTGGATTGTCCGTGGCGTCCGTCCGATTTGCAGCAGCGGGAGGGGCGCATCATCCGGCAGGGCAACGAAAACCCGGAGGTAGACATTTACAGCTATGTCACCGAGGGTACCTTCGATGCCTACTTATATCAGTTGGTAGAATCCAAACAGAAATTTATATCGCAAATTATGACCAGCAAATCGCCTGTTCGCTCCGCCGAAGATGTGGATGAGCAGGCGCTTTCTTATGCCGAGATCAAGGCGCTGGCCAGCGGCAACCCTATGATCAAAGAAAAGATGGATCTGGACATTGAGGTATCCAAGCTGAAGCTGCTGAAAGCCAACCATCTTTCTCAGAAATACGCGCTGGAGGACGCCATCAGCAAGGGCTTTCCGAAACAAATCGCGGAAACGCAGGCACGGATCGCCGGCTATGGTGCGGATATTGCCACGGTCAAGGAGCATACCCGCCCAAACGCGGACGGCTTCTCCCCACTTACGCTGGCGGGCGTCACCTACGCCGACAAGAAAGAGGCGGGCGCGGCACTGCTGACCATGTGCCAGACGATGCTCTCCCCGGAAGCGACACAGATCGGCAGCTATCGCGGCCTGACGCTGGAGCTGGCCTTTGATACCTTCGCGCGGGAATACCGCTTGACCATGATTGGGCAGCTCCGCCATACCGTTACGCTGGGAACCGATGTGTTCGGCAATTTGCAGCGCATGGACAATGCGCTGGAGGGACTGCCCATCAAGGAGCAAACCTGTCGCGAGCAGTTGTCCAACCTGCAAACGCAGTTGGAAATCGCAAAGGTAGAAGTACAAAAGCCGTTTCCCCGCGAGACGGAGCTGAACACCAAAACGGCACGGCTGGAGGAATTGAATTCCCTGCTGAATTTAGACCACAAGGAGTCGGAGATCGTAGATGCCGAGCCGGACGAGGATCAAAGGCCGCCGGAGCGCCGCAGACCGCAGTTGGAGCGGTAAAACCAATAGAAAATGGAGGAAATTATGGGTTATCAGGAAAGCTGGCTCTATATCGAGCCGCAGCGCAAATTTGAAAAGCTGATCCGCGCTTATGAAAAGGCGGAGCAGTCCGGCTACTATGAGGTAGCCGGTGCGGAACCCCGTTCCGTCATTGTTTTGAAGCAGCCCTTTGGAGATATTCCTGCCGGGAAGAAGCTGCTTTGGGTGTGCGGTGACCGCGGATTCCACTGTGCCGCAGGGGTATTTGGCGGGGAGCTGAAATGCTCCGGCAGGCTTCGCGTGATCCCGGTGGAGGCGGTGCTGAACGGCACCGACGATCCCCGCATGGAGGGGCTGGACTTTGACAGTCCGGCCCCCAGCGAAAACGCCTATATGAAACGATACAGCGTTGCCAATTACGCCCACCGGATGCGGGCGGGTTTGGCACGATAAAATGGAGGGAAATCATGTCCACAAAAGACGAATTGGAAACCAAATTATACGAAAAAATGTCGCAGGAAAACGAGGCGTTTCTTGCGGAGATGAAAACGCAGTCGCCTGATGAGATCATTTCTCACGCCTACGAGATCGCTTGCCGTGATAATCTGCTGATGCTTTTTGAGGATGAAACAAGCCTCTCCGAACGGCAGCTTGCGGTGCTGACTGAGTTTGAGCATCCCCTGTCACAGCTTTATACGGACTGGCTCTCCCGCGATACGGATGAGATGGATGCCTTTCGTGACAGCATTGCGTGCTGTGCGGATGATATTCTGCGGAAAAGAGTCGAAGAAAAATATCGAGATCCCGCACAGCCCATATATCCTAATACCCGTTCTGAGGCTGTGGTTCGCGGAGAGGTCTTTGAGTGGATGGCCAGCAGGGATCGGACGCTGACCTGTGCGGGAGCCTTTGAGAAGGGTGCGACCAACGCCTACAACGATGGAAAGCTGTCTGCTTTTTTGAAGGAGTGGACAAACACCTACGGCAAGGGCCGCTGTATGTTCGTACTGGCCTGTACTATGGCGCAGCGCACGGGAGATGAGCGATTCTACCCACCGGCGCGTCAGGCCGCAGGCCGCTTTGCGGCGCTCCAAAAGCAAATGGGCGGGCACACAGACGTTTACGCGGTGGACAACCACTCCTGCGTGATCAATGCGGCAATGGAAGAACTGGCTAAGCCGGAGCGCAGCGTGGAGCCAAAGGCAGTGAAAAAGAACACGCCGGAGCGGTAATTGTTGGACATTGCGTAATTTCAATTCTAAAGGAGCTTTCTAAAATGACCCCAGCATGGTATAATACTGAAAAAGTCCGGTGGAGTATGTTATCATGACGGATGGAGCAAAAGAACGCAGAATTCAGGCGGTAAAGCTGGCAGATGCTTTGAATGCCATTGAAGGCGTTCCCGTTTCGGAATATGCCAAGATGCTCTCGCAGCGCTGGGCAAACGGCGATTTGACTGGTGAGCAAATGAAAGAGACTCTGCTGGCCTCCCATTACAGGTTGGCAGCGCAGGAGTATTCTGCTCATGAAACTATGTTTAGTCAAGAACAATAGGAGGAACCGATACATGGATGATTTAGCAATCAGCGGAAGCAGCATCCATCCTGAACAGACGGAGATCATTATGTATCAGACCGAGGATGGTTTGACAAAAATTGATGTCCGAATGGAAAACGAAACCGTTTGGCTGACACAGGCACAGATGGCAGAACTGTTCCAACGAGAGCGCAGCGGTATCACGAAACATATAAAAAATGTATTTGCTGAAGGTGAGGTAGATGAAAAAAGCAATGTGAAAAATGTTCACATTGCAAATTCGGATAAACCCGTCGCATACTACAGTTTGGATGTCATCATCTCTGTGGGCTATCGTGTGAAGTCGTTGCGCGGCACCCAATTCCGAATTTGGGCCAATTCCGTGCTGAAAGAATACCTCATCAAAGGCTTTGCCATGAACGATGAGCTTCTGAAGCAAGCTGGCGGCCGCAACTATTTTGATGAGTTGATGGAGCGCATCCGTGATAAAACTGACGCGGTGCGCTTGTTTTTTGTATCCGATTATGATAATCTACATTGTGAAAGGTGGGATGACCATGCTGAATTTGTTCGTAGTGGACGCCGCCTCAAGGGAGAAAATTCCCGCAACCGTAAAGACTGCGACCGAGCAGGATATGGCAGTGACCAAGGACTGGCAAACCGACTGGACGACACCTTATGCGAGCCAGTTTCCCAATAAGGTCGCACTGCACCGTTCAGACAATGATGAGCTGCTGGGACTGATGTCATATGAGCTGGATGAGGATGGCTTAGCCGTTGAAATCATCTATCTGGAGAATGCCGGTCACAGCAATGCAAATCTTCTTCATGCCGAAAAGAAGGTAAAGAAATATATTGGAATTGCAAGGGCCTTGTTTGCTTATGCGGTACAGATCTCCTTGAACGCAGGTTATGACGGCGTTCTGATATTCAAAGCAAAAACAAGTGAACTTCTGGCTTATTATACGGAAGCATTTGGAGCGAGGCAGGTCGCGTCTTATGACCCGTTTCGTTTGGTAATATGGGAGGATGCCGCAGCAGACATTATTGCAGATTATCTTGAAGGGGGCGTAGATGATGGATCAGAAAAGATTTGAATATCTCCAGCGTATTGAGGAGCACGCTGCTGAAACCGGCTGGGTAGCTCCACTGACAAAAGAGGACAAAGAGTACTTTGCCCACTTGCGTCAAGTCTGTAAACGGTACAACATCAATATGTCCAAGGCAACCAGACTGGAATATGATTTCGTAATCCGTGTGGCGGAAAGTGAGTTTTACTTGCAGAGAGCGTAATCATTCAAAAATAAATCATATTGGAAGCGCAGGCAGAAATGCTTGCGCTTTTTTCATGTCCCCAGGAGGTGAACATTACGCCTTACTTATCAAAAGACCAGATCGCCGCCGCCCGCGAGATGGACCTGCTGACCTACCTGCGGCGATTTGAACCGCAAGAGTTGGTGCATATCGGCGGAAACACCTACACTACCCGCACCCACGATTCCCTGAAAATCTCCAACGGGAAATGGTGCTGGTGGTCGCGGAACATCGGCGGCACGAATGCGCTGGACTATTTGACCCGCGTGGAGGGCATTTCTTTTTTGGACGCCGTGCAGCGTATTCTCGGAGAATTGCCCCGTGTGCCGCCCACACCAATGCGTACTGCACCGCCCGTGAAAACTGAATTTACCCTCCCACCCAAACACGCCGACAACCGGCGTGTTTTTGCATATCTGCGGAGCCGGGGCATTGACGCGGAAATTATCAACCACTGCATCAAGCACGGGCAGCTCTATGAGGACGCCGAGCGCCATAACTGCGTATTTGTGGGTTATGAACATGGAAAGCCTGCCTATGGTGCGCTGCGAGGGACGCTTTCAGAAACCACCTTCACCGGTGAAGTCCCCGGCAGTGATAAGCGGTTTTCCTTTGCCGTTCCCCTTTGCGCCGGTGGCAAAAACCTCTGTGTATTTGAAGCTGCCATTGACGCCCTTTCTTACCTGACGCTGCTGAAGCTGCGGGGGCAGGACTGGCGCAGCGCCAATACGCTGTCCCTCTCCGGCATCTACCGGCCAAGAGAGGATGGCTCCATCCGGTTCCCCGCAGCATTGGAGCAATACCTGACGGATCACCCCGGCGTGAAACGGATCGTGCTGTGCCTGGACAATGATGTGGCGGGACGGGCGGCATCGGCAGCAATTAAGCAAGCGTTAGCTGGCTACGAAGTCATCGACAACCCACCACGGCGCGGAAAGGACTACAACGACCAGCTCCGGCTTGTGAAAGGGATCAGCAGCAGGGTAAGAACCCGTGGCGGTGACGCACGCTGATTTTCTTTTTCGGCTGGCTTAGGACTGCAAGCGGCCTGCGGCTGCTTTGCAGTCGCAAGCATAGCATTTGGCTATCCAAATGCGCTTGTTAGGGGAGCAAGCCCCCTAAGACCCCATCCTATTTCAAGGAGGAATCTATTATCAGAAAACGATCTATCTATATTCTTCTCCGTTTGAACGAAACGGAACACCGGCATCTGAAGGAGCAGGTGGCAATTTCCGGTTTCCCCATGGAGGTCTATCTTCGCACATTGATCGCCGGTGAAAAAATGCGGCCAAGGCCACCCAACGAATACGCTGAAATACGCCGCCAGCTTGCCGCCATCGGCAATAACATCAATCAGATCGCCCGCACAGTCAACGCCCGCAGCTTTGCCAGCGGTGAGGACATCGCCGCGATCACGGCGGCGCAGGAAACGATCTGGAACATCGCGGAGCGGCTGTGACATGGCATACACCAAGGTATTCGCCATCCGCGCAAGGCTGGACGACCGCATAAAGTATGCCGTCAATGGGGAAAAGACCGAGCTGGACGAGCGAATCGTATACACCGCTGACCCGGAGAAAACCGATACCGTGTGCTTTGTGACCACGCTGAACTGCCGGCCTGCCGAAACCGCCTTTGCTGCCATGCAGAAAACGAAAAAGAAATACAAAAAGACGGGCGGCGTTCTCGGCTACCACTTCATCCAATCCTTTGCACCCGGCGAGGTGACGCCGGAGCAGGCCCATGAGATCGGGTGTGAGTTTGCACGGCGTCTGTTCGGCAATGATTTTGAGGTCGTCATCGGGACCCATTTGGACAAGGCCCATCCCCATAATCACATCGTGGTCAATTCTGTCTCCCGCACGGACGGCCACAAGTATCATTCCAGCCCGGAGAGCTACTACAACGATGTGCGCGGTACCTCAGACGCACTGTGCCGGGAGAACGACCTATCCGTCATCGCCCCGCAAGGCAAGGGCAAGCATTACGCCGAGTGGAAGGCGGAACAGGGCGGCAAGCCTACCGTGCGCGGCATCATCCGCGCCGACATTGACGCCATCATCCACCAAGCCTACACCTACGATTCCTTTCTCATGCTTCTGCGACGAAACGGCTACGAGGTGCGGCGCAGCCCCAATCGGAAATACACCACGGTCAAGCCCCCCGGCGCAAAGCGGGCGATCCGCCTGGACAGTTTGGGCGAGGGCTACACCGAAGCGGATATTCTGCTGCGGCTCTCCCGCCAGCGGCACGGCGGCATGACCCCGCCGACCGTCACCCAACCTGTCAAGCGTTACCGAACAAAGGGCAAACTGGCCACCGTCCGAAAAAAGAAAATCACCGGCTTTCACGCCCTCTATCTCCGTTACCTCTACCTGCTGCGTGGGGGCAGGCGGAAAAAGCTGCCGCCCAAGCTGCCCTTTTCCGTCAAGCGGGAGGTCATTCATTTGGAGCGGTATGAGCAGCAATTCAAATATCTTTTATCAAGCGGGATCACTACCGAAACGGAACTGGAGCAGCGTATCCGTGTGCTGGAGTGGGACATCCGCTTGTTGGAGGAACAGAGAAAACCACTTTATCAGGAAAGGAGGAATACCAACGATGAAGAAGCACAAGCCAAGTACAGCGCGGAGATCCAACAGCAGACTGCCACCCTGCGTGAAAAGCGCGGGGAGCTGCGTCTGTGCCGCAGGATACAATCGGACATTCCGAGTGTATCCCAGCAGTGTCAGCAGGCGCAGACTGAACGGCAGGAAAATCTAAAGAAGAAGGAGGAATATGAACATGAGTACCAGTGGCGAAACCGCTGACCTGATGGTGCGTGAGGGCATCCAGATCACCGAAAGTGCCCTCAAGCTGGCAGGGCTGGGGGCGAAAAATCTTGCCGCCCTTCTGATTGCCCTTGCCAATGACAATCAGAAGCTCGCCGGTAAAACCAACCTCAAGCGCCTGATCCACGACGGCGAGGAGCTGACGATCTTTTCCGTCAAGCAGGAGGACTTGAAGGGCTTTCAGATGGAAGCCAAACGCTACGGCGTCCTGTTTTACCCCATCGTCAATAAGGTGGAAAAGACCGGGACGGTGGAAATCATGGCCAAGGCAAGGGACGCCAAGCAGATCAACCGCATTTTTGAGCGCATGGGCTATCCTGCCCCGGTGAAGGAGGACGCTGCCACAAAAAAAGAGAACGCCCGCGCTCCGTCCGAGAACAGCTCCAAGGAGCGCGGGACTGGTGCGAGAGCGTCTACGGAAGCGGCTGCGGAGAAAGCTGACGCCCGCCCCTCCGTCCGCAGCCGTCTGATGGCGCTGCAAGCCGCGGCGGAGCGGGACGGCACAGCTCCCACCAAGGACACCGTGCGGGAGGCCATTCAAAAGGCTATGCCTACGCGGGAATAATTTGATTTTGAGAAGGAGAAACAATCATGGCAAAGTTAGACGATTTGATCCAGCAAAAGCAGCAGAGGGACGAGGACTGGAAGAGCAGAAAGGCGGCGGAGCGCGAGGAATTGGGACAGCTTTCCGACGATGCGGTCATGCACGTCACCAGCGAACCCGGCGCATACCTCCACTATCTGGACACGCAGGCCATCAACCCGCGATACAGCGCATCCAATGTGATGCTGGCGATGGCGCAGAACCCGGAGATCACCTACATCAACAGTCTGGAGGTGTGGAACCGGCTGGGGCGCAGCGTCAACCGCGATGAGAACGGCATGAAGATCCGTGTGTCAGACACCTATGTGAAGGACGGAAGGGAGTAATGCTGCACTTCCGTTCCGCACGTGAAGTAGAAGTTGCCGGCGATCTTCTCGTTCTCGCCGGGAAGCTCGGGAACATCCGTCGGCGGGTTCTGCATCTCAGCGCCGCACTTGTCGCACGTGCCGTCGCCGTCTCCGTCCGCGTGGGCTTCTTTATCGTCCTTCTTGTGGCCGCACGCGGTGCACTCTTCGCTATGCGTGCCGTCGCCATTGTCGACCCACTCATAGTTGTCGTGACCACACGGTGTCCAGACCGCATAGATGGTCTTCGTGGGATTCTCCCTGGTCAGCCAAATCTCGTCGCCAGCATGATACTTCGCTGCCGTAGCAGTCGACTCGTCAGCCCAGCCAAGGAACTTGTAGTTTTCGCGCTTCGGATCACCATCCTGACCGGTTGAAACGTTGAACTTGTAGGGATCCGTCGCCGTGTCTGCCGCTTGTGTCCACTTGGTAGAACCAGTTCCTTTATAGTTAAAATCCTGAACAAACACGTAGTTGATTATGGTCGATGCGGGCACGCAGTCGACTTTGATTACAAGGGGCGCGTCCTCAAGCCAATCCCACCTTGCCCACTTAGCGCTATAGAACCAGTGAATTGTTTTTGTTGCTGCTTCGCCGTCAGCAAGTTCGTGCTCCCCGTACTTAGCACCGGTGGCTGCATTGCACACATCATCTTTGTTGACATTATATTCATCAACCCAGTCCTGTGTGTTCACCGTCATCGTGCACATCCACGGGTAGTCCTTCTTGGTAATAGGAGTGCCGTCAGTGGTGCTATAGCTTCCATCATTGGCGACGACGTCGCCGAAGGAATATTTTCCATCAGTAAGGCTCGGCCATGCAATACCGTGCTCGTTATTCGTCTCGCACAGGCACACGACAGCCCATTCATCCTCCCATCCAGACAGCTTGTCCTGGAAGCTCTTGATCTCCTCTTCTGTCGGTTTGTCAGGCTTTACATCCGCATCGGTAACCGTTACGTTAATCGTCTTCGTCATCTTCCACCATGTGGTGCCATCAATAATCGGCCGACCGTAGCCGTCCGCCACAAGCCCATAATTGTAGTAATACACAAGGTTTATTGTGGCCGAGCCAGTCTTCTTTGCAGTGAAGTTGAACTCCAAACAGGGATAACTGGTGTCATTGTAATACCCAAGAGAGTATTGGAAATCTCCCACTACCTCAGGATCACTTACTGTAACGCACTCTCCTGTACGCACGACCCAGTTCATAGGCGTATAATAATAGCCCTTCCACTGTTCACGTAAAAGCCGACTGTATGTTTTAGTGTCTCCAACCTGCATTTCCGTGTTCGTAGCTCCAGTTGTGTAGGATGAATTTTTATAGGAAAAATCGTTTCTATCCTTCTCCAGTATCTTCTTTGCACTGCCTGTGCCAATACTTGTGCAGCCAAGTGTTACCTCCGCCGCTGTGCCTGCGTGTATATCGACGCCCTCGTCGTCTGACGCAAAGACAGATACCGGAAGCAGCGAGAATGCCATGCAGAGACACAGCAGCAGAGACACAATTCGCTTTTTCATGATACTTACCTCCATGTGTTTGAAATATCTATATCAAGCCCGCCTTGCGGCAGGACGTATTTTCAGCGCCGCGCAAGACGTGTTTTTCCCGCGCAGACGGGGCAGCCGCATTTTTTTGCGCCGGTTCTTGAGTAAATGACGGCCTTCCAGACATGCCCCAGCGGACATTCCCACCAAACTCTTCTTGTGCTGCCCGCTGTGACCATCTCCGGCGTAAGTGCGCCATTGAGCGTTGGGTGCCACTCGGCGGCGATGCGCGGCTCGACGGTCGCCAGATCATTGAAGCTTGCCAGCACCTTTTTGTTTGTGCAGTACGGGCAGCCGGTCCCGTTTGCGCGGGACGCAATCACTGCCTGAAAGCTGTGTCCCTTTTCGCAAATCCACCACGCCTTGCGGTTGCTGGTCAGCGTGACCTGCTGCGGTGTGAACATTTCGTTTCGTTCCGTGTCCCACTGCGCAGCAAGCACCGGATTTTGTGACGCAAGGTCGTTGAAGCCGGGCAGCACCTCTTTCCCGCCACAGATGGGGCAGCCCGTTTTCTGATTGGCCCGCGAAGCGACGGAGGCTCGCCATGAGTGTCCCCTCGCGCACTTCCACCATACCTTACGCCGTGTTCCGGCGGTGACCTGCTGCGGCGTCAGCGGAGCGTTCTTTTCCGCATCCCATTGGCGCGCCAGCTCCGGTGAAGCATCCGCCAGCGAATTTTCGCCCGCTACCACGAGCCTGTCGGCACAGACGGGGCAGCCGCAGCCGGAAGCACGGGAATGGATGCTTGCGCGCCAGCTGTGTCCTTTTTCGCAGCGCCACCAGACGGATCTATGACTTCCGGCGCTGATGTCCGCCGGAACGAGCGGCGCATTTTTCCGGTAGTCCCACTGCCGCGCCAGCTCCGGATGCTGTGTCGCCAGATCGTTGAAGCCAACCAGCACCTTTCGCCCCGTGCAGTAGGGACAGCGGGTGCCGGCGATTCTGGTATAGATCGCCGCCTTCCATTCATGGCCGTTTTCGCACCGCCACCATGCAGATTTGTGACTGCCATAGGTAACCGTCTGCGGCGTGAGCGGCAGATTGTGCGCCATGTCCCATTCACGCAGCAGCGCATCCTTGTGATATTGCCTGCAATAGTCAAAGAAACTCTGCCTCATGCGCGCCTCCGTTCTGCATCCGGCTGAGGTGGGAGGTACAGATGGCGGTGCTTCTGGCTGACATTTCCGGCGCAGACGGGGCAGCCGGTGCGCTTCTTTGCATTCGTGCGGTTCGAGATCGCCGTGCGCCAGACGTGCCCCTCCGGGCAGAGCCACCAGACCTTGCGGTTGCTGCCTGCTGTGACCGTTTCGGGCGTGAGCGCACCATTGAGCGTCGGATGCCATTCGGCGGCAATTTCCGGTTCGATGCTTGCAAGATCGTTGAAGCCTGCCAGCACTTTCTTGTTTCCGCAGTACGGACAGCCATTGGTACCCCGCGTCCGGTCCACGATCTCTGCTCTCCATTCGTGACCAAGCGAACACCGCCACCAGACTGTCTGATGGCTGCCGGACACGACCTGCGATGGCGTGAGGTTTCCGTTTTTTGTTGGGTGCCATTCGGCGGCGACAGCGGGAAACAGCGTGGTAAGGTCGTTATAGCCTGCCTGCGCCACATCGTTTGCGCAGATCGGACAGCCAGCGCCCATGCGGACGCGCGTTTTCGGGGCAGCCTGCCATTCGTGACCGTTGGTACAGCGCCACCAAACCTTTTTGTCGTAGCCGTAGCTGATTTTCTGCGGCGTGAGGTCGCCATTTTTTGTTGGATGCCACTCGGCAG
>ENA-OPXC01002188-OPXC01002188.1-human-gut-metagenome-genome-assembly--contig:-NODE-2188-length-12064-cov-2.918728_pt1 | contig 12064 bp, 10 predicted proteins | sample MGYA00241512_ERZ502016 | MGnify/ENA primary metagenome ERZ502016 (study PRJEB25962, sample SAMEA2043043) | human gut metagenome | biome: human gut; feature: human-associated habitat; material: faeces...
GCATATCGCAAATATGCTGTTTTCATGTTGCACTAATTTCTTGACTTGCGATAAACAGACGGACTGCGCAGACAGGAGGGTTCTGCCATGACACGATGCACAAACCGCCGCACTGCCATCCTTACGCTCATTCTGGGCCTTACACTCCTGCTTTGCGGCTGTCAGGTCGGCGGCGGGGTGTTCGTCCTGCCGGACATTTCCACAAAAGACAGCACGCAGGGCAAGGCCCGGCTTCTCGCCGCCCTGAATCAGGAAATTCGTGACGGAACTCGCAGTTTCATAACGTATACTTACGGTGACGACTCTGCCGCCGAGGCTGTTTTCTTATATCTTCAAGACGCCTGTAACGGCGATGCTTCTCAGGTATCTACACTTCTTGCAGAGAACAAAAACACAGGTCTTGTGAACTGTGCCGAGAATTTAGCAGTCATGCCTCCCTTCTTATCCATCGGACCATGTCGGATCAGTTATTCCGAACTTCGTCCTGATTTATTGGATGGTGGAGTGCTTCGGGAAAATGCCGACTTTTCCTCTGTCGCCAAAAATCTTATCAATCGCCAAAAGTTTCTTACCATCCCCGATGATTCCTCCAAAGCAGTCTACGACCGGGTCAGTTTTGCCGTCGGCGCCATCGGCGGACAACCCTTCGTGATCGCCGTCTTTACTTCCTGATAAAAACAAAAAGCCAGCCGCAGTTTTCCGTCCTGCGGCCGGCTTCATCTTTTACTTGCTCAAGCGGGCATTTTCTCCGGTTGTTATAAAATGTCATCGCGCCTCACAGCGTGAACTGCACCGCGCAGAACGCGGCATAGATGCAAAGCAGCGCCACGCCCTGCACGCGGGAGAGTCTGCCGCGCACCAGCGCCGGGATGGTCAGCAGGATCATCACCAGCAGCATCACGGGCAGTTCGAGCACGAGGCTCGAGTTGATGCCGAACAGAGTCGCGCTCTGTGGAATATCAAACGGTGCCAGCGCCACCGACACGCCGCTGACCAGCACGAGATTGAAGACGTTCGCGCCCACGACGTTGCCCAGCGAGAGGTCGCTGTGGCCCTTCATCAGCGAGGTGATGGCCGTGACCAGCTCGGGCAGCGAAGTGCCCAGCGCCACGAAGGTGAGCGCGATGACGGATTCGGGCACGCCCAGCGCCTGTGCAATGACGGTGCCGTTGTCCACCAGCAGGTTCGCACCCAGCGCGATGAGGGTCGCGCCCACCACCAGCCGCAGAACGATCCGCCCAAGGCTCATCAGCTCTTCTTCGTGCTCCGGCTCTGCCGGGGCACTTTTCATCTGCCAGACATTCGCCACCATATAGGCCGCGAACATTGCCAGCATCAGCAGACCCAAAGGCCGGGTGAAGCGGCCCATCCCGTAAGCGGCGAAGCAGTAGACGGCCGCCGCCGCGAAGAAAAAGGCCACTGGCACCCGCAGGGTCTTGGGGTCCACCTTGGCGGGCCGCACGGCCACCGTGATGGCCGCGATGAGGGCCGCATTGCAGATGACCGAGCCAATGGCGTTGCCGTAAGCGATCTCGCCATGGCCAGACACGGCTGAGATGGTGGACACCATCACCTCAGGCAGGGTGGTGCCGATGGACACCACCGTTGCGCCGATGAGCAGCTCCGGCAGGTGGAACCGCCGGGCCAGTGCCGAAGCACCGTCCACGAACCAGTCGCCGCCCTTGATCAGGAACAGCAGACCGACGATAAAAAGCAATACAGGAACCAGCATAATTTTTCTCCTCTGAATTTTCGCGGGGCGTGAACCACAGAACCGGGAACGGATTGCTCCATCCCCGGTTCTGCACAAGATCGGTCAGTTGGCGTTATTTCTGCATGATGTGGATGGCAAAACCGCCGTACTCGCCCTCAAGATACACATTCTTGATGCGGCCGTCCTCAAAATAGGCGGCAGTCTCCATGCGGAAGCGGAAGCCATTTTCCTCCAGCTCCTCCATCGCAGCCTTCAGGTCGGGGGTGCGCATTGCGATGTGGCCGTTCTTGCCCAGAAAGGGGCTCTTCATGCACTCGAAATAGTTACCGGCAAACTCGGACTTCTGTCCGTGGCGGGGCTCCAAGTTGAACAGCTTGCACAGCAGCAGCGCCAGCTGCTCGGCCTCGCCTGCGTTGTCGGTGTTGATGCCGACGTGCTCCAGCTCAAACGTGTTTTTCATTTGGTGTTTCTCCTGTTACTTCATGGGGAAGATCAGCACAGCACCCACCGTCAGCGCCAGCAGACGGATGAAGTACTGCGGAATGGTGAACTTCCAGAACTCGGTGATCTTGTAGTCGCCGGCGCCCATAATCATGGCGGGCATACCGTCAATGGGCAGGAAGTGTCCGCACCAGCCGGAGACCACGATAGCGGCAGCGGCTGCGGTGGGATCCAGACCCAGATTGACGCAGGTGGCAATGGCCATGGGAGCAAAGACGTACACGGTGCCGATGGTGGAACCGGTCAGGGTTGCCAGCACACTGGTCAGGATGCAGAAGGCGAAGATCAGCACGAAGGGGTTGACGTTGGTGCCCAGCATCTTGGCAACAGTCTCGCCGACCAGACTGGTCAGGCCGGTGTTGCCCAGAGCATCGGCAATGCCGATGACGCCTGCGGACATCAGGATGATGGGTGCGCTGATGGAGTTGCGGATCTCGTTGAAGTCCATGACGCCGGAGATCAGGATGATGCCCACGGCCAAGACCGGTGATGGCGTAGCCTGCGTCACCGATCTTGCTCTGCAGGATCATGCCCACAACGGCGAGCACAAAGCTGAAGTAGGTGATGAGCTCCTGATTCTTGGTCAGGGCGACCTTCTGCTCACCGGCGTGGAGAGCCTCTTCCTTGGCCTCGGCAATGGGGTGATCCGGCAGGATCTTGTAGGCCAGGACGCACCACACCAGGAAGCCGATGGACAGGCACAGGTTGACCAGAGAGAACTTGACCAGATTGACGTTTGCCGCAACGCCTGCGCTTTCCAGAACGGCGATCACGATGCCGTACTGCAGAGCGGTGTTGAAGGGCAGCAGCGGGTGGTTTGCTGCAAAGCCCGCAGGCATCAGAACCCTGGACGGGGGCAGCTGCTTGGAGTAGGGCAGAGTGGACAGCAGGCCGATGACCAGCACATAGTAGGCGGTGGAACCGGTGCCGAACAGGCTGCAGCCCAGCATAACGATGAGGATCAGCAGGACGTAGGCCTTAAAGCCGCCTTTGCTGGCCATGTTGAACATGGTCTGCTTGAACTTGACGATGAAGCTGGTCTTTTGCAGGGCCGCAATGATGGCCATGAAGGATGCCAGCATGACGATGGTGGGGTTTGCGAAGCCGCCGAAGGCGGTCTTGATGTCGGTAACGCCGAACACCACCAGCAGCAGCAGCGCCAGCAGCGGGGGTGCACCGAAGGGCAGTTTATCCACCATGATCAGGATGATCATGAGGACAGTCACTGCCAGAGCAATGATCATGGGAAGTGTCATAGAACGTTTCCTCCTTTTTTGTGTCCGCAGTCCCTGTTGCGCAAGAGCCCGACCCTTTGCACAATTCCAACGCGGCTTTCTTGATTAAAAGTATATAGTTTTCCGCTGTGCGTCACAATCATTTTTTGGCTCGTTGCGTTCTTTTTTGAAACATATTCAGAATTTGTTCAATTTTCCTGCTGCAATGTGTCACATCTTGAAACATATTGCGGTTAGTTTCGGCTGATTTGTTGCTTTTTGAAACAGGACAAAACCAGAAAAAGCCGCCGCACCGTACGGGGTGCAGCGGCTCTCTCTGGAAGAAAATGAAGAATTGGTTGGGATGGGGATAACTTAGTTGGCGCGGCCGGTCATTTTGACCGCATACTTGATGGCGTTGACAAGGCTCAGCTCGTTGCCGTTGCCCTTACCGGCGTGGTAGAAGTCGGTGCCGTGATCCACACTGGCGCGGATGATGGGCAGACCCAGCGTGACGTTGACACCCTCCACGGCCTTCCACTCCTGCTTTTCGCGGTCGTAGACAAAGCCCACGGTCTTGAGCGGGATGTGACCCTGATCGTGGTACATACACACCACGATGTCGTACCAGCCGCCGAGGGCCTGCGAGAACACGCTGTCCGGCGGGCAGGGGCCCACAACGCCGGTAATGCCCTCGGCCTTGGCAGCCTCAATGGCGGGGGTGATCTCCTCGATCTCCTCCCGGCCGAACAGGCCGTTCTCACCGCAGTGGGGGTTCAGACCTGCCACAGCGATGCGGGGGTTCTCGATGCCCATATCCTTGCAGGCCTTGTTGGCGATCTCGATGACCTCCAGCACGCGATCCTTCTTGACCCGGTCGCAGGCTTCCCGCAGGGAAACGTGGGTGGAAACGTGCACCACGCGCAGGTCGTGATGAGCCAGCATCATGGTGTACTTTTTGGTGTGGGTGTAGGTGGCGTAGATCTCGGTATGGCCGTCAAAGTGGGTGTAGCCGTCCGACTTTTCGCCGTGGTAGTACTCCAGTGCCTTGTTCATGGCTTCCTTGTTCAGGGCGTTGGTGCAGGTGGCATCCACCTCACCGGCCATGGCAAGCTCAATGACCTTTTTCACGCACTGGAAGGCTGCGTTGCCGCCCTCCACGCTGACCTTTGCCATCTCGAACTTGCTGATGTCCTCGATCAGATCCAGATGCAGCACGTCGATGGTGCCGGGGGTGAACAGGGCATCCGACACCTTCTCGCAGCGGTGGATGACGATGTCCTCGCGGCCAACGAACTTCTTGGCCTGCTCCATCACCTTCACATCGCCCACCACAATGGGGCGGCAGTAGCTGTACTGCTCCGGGTCAGCCAGAGCCTTGATGGTGATCTCTGGGCCGGAACCGGCGGGATCGCCCATGGTAATACCGACAATGGGTTTATTCATAGCAGCCTTCTCCTTGCTTCAGCGCGTTTCAGTGCAGACCCTTGGCCTCGTTCTCTGCCAGAACCTTCTTGATGGCCTCCATGCCCTCTTCCGGCACATAGTTGAAGGGTGCGCGGCACTTGCCAACGGGGTGACCCTGCAGGGCAACGGCGGTCTTGATAATGGTGTTGGGGTTGCCGTACTTGAAGGTCTGCTGCAGGATGGCAATGGCGTCCTGTGCAGCCTGTGCGCCCTCCAGATCCCCGGCCTTGAAGCAATCGTAGATCTTGGCAACGGTCTCCGGCCAGATGTTGGCACGGCCTGCAATGCCGCCTGCGCCGCCCTCTTTCAGGCAGGTCAGGATGGCACCGTCGTTACCGGCCAGAATAGCAACTTCCTTATCCAGCTCGCGGGTCAGGCGGATGTAGGCCTTCAGGTTCTCGATATCGCCGCTGGAATCCTTTGCGCCTACGATGTTCTCCACGTCACGGCACAGTGCCTGCACGGTCTCGGGCAGCAGCTTGTTGCCGGTGCGGGCGGGGATGTTGTACAGGATGATGGGCAGGTTCACGGCCTTTGCCACGGCGGTGTAGTGGTCGTACAGCTCCTTCTGGGAGGCCAGTGCAAAGCTGGGGGTGATGATGGACAGTGCGTCTGCGCCCAGCTCCTCGGCACGCTTGCTCAGGCGGATGGTCTCGGCGGTGGTGATGCAGCCGGTGCCTGCGTAGACCGGTACGCGGCCCTTTACCTGATCGATGACAGTGGCAAGGATCTCTTCCTTCTCCTGGAAGGACAGGGCGTAGGCTTCGCCGTTGGTGCCCATGGGGAAGATGCCGTGCACGCCGCCTGCCAGCAGGCGCTCCACCTGCTCGCGCAGAGCCTGATGGTTGACCGTCTGCTCAGGGTCGTTGTTCATGGGGGTGATTACGGGAGGGATGATGCCCTTGATATCGCTGGTTTTCATAAGTATTTACTCCTTTTCTGTTACATGATCTCCTGATACAGCTTGCGTGCGTCGTCGGCGGTAACGGGGCGCATATTGTTCACCAGCAGGCGCTGTACCTGCATACCGGCGTTGACCAGACCTTCCAGATCTTCGGCAGGCACGCCGAACTCCTTGAGGCTGGTGGGGATATCCAGATGCTTGACGATGTGCTCCAGACGGGCGATCATCCATGCAGTCTTTTCCTCCACGGTGGTGCAGGTCTTTTCCTCGTGGCAGCAGCGGTCATAGGCGGCAGCCAGACGCTCGCGCACGGCGGGGTGCTCGCTGTTGAAGCGCATGACCGGTGCCAGCAGGATGGCGTTGGACACGCCGTGTGCAATGTGGTACTTGCCGCCCAGCGGGTAGCTCAGTGCGTGCACAGCGGTGGTGCCGGAAGCGGTGATGGCCAGACCGCCGTAGTAGGCTGCGATCTGCATCCGGTTCTTCTCTGCCATGGCCTCGGGGTCATCGCAGGCTTTTTCGATGTTGTTCAGGATCAGGTCAAGGCCTTCCAGTGCGTACAGATCGCTGAAGGGGTTGGCCTTGTTGCTGGTAAAGCACTCGATGCAGTGTGCCAGCGCATCCACGCCAGTAGCGGCTGCGATCTTGCGGGGCAGGTTCTTGATCATGCGGGCGTCCAGAATGACGTAGTCCGCGATCATGTTCTCGTTGACGATGCCCACCTTCAGTTCCTTCTCCGGCACAGCCACGATGGCGTTGGGGGTGACCTCGGCGCCGGTACCGGCGGTGGTGGGGATCAGCACGATGGGCACGCACTTCTGTGCCATGCCGGGGTTATCCAGCAGCTCCTTCACGCCGTAGGCGTCGGTCACCAGCACGCTTGCCAGCTTGGCAGCGTCCATCACGGAGCCGCCGCCGCAGGCCACGATGAGGTCTGCACCGGAAACCTTGAACTCGTCCACCAGCTTCTGCACAGCCATGTAGCTGGGCTCCGGGGGCAGCTCGTCCAGCACATAGTACTCTGCGCCGGAGGCCTTGACGGCCTCTTCCGGCAGAGCAAACAGGCCTGCGCCCTCAATGCCCTTATCGGTAAACATGGCTACCTTTTTTGCGCCGCGTGCCTTGATGATGGCGGTGATATTGTCCATAGCGTTCTCGCCGCCGTAAACTGCGTGCGGCATTTTAAGATTGTACTGGGTCAGCATACTGATCAACCTCCTGAATGATGTTCTAATCTATAAAAAGGATGAAACTCTCGAAAAGCTTTTTCAGCGGCTCTGGGCTGCGGTGGGGTTATACAGACCCACGGTCTCCCGCTTTGCGCCCAGCACGTCCTGCTCCGAGAAACGGACGTACTTGATGCCCTGCCGGGTGCGGGCAGCGTAGGCCAGATGCAGCATGCCGTCCCGTCCCTGCATCAGGTAGGGGTACTCGTACTGCTTGTTGTTGGTCTTGTTCTCATCGCCCATGTAGCCCTCGCCGCGCTCCATCCAGCGGATGATGGGGAAGGTCAGACCGCCGTCCTCCGAAAGCGCCACCGCCACCGGGCAGCGCAGGCCAGGCCATGCAGCCTTGCCGGGCACGGGGTTGGGGGTGCAGGTGGGGTTATAGGCAATAGCGATGCGGCCGCTCTGCAGCTTGACCGCGCTGATGCTGGAGTTGTTGTTGGGCAGCGGGGTGGGTGCGGGCACCGTCCAAGTCTCGCCCCAGTCAAAGGACTCGCTACGGTGGATGCGGTAGGCCTCGCGGTTGCGCATAAAGGCCACCAGATGCCCCGGCTCCAACTCGATGACATTGGCGTGGACGTGGCCGTTGCTGCCGGGCATCATGACCATGCGCCAAGTCTTGCCCTCATCGTCCGAGATGCGGAAGGCGGTGGGGTCGCCGGACAGACCCTCGGCAGAGTCGGTGCACAGCCAGTTGGCAAAGATCCAGCGGCCGTTGGACAGCACCTGAATGGGCTGGCGGCAGAAGGTGCCTTCCTCCGGGAACACGGTGGTGTAGTCGCCCCATGTTTTGCCGCCGTCGGTGCTCTTCTGGCAGCGCACCACAGCGGTGAACTGCATATTGTCCTTACCCTCTACGCGGTCCAGCTGGGCGGTGTACATCGCCCACACGGCGTTGTCCGGGCCGTAGAACAGCGAGGGGTTCTGCTCGCTGCGGGTGGGGTCGCCGGAGATATCCACCGGCTCCAGCCACTTGGTGCCGTCATGCGGCAGCACTGAGCAGATGATGTGCACATCTGCGCTGCCCTCATAAGTACCGGCGAACCAGCAGCAGAGCAGGTCACCGTTGGGCAGCTCCACCATGGCAGGTGCGTGGGCGGTGGGCCAGCCGCCGGTGGGCAGCAGGGCTTCCAGCGTGCCCATCTCCTCGTTCTCGTACACAGTGCCGTCCCAGGTCAGGCCGGGCAGTTTTGCATAGGTCATGGTCGTTCTCCTTCTGTTACATTTATCTTCTGTTCCAGCCGCAAAGGGCTGTCTGCTTCCATTCTCAATGCTTTGCAATGCGGTCTGCCAGCTCCACCAGCAGATTCTCCTGCCCAAAGCCGCCGGACTTGGTAATGACATAGCGGGTGCGCCCCTGATAGGTGAACCGCGCCAGCACGATGCCGCTTTCCAGTTCGCACACCGGTTCCAGCTCCCGTGCGCCCACGCTGTTCATGCATTGCAGCAGGGTGTCGCCGCCGGTGAGCAGCAGCGTACCCAGATGTTCGCTGCCGAACAGCGCCCCGAACATCTGCCCAACGCTGCCGGAAATGCCCACCCGCAGGCCGTCCAAGTCAATGCCCCGGGCGGCGGCGTAGTCGGCGGTAAGCTGGTTGCCCCCGGCGTCGTTCGTTTCAATGATGCAGTGGGGGTTTGCAGCCAGCATCTGTTCAATTTCTGCCAGCGCAGCCTTGCCGTCGGCGCTTGCCCAGTAGCCGGGCTCCAGCTTTTGCCGAGGGGTCAGCCGCAGGCGGGCAAAGCCTGCCTTTTCGGCGGTGTCCATCTGCCGCAGGGTGATGGGGTTCACGCTGCCGCAGAGCACCAGCAGCCGGGGGTCCAGCTGCGGGGTCTCGACCACGCTGCCGTCCGAAAGCCCCAGCAGCTCCGGCAGAAAGGCGGCAAAGCCTGCGCAGCCTGCCAGCACCGGGGGTGTTCCATTCTGGAACAGCTGTCGCCCGGCGGTTTCCAGATCTGCGGCGGTTGCAGCGTCATACACCAGAATTCCGGTCTTGTCCGCTGCCGTCTCGCCGGGGCACAGGTTCTGTGCGGGGATCTCAGTCTGCAAATGGATCAGCTTTGTCACCTCGGCGCAGCGCACCGGTTCGAAGGGGTCGATGCCGAAGGGGCTTTCGTTCACCGGCACACCGTCGATGTAGTGGACGCCCTTTTTTGTGGTGCGTCCGATCTGCGGGAAGGCCGGCAGAAAGGGCAAATTGCGTGCGCCGCTTGCTTTGAGTAGGGCGGCAAGCTCTGCGCCGATGTTGCCGCGCAGGGCGGAATCCGTCTTTTTATAGATGCAGCCCACGCCGTTTTCCACCGCACTGCGGGTCAGCTCTTCAACGGCCTTTGCAGCCTTTGCGGCGGGCAGATGCCGCGTTTCGGTATCCACCACCAGCACGGTGCTGCTGCACGCGGAAAGATCTGCCTGACCCACCACAACCTGCGTGGGGATGCCGTGTGCCGCAAGCTGTACGCCGGTATCCAGCGCACCAGTAAAATCATCTGCAATCATCAGCAGGCGAAGCATTGTTCGTGCCCCCTCACTTGTTTTTGTGCTTTCATTATGCCGTATCCGCTGCGGGAATGCACCCGGCGCAAGCGGGAAAAGTGTTTCATTTTAGCACGTTTTCAATTTCCTTTTTGTTTTGTTGGCAAAAACATTCCATTTTGAAACCATATTCTGTTTTCTTTTTGAACCATACCGATTATAATAGTTTCAAAGAGAAACACGGAGGGATATTTTATGGTCGAGACTCACACCCGCATTCTGGGCATTGCCCCCTACGACGGAATGCGCACCGCCATGGAGCAGGCGGCGCAGGCCTACCCCAACGTTGAGCTGGAGGTGTACACCGGCGATCTGGAAGAGGGACAGGCCATCGTGCAGAGCATGACGCCCAACAGCTACGACTGCATCATCTCCCGCGGCGGCACCGCCACCCTGATCCGGCAGGTGACCGACCTGCCGGTGGTGGATATCCATATCTCGGTGTATGATGTGCTGCGCACCATGAAACTGGCAGAGAACTACACCAGCCTGTACGCCATCGTGGGCTTTCCCAGCATCACCGAGCCCGCCCACACCCTTTGCAGCCTGCTGAACTTTGATCTGGACATCCTTACCGTCCGCAGTGCCGAGGAGGTGCGCCACACCTTGGAGCGGCTCAAGCAGGGCGGCTACCGGATGGTGGTCTGCGACATGGTCACCCACACCATTGCCCGGGAGATGGGCTTTGACGCCTTCCTGATCACCTCCGGCATCGAAAGCCTGCACAGCGCCATCGATCAGGCGGTGAACATCAGCACATGGTTCGGCCAGCTGCGGCAGGAGAACCTGTTTTTGCGCAGCATCACGCAGGAGCAGGGCGGCAGGGTCGTGGTGATGGAGCCGGACGGCAGCCTGTTCTATAATAATATGAAGGACATCTCCCCGGAGCTGCACCGCTGTTTGCAGACCCATCTGCGGGAGATCCCCACCACGGGCAGCTTAAAGTTCTATTACACCGAGCGCAGCCAGCTGTACAGCATCACAGCACAGGTGCTGCTGATGAACAACGTGCAGCGGTACCTGTTCTACTGCGTGCCCTCCCGCATCCCGCTGCATTCCAGCCGCCCGGGGCTGCGGTCGCTGAACCAAGGCGAGTGCGAGTATCTTTTCTCCAACAGCTTTTACAGCCTGAGCGGTGCCATGGGCACGCAGGACGCCGAGATCAACGCCCTTGCCGCCGTGCGTCAGCCCCTATTCATCTGCGGCGAGCCGGGCACCGGCAAAGAGCAGATCGCCCGCTACCTCTACCTGCACAGCGCACTGGTGAACCGTCCCCTCGTGGTGGCAAACTGCGCTTTGATGAACGATAAATCATGGGATTTTCTGCTCAACCACTATAACTCGCCCCTGAACGCCAACGGCAACACGGTCTACTTCCAGAACTTTGAAGCCATCCCGGAGCAGTGGAGCACCGAGCTGCTGGCTGCTATCGAGGAGACCGGTCTTGCCCGCCGGGTGCGGCTGCTGTTCTCCCGCTCGGTGCGGCCGGAGGAACCGGTCTCGCCGGTCACCCGCCGGTTCATCGAGCGGCTGGGCGCACTGACGCTGGAGCTGCCCCCGCTGCGCAGCCGGTCGGACGAGATCCCGTCCCTTTCCAGTTTGTACCTGAACAGCCTGAATCTGGAGCTGGGCAAGCAGCTCTCCGGCTTTGAGCCCCGCGCCATCGAGATGCTGCGGCAGTACCCGTGGCCGAACAACTACACCCAGTTCAAAAACCTGCTGCGCTCCCTTGCCACCCTGACGAACGGCCCCTACATCCGCAGCAGCAGCGTGGCAGACCTGCTCTCCAAGGAGCGCAGTCTGCGCAGCGCCCCGGCAGCGCACCCGGCGGCGGTGGTCAGCACCGACACCTCCCGCACGCTGGAAAGCATCATCGGCGAGGTGGTGCAGCAGACGGTAGCCGCCCACGGCGGCAACCGCGCCGCCGCCGCCCGGCAGCTGGGCATCAGCCGCACGACCCTGTGGCGGTATCTGGGGAAAATTGAAACCAGGGAGCCTGCCGACCCTACCTGACGCTTTTGTCCCTCAATGGGTTCGTTTTCCGTGCTTCATACGGGGCACCGAAAGAACGTTTTGCAAAAATGTACAGCCTGCATCCATCGGATGCAGTTCAAGGGCTTGGGTGTTCCCCAACAAGTATTTTGCAACGCAAAAATGATATATATATATACGTGTGAAGACACCTCTTGTCAGCACTATGAGGCTGCTCAAAACGCCTCCCAAATTTGACAATCATTTTGCAAGAATGATCGTCCGTTTTCAAGCTCAACTTGAAGCAGACGGTTGTTTTTCTGCTCGGAAAAGTTCCGAGTTTGCATTCCGTTGCAAACAGAACGAGCTATCCAGCCCTCTCTTTTTACCAAAGTTTCCATCATTTTTTCTTGCAAGCTGCCGAAAGTAGCCTGTTTTCAAAAATTCCTGTTGACACGGCTCAATTTTTGTGGTAATCTATTCCAACAATTTAATATAACATATTTACTTAGAGTTCCAGCTCGGCTCCCGAAGGAG
>ENA-OPXC01002189-OPXC01002189.1-human-gut-metagenome-genome-assembly--contig:-NODE-2189-length-12063-cov-2.493671_pt1 | contig 12063 bp, 15 predicted proteins | sample MGYA00241512_ERZ502016 | MGnify/ENA primary metagenome ERZ502016 (study PRJEB25962, sample SAMEA2043043) | human gut metagenome | biome: human gut; feature: human-associated habitat; material: faeces...
AGTCAATAAGGGTTATAGGTTACCTTTATCAACCTAAATAAATTATATAAGGAGAAAAGAATGGTTCGTCAACGTAAAGAACATGTTGCAGCATCATTTAAGCTGGAAAAGAACATATACGAAAAATTGTGTGAGTATTCTACAGTAACAGGAATACCTAAAACAGTAGTTGTAGAAAAAGCTTTATCGTTATATTTGAAGAATGATGATCGGAAATACAACTTTCCTAATAGTGATGATTAATTTTGTGTAAGGATGGATTTAGTGTATGCCTATTGAAAAAATAGATTCACAAATAGCTTTGACGTTTTCAGATAACGAAGCAGAACGGGAAAAAAGAGCAACTCAGATTGCTATTATTGATGCAGACCTTATTGGCAGACAAAAGCATAGATTTCCCAATCTTGTCTGCATGAAGCTGTCGAATTATCTTAAAGAGGTTGAAGGAAAAAATCCTGTATTAAAACTTGACTATGAGAATCTAGAAGACTATGAAGCCGTTTATATTGCTAAAGTTTTTACTGACACCCCATTTCCTGAAGGAATTGTAGAAACTGAGAAAATTCATTTGGGTGGTACTGGCTTTTTCTTCGATAAAGCTCCGAATTTGCCGGATGAAATAGAGCATTATATGCCTGATTATCATTTGTACGATTCTTGGATTGCTGAGCAGGTAGAAAATGCGCGTAAAAAGGCGGAATCTGAAGGCAAAGTTTTTAATAAAACAAGATATCTTGTGCAGTTCAAGGAGTATCTCGAGTATTCCATTGGTTTTTTGACTCGTGGTTGTTTTAGAAAATGTCCTTTTTGTGTTAATCAAAAATATGACCATGTTTTTCAACATAGTCCGTTGAAGGAGTTTTTGGATAATACACGAAAAAAAATATGTCTTCTTGATGATAATGTTTTAGGTTATCCTAAATTCAGTGAGTTGATAGAGGAGCTTTCAGAAACAAAAAAATCTTTTAAGTTTAAGCAGGGTCTTGATGAACGTCTTTTAACGGATGAGAAAAGCAAATTGTTGTTTAGTCTGAGGTATGATGGTGACTTTACATTTGCTTTTGATAACTTGAGTGATTATGATCTTATTCATCAAAAACTTGAGATTCTTAAAAAATATAGAAAGCGTAAAGGAATACGTTTTTATGTTCTTGTTGGCTTTGAAAGTACAGATTATAAAGATATCGAAGGAGCTTTTATTCGTATTGAGCTATTGCTTCGTTATGGCTGCCTGCCTTATATAATGCGATACCAGAGTAAGGATAATGCTCCGTGGAAGGATTCTAAATATCGTGCTCTTTATGTAACGATTGCCAGATGGTGTAATCAGGCTAATATAATTAAAAAGATGACATTTAGAGAATTCTGTGTTGCGAATCAGGCTCTTCACAAAACCGAAGGGACTATGTGTTCTGCAATGAGGTCTATGACTGAATTTGAAGCAGAATATCCTAAAATAGCAGCAAAATTTTTTGATGTCAGATATATTTGGCCTGAATAATGGTGGTGCGAAATGGATTATATAGATTTATTGAATAACGAAACATATGATATTTCGGATGTAATCAGATTGTTTTATTCGTCTTATGATGATGATATTTTGAGCAATCATAGTGAAGAAGAGTTTCTTGGCGTAGGAAACAAGCTTTTAACTGCCCTTCAACATTATTCTATTGATGAAATTATTGATATTCTTGATGATGGCACTGACATGTTGCCCTTAATCAATTCAACTAATATCCCTCAATTCAGTGATATAAATGCAATAGAGCCTCTTTTGCCTTATGTCGAAGCAAATGCAGGAGATAAATGTACATATGCTTTAATTGGTTATCTCTTTTACAAGGATAGCAAGGTTGGTGCTCAGACGAAATACGGTGAAAATCATTATAAAACTGCTATGCTTATGGGATTAACTAAGAAAAAGAAGCCTTTTGATGTAACACCCTTAGGTAAATTATATATGGAACTGCCTATCCCTGTTGTAAAAAAGCTGAAGCCATTGTTATATCTTCGTATACCATTAGTTAGGCATGTTTTGATTAAAGCTAAGACGGAATTCGTAAATGTATCTGAAATTATGGCATTAAGTTTATCTGATTCCACAGTCAGAAGAAGGCTCAGTAACGTAAAAATATTGATTGAAGCTTTGGTTTCACTTTCTATTAACAAGGTTAATTACGACATTAATATTAAATGGGTGTGATTGTGTATGTTAAAGGATTTTAGCAATCTTTCTTTAAAAATATCATACGATTCCGGTAAAGATAATGTCTTAAGGGACTTTTATATTCCTGTATTATCTACAGCAAACAGATATGACCGTATTGCCGGATTTTTTTCATCAAGTACTTTGGCTGTAGCTGCAAGAGGTATGGAGGCCTTTATTGAAAACGGTGGAACAATGCGCCTTGTAACTTGTCCCAGGTTAAGCAGTTCTGATGTTGAAGCAATGAAAGGTTCTATTGATAGCTTGGATTCGGTAATCTATAAGAATTTTATTCATTCATATGAGGATATAACTGATAAATTTGAACTTGATCATGTTAAAGCCTTGGGATGGATGATTGCTAATAATCTTTTGACAATAAAAATTGCTGTTGTTCGCAATAATTCTGGGGTATGCAACAGTGATGAAATTGAACGTTTGGGAATAATGCATCAGAAAGTAGGGGTGTTGTATGACCAAGCTGGGAATGCACTTTCTTTTAGTGGCTCCAATAATGAATCTGCCAGCGGATGGATGGCTAATACTGAGGAATTTAAAGTGTTTTGTAGTTGGCAAGGTGCATTGCCTTATATAGAAGCTGATAAAGAACGTTTTGACAGCTTTTGGGAAGGCCGGCGTTTTGATGTTGAGGTTAAAGATATACCAGAGGCAATAAAGGAAAAGCTGATAGTTGAAAGTAAAGATTTTAAACCTGAACATATAGCAACTAAAAAATATTTTTCTACTGTAACTGATAAACCAAAGCCAAAACAGAAACTCGAGTTGTTCTATTATCAAAAGAATGCGGTGGATATGTGGCAAGAAAATAATCGCTCATTGCTCTTGCAGATGGCTACTGGTACAGGTAAGACGAGGACTGCTATCGGTTGTCTTGATAAAGCATTAAAGGATACTAAGCATCTTTTGGTAATAATAGCCTGCCCGCAGGTTACTTTATCTGACCAGTGGAAACGAGATATTGATTCTTTGGATATTGATATAACGCACAGTATATCATTAAATGGCAATGTGAAAAACTGGCAGACCATATTCAATCGAGAGATGCTGAAGCTTAAATTAGGGCAGTATAAGCATCTGGTAGTATATACTACGCACCAGATTTGTTCATCAGCTAAATTTCTTGAGATCATTACATCTCAGAAATTCAGTAGTGTTACTAAATTCTTGATAGGTGATGAAGTTCACGGTATGGGTGCTGATAAAACCAGAAATGGTCTTATTGATGAATATACTTATAGACTTGGCTTAAGTGCAACTCCGCAACGTTGGTTTGATGATGCTGGCAGTAAACTTATTGAGGAGTATTTTGGCGGCAAGTCTTTTGAATTTACAATTCATGATGCTTTAACAGAAATTAATCCTATAACTAAAAAGAATTTTCTGGTTAAGTTTGATTATGAGCCATGCTTTGTTTCTCTTACAGATAATGAAATCGAAGAATATAAAAAGCTTACAGAGAAAATTATTAAGTCTAAGCGTTACATGGATGATAAAGATACATATCTGCAGATGTTAAGATTTAAACGTGCGGATATTGAGAAAAATGCTGTTGCCAAGTACGACGAGCTCGAAAGAATCCTTGATAACCTTGGCAACGACATAAGCAATATGATTATATTTGTTTCTGATGCCCAGATTGACAATGTTGTCCAAACACTAGGAAAGCGCGGGATATCAACAACTAAGTTTACGCAGGAGCAAGGCACTGCACCTATGGCAAAATATGGTGGGCTTTCAGAACGTGATTATATTATAAGTAAATTCAAGTCTAAGGATTATCAGGTGCTTGTCGCCATAAAATGTTTAGACGAAGGCATAGACATTCCTTCAGCCGACACAGCTATTATTATGGCTTCCAGCACTAATCCCAGAGAATATGTGCAGCGTATAGGACGTATTATCCGTCAGGCACCCAATAAGTATTCTGCCCGTATCTATGATATGATTTTAGAACCTGATTATTATAGGCTTGGTGATGACAAACTTGCTGCTGTCGAACGACGGATTTTTGAAAAAGAAATGGTTAGGGTAAAAGACTTGTCACAGGATGCAGCTAATAGTGTTACCGTATTGACAAAGGTTTACAAGGTTTTGGAGGAAAGCAAATTATGAAAATGAATCCTGCTATAAAAGATAAGGTTGAAAAATATAGTAATGGGAACAAACAGATTGCCAAATTCTTGCTTGATATTATAAAGCACGAAACAGAAGGTGGACAGTATTCAAAGCAATACAGAAAACTCGTTGAAAACGCTGTAGATAAAGGGGAGTAAATTTATGCGACTCATATCTGTTAAAACACATAATTTCAGACAATATAAGGATTTAGAGCTGACTTTTCCGAAAAATGGCAGCTATGATATCCATATCTTAGAAGCTTCTAACGGCGTAGGAAAGACCAATTTTCTTAATGCCATCAACTGGTGTCTCTATGGTGACGAACCTCATAAATCCGGAATCTTTCAACGTGATGACATTCATGAAACGAAAGACGATTCCAACAGCCTGCCTTTATATAACATTGAGGTTATGCAAGAATTAAAAGAAACAGGCGCAAGTTTTTGCTTAGTTAAAGTAATTGTAGAACTGGATATTGATGGTGAAAAATATACATTTACTCGCGAACAGTCTTTTAAAGTAGATAATGGAGTTCCTTTCGGCCAGGAGAAAAGAACATGTAGCAGATTAACTTCGTTTGGTAATACAGAGTTTTTGCAGGAAGATGATATATATACGAAATTACAAACGGTTTTACCTAAAGATATCAGGGAATATTTTTACTTCGATGGTGAACAGCTTTTAACTTACTTCCGTGATAGCAAACGCAGAAATGTTAGAGATAATGTTTATACAATTGCTCAAATCAATATCCTTGATACAGTCAAGAAACATTTGAAATCTACAAAGGACTATTACAAGAATGAATACTTGAAAAAAGATCCTAAGCTCTCGGATAAAGAAACAGAACTGAATTCTGCTAAAGAAAATCGTGAAGCATTAAAATTAAAACTTGATCAAACTGTCTCTGAATTAAAGAAAGCAGAAAAAGAATTGGCAATAATTAATTCTGATATAAATGGGCAAGAGTTTATTTCGGTTTACAACAACAACTATAATGATAAAAAGAAACTTTTACAGTCATATGAGGAAGACTTAAGCAGATTGTATTCTGAACGAGATAGATTTATTAGAGATTCAATAATCAATATTTTACTTTATCATAATAATAAATCTGTAACAGAGTACATAAACAATAGACAGGAAGAAGACGATGCTTTCACTGATCTTCGTGATACTGATATTGAAGAAAGCATTGCTAATTGTGAATGTAAGCTTTGCAAACAGAAATTAGACAAAACCAAACTCCAAGTATTGAAATTCTTACTGGAAAAAATTAAAGGCAATTCCTCTATGAAGAAAATTGCTGAACTTGCTCCATTAATAAGAAATTCTTTAGATATCAATGATTTCACTTCTCGTAAAAATACATTGTTAAAGTCTATTGAAGATAAAAATTATGCAATCGAAGGAATCACAAAAGAAATTGACGAATTGGACGTTAAATTAAAAGAATTCGGTTCTAATGCAGTCGCAAATATAGCTGAATTAATACAAAAAAGAAAAGACTATGAAACCCTTTTAGAAAAGAAGAAAAAAGAGCAACATAATTTTTCGAGTCAGCTTGAAGATGTAAAAAATCAAGTTGCCAAATTAGAAATCGAATACAAAAAAGCGTTAAATTTAGCAGCAGAACAAGAATCATCTAAGAAATACTGGGAATTTGCCAGTGAATCTTATGATGTTCTTAACAAGGTTATTAATGATTTGGCAGAAACCGGTAGAAACCGTATTGCAGAACGAACAGAAAAACTTTTCGGAGAACTTATCTGGAAAAAAGATACCTATGGCAGAGTCGAACTTGCAGAAGATTATTCATTAAAGCTTTATCATAAGTATAATAACAAATCTTGTCTTGACAGTTGTTCTGCTTCAGAAACAGAACTTTTGGCTTTAGCATTCACCTTGGCTGTTCATGAAGTATCTGGTTATGATAGTTTTTTACTTATAGACACACCGGTAGGCAGAGTTTCTGATACTAACAGAAAGAATTTTGCTGAAGTGCTGCTGAAAATCAGCACCGAAAAACAAATCATTTTAGAAGTAACACCTTCCGAGTATTCTGATGAAATAAAGGACGTTTTGTCACAGCCGGAACTTTCAAGTTATGCTAGATTGTATTTAAAGAATAATTGTGTGTTTAAGGAGAATTGAAATGCTTGACAAAAACATTGGAGATAGTCCTTTTAACGTAGATATAAATAATCTTGAATCCATAATAGAGAACAAGATTAAAAAGCTTAATGTTTTGGGCTTAAATGAACAGGGAAACTGCAATATTTTTATGATTTGTCTTGCTTTAGGTGTTAATAAAGGTCTTCGTACACCACTCAAAAAGGTTAAAGGCTGGGTACGACCGAGTGCATTTCCTAGAGATTACCTCGCTTATATTGATGCTGTGGCACTAAGGGAGCTTATACGTGACAACAAAGAAAATCTTATAACCTCAACTGATGAGGTTCATAAGATTGCAGAAGAGTATGTTAATACCGGCTTGCTTATTATCGACGAAATTATTCCTGATGTACGTCTTGCTGATACCGAAACTATTGCATACGAGCTTTTAAGTAAAGTTTGCGATGTATATGATAAGATTTCAGACGATAGATAGACTTTTTTTAGAAAGGAATCATTTATTTTGAAAAAGATTGTTTTGTTGACTTTAATTATACTTCTATGCTCAGTTTCTGTAGCTTTTGGTTATGTAATAGGGAACAGTAATTTGCCTTTAAGCGATTATCCTGATTTTGACAGATATCGTTACAAAAAGCCAACGGCGCCTTATTCTCGTAATCAGTATGATGATTCCAGATATAGAAGTGAAGTAGAAAATTATATTCAAGATGCAAGAAATTATGTTGAAGCTGCAGATAATGATATAGAACGCATTATTGAAGCTAAACAAGAGGCTATTGCATCAGCAAATGAAGCTGTAGATGATTATAACAGATATGTTAGAGGGTACTGAGTAGACTAAAAATAATTTTGTTTGAAAAACGATTTGGTGTCCATTAAAATAGTCTGATTATTTCTGTGGATTAATGTAGTATGCTTATTTAATAGATGTCTACAATGAATAATAGGAGTTGGTTTTAATGCTAAAAATATTGTGTAGTTTCTTGTTGATGGTAGTAATACTTGGTATATCTATGAATAAAGCAGAAGCTCATTCTAGTGCAAGTATATCTGCTGATGAGGGATTCTCTAGTTATAATGGTTGGGTTATGGCGGATATGACTATTAACGAGTCAGGAATAGTAACTCCAGATGCATCATATTCAATGAGAATATACACTGCAATGGGATTAGTTCCTGTTGCATATTGTGCATCTGGAGGCAGTCATATGGGAACCTATTACACTTTTTTTGTTAATCCTCAGACAGGCTATTTAATGGTTGACCGTACAGGACCAGCTTCTCATGGCATGGTATTTAGTAGTCCCGATTTAAAGGCTTTTAGTAAAACGGGGCACCTTGTGAATGTAACTGATATGTCACCGCAACGAGAGTTGTATAGAAAAGCAATTAGTGTTGCAAAAACAGAATTTGATGAGTATCAGTCTATGATTAAAAAGTGAATATTCTGCTTAATGTTAATACTTTAATATAGAAATGGTGAAATAGATTATAGAAAAGCAATCAAACGATAAGCGGTTTCGGTATTTAGTTGTCAGATAGCAAAAGAATAAAACTCCTGCCATAGGCTGGCGTTGGCCAACTTATGACAGGAGTTTGTATTTGTTAATCCCAAAAATAACCTTACTTATCTTCTTCCTCGAACAGAAAAATATATTCCACCGGCTTGCCAAACACCTTGGAGATATCCATAGCCAGCTTAAGCGAGGGATTGTATTTTCCGTTTTCCAGATTGCCGATGGTTTCTCTCCTGACACCGACAAGCTCTGCAAGGTCACTTTGCTGCATTTTTCTTTCCTTGCGCAGTTCGTGGATTCTAGTTTTTAATATAGGCATTTTGCACCATCCTCATTATTCACGTTCAAATTGTAGGAAAAAGTACCCATAAAGTGTTAAGCTGATGCCAAGAATAATTCTAAGTATGGTATCAGTATCAACGGTAATATTGATTAAAACCATAATGAAGAGAAGGGCGCTGATTAAGCTCAATGTCAGCATTAAAGAACGGTAAGCAGCCCGGTGAAGGTTATCAAGAGCACGTTCATCATCAATGTCAGATTTAAGAAAAAATGTCAGCAGAAGTCCTAATACTGCTACTAAATTTAATAATGTGCTGCTCATGCTTAAATATATGTTGCCGGATTTGATAAATAGTGCCATAAGGACAAAGCTGGCTCCGAAAAAAATATTGGCATAACCATATTTTTGCTTGAGTGTTAATCTGAAATCCTTCATTTTTAATGCCTCCAATGCGATATATTTCTAACATATGCTGAAATAATATCACATAATTTGCTCGTAGTCAAGAAAAATGTGAGAAATATATCACTTGGGGATGCTCACAGGATTTACATGAGTAAAGACAGTGAAGAATATTAACATAGTTTTTGAAGATATGCAAAATATGCTTTTGGATTTTACCATCTTGACTACTGCAAAAACTTTTCAAAATAAAAAGTTTCTGCACTTGAGTGCAAAAACTCTCAAAAAAATAAAGTTTTTGCATTTCAATGCATGAAGTCCATCATAAAGCATAAAGAAAACCCCTCTGTAGGCAATGCCTTTAGAGGGGGAGAATACTACTTACTATTCTAATCTTATTTTTTTACTTTGCCTTCGCCAAAAACACTAATCCATTGAGCTATAATACGCTCGCGATTCAGTAAAATATATTTCCTGATTTGGCGAAGCTCATTATCCGGAATTTTTCCGTTATTATTGGCTAATTCTGCTCCATCACTGGTAATCCAAAACTTGGTGGCATTAGGTGTTTGAGTACCTTTAGCAACATGAACATGTATTGGCTCCATGTTTTCATTAGCCCAAAAATAAAACACATACCCTAAGAAACCTGCTAATATTTTAGGCAATTTGCTTACTCTCCTTTGCCATTTCCCACATAAGTAAAAGATTATCCGCTGCGAAGCTCTCAATCCAATAAAGCTCGTCTTCACTAAAGCCAAAAGCCTTGATAAACTTTTTGTCAGGCATAATAATTTCAGCGAAATCAAAACCATTATTATTGTTGGGACGTTCAAATCTTACGCAAATATATTCCTTATATTCTTCATCTATAATGTCGCTGGTAGTGACTGTAATGCCGTTGAACATGCAGTAGTAATGCTTGTTGGTACACATAGGCGCACAACTCCTTTCAATGAGCTTATTTAATTATATTATAGCGTAGCAGGGGTGAATAGTAAATAGAATATTACCCCATATCCCCTCCACACTTAATTCACAATAGTTTTATATTTTCTTTTAGTAACCTATGCTATAATATGCTTAGAAAGTGTAAATGAGGTGATTATCATGCGTAAAATTACAGCCTTACTATTAGCTGCCTTAGTGCTTGTAGGCGCCAACACAGCTCTTGCTGATAAAACCATAACCTTAGATAAGGATACCAAGCTGGTGCCGCAGGGCTGGACGGTAGCGGACGATATCAAGTTCAAGAAGAATACTGTTGTAAAGCTCAACGATGACGGTCAGGTAATCGAGGGCGTGCTGGCGAGTGCCACCTATCTGCGTCCTGCAGGATGGAAGAGTCTGGCGAGCAATTACTATTATGTGGAGCGGAGTGCGCTGTTCTTCCCGCCGCGCTTCTTCTACCATCCGTACCGCCCGGGGCTGGTGATTCCTGCCGACGGTCATGTGCGCTACATGGGCAATAAGTCCGTGACCTTTGCCAAGGACGGCACTGTGCTCAGCGGTGTGATTGATAATGACGTTATCCTGCAGCTGAGCGATAACGGCTACGGCTTTGTGCGCTTTAAAAATGACAATCTGCTGACCTTTGATACAAATGGCAGGGTTATAACCGGTACACTGGCGGAGGCAACGAAGCTGCGTCCTCTCGGCTGGCAGCACAACCTGCAGGATGAAAGTGCCGGTTTTGTTGAATTCAAGAGCGGCACAGGCATCACTTTTGATGCGACCGGCCTTGTAACCAACGGCTCGCTGAGCAAGAAAACCTTGTGGCATAATGCCGACGGCAGCACGAAGGAGCTGGAAGCTAAAGCACCGGTTGCCTTTACTGCGGACGGAGCAGAGCAGGGCTAAGCAGAAAATTACAAAACGTAAATACCGTACAGGCTTCGGTGGCTATGACGCTGAGGTCTGCACGGTATTTTTTTGCAGGTGAGTATGCCTAAGAATAAAATAGATTTTTTGACATCAGCGTTTGTAACAGGTGCTAAGTGTAGCCGTAAAAGCAATACTGTACAATTATGGAGTAATGAGGTATACTATATATAGTGCGAAAGCAATATTATTATGAATTGAAAAAATTTTCTTCAAGGAGGAAACAGCATGGAAGAAACAAGACCCTTTGTAAGCTGGGACTTAGTCCACGATTTTATGGTAGACGTATTTGTTAAATACGGTGTTCCCGAAGAGGATGCCCGCATTTGTACAGACGTTCTGCTGGAAAGCGACAGACGCGGTATCGAAAGCCACGGCTGCAACCGCTTCAAGCCTATTTACCTGGATCGTATTAAAAACGGCACCCTGCTGCCGAAAACCGAAATTGAAATTGTCAAGGATACTCCTTGTACTGTAGTTATGGATGCTCACAACGGCATGGGCATGGTTGCTTCCCATAAGATGATGGAAATGCTGATTGAAAAGGCTTCTAAGTACGGTATGGCAGGCGGCACCATCTTTAATTCTACTCACTACGGCATTGCAGGCTACTGGACCACTATGGCTGAAAAGGCAGGCATGATCGGTATTTCCGGTACCAACGCAAGACCTTCCGTAGCTCCTACCTTCGGCGTTGAGCCGATGATGGGCACCAACCCGCTGACCTTTACTATGCCTACCGATGAGGAATTCCCGTTCAACTTTGACTGCGCAACCAGCATTATCCAAAACGGTAAGATTGAGTTCTATGCTAGACAGGGTAAGGATACTCCGGCAGGTCTGGTAGTTGCTAAGGACGGCGGCACTATGACCGAGTCCGCTACCATCCTGAAGGAAATGCGTGCAGGCAACGTTGCTCTGCTGCCGTTGGGCGGTTTGGGCGAAGAAACCGGTGGCTACAAGGGCTACGGCTTCACTACTATCGTAGAGATTCTGTCCTCCGCACTGGCAGGCGGTCCTTTCATGAAGGCACTGTCCGGTAAGGATGAAAACGGCAACAACACTATGTATCATCTGGGTCATTTCTTCTTCGTTATCAATCCGGCATTCTTCATGGGCGTTGACACCTTCAAGAAAACTGCCGGTGATATCTGCCGCGGTCTGCGCAATTCCACCAAGGCTCCCGGTCAGGAACGCATTTACACTGCCGGCGAGAAGGAATACATGGCTTGGCTGGATAGAAAAGACAAGGGTGTACCGGTTGGCGAATCCATTCAGAAGGAATTCATTCAGCTCAGAGATGAGCTGGGACTGACTCAGTACAAATTCCCGTTTGAAAAATAATAAGCTATAACAAAAGCCTGGGCGTTTGCTCAGGCTTTTTGCGTTTGGGGAGATGTTGTTAAAGAGGAATAAGCATATTATTATTTTATTGACAAAGCCGTACGGCTTGATTTATACTTTTAAGTAAGAAAATAGCCGTACGGCTTGATTTT
>ENA-OPXC01002198-OPXC01002198.1-human-gut-metagenome-genome-assembly--contig:-NODE-2198-length-12013-cov-2.520739_pt1 | contig 12013 bp, 10 predicted proteins | sample MGYA00241512_ERZ502016 | MGnify/ENA primary metagenome ERZ502016 (study PRJEB25962, sample SAMEA2043043) | human gut metagenome | biome: human gut; feature: human-associated habitat; material: faeces...
CGGCAGACTATGATTTTGAAGCACATAAGAAGCTTGTGCCGATGCAGCCGGGAGATGTACCCGTGACGTATGCAGACACACAGGCCCTGCAGGAGGACTTTGATTATTGCCCGAAAACGGACTTGCGAACCGGATTAAGGAATTTTGCACAGTGGTATCAGGAATTTTACGGTCAGGAGGAAAACAGATGAAGATTGCAGTAGCAGGAACAGGATATGTAGGATTATCCATTGCAACATTATTATCACAGCATCATAAGGTAATGGCTGTAGACATTGTAAAAGAAAAAGTTGATTTAATTAATAACAGAAAGTCACCAATTCAGGATAATTATATTGAAAAATATTTAGCAGAGAAAGAACTGAATCTTACAGCAACACTTGATGCAAAAGAAGCATATAGCAATGCAGACTTTGTAGTAATTGCAGCACCAACAAATTATGACTCTGCAACACAGCACTTTGATACATCTGCAGTAGAAGCAGTTATCAAGCTTGTTATGGAATATAATCCAGAAGCAATCATGGTTATCAAATCTACAATTCCTGTTGGCTACACACAGTCAATCAGAGAAAAAACAGGAAGTAAAAACATTATATTTAGTCCAGAATTCTTAAGAGAAAGCAAAGCTTTATATGATAACTTATATCCTTCCCGTATTATTGTAGGTACAGACTTAAACGATGAAAAGTTAGTAAATGCGGCACATGAATTTGCAGCATTATTACAGGAAGGTGCCATTAAAGAAAATATTGACACTTTATTTATGGGATTTACAGAAGCAGAAGCAGTTAAGTTATTTGCCAATACATATCTTGCACTTCGTGTTGCTTACTTCAATGAATTAGACACTTATGCAGAAAGCAAGGGATTAAATACACAGCAGATTATCAACGGTGTATGTCTTGATCCACGTATTGGAACACATTATAACAATCCATCCTTTGGCTATGGCGGATACTGTTTACCAAAGGATACGAAGCAGTTACTTGCTAACTATGCAGATGTTCCAGAAAATCTTATTGAAGCAATTGTTGAGTCAAATAGAACAAGGAAAGATTTTATCGCAGATCGTGTGTTAGAAATCGCTGGAGCATATGAAGCAAATGATGACTGGGATGAAAGTAAAGAAAAAGATGTTATAGTTGGTGTATATCGTCTTACCATGAAGAGTAATAGTGATAACTTCCGTCAGAGTTCTATTCAGGGTGTTATGAAGCGCATCAAGGCCAAGGGCGCAACTGTTATCATCTACGAGCCGACCCTGAAAGACGGCGATACCTTCTTTGGCAGTCTGGTAGTCAATGATTTGGCGAAGTTCAAGGAAATGAGCCATGCTATCATCGCAAACCGTTATGACAAATGTTTGGATGATGTGAAGGATAAGGTTTATACACGCGATATTTTCCAGCGTGACTAATAGTGTGAGTAGAGAAGTACACAGAGGGGAGATGCAGGATGGCAAAAAAGAAACTGCTGATTTATGCACATTACTACATACCTGATACTGCATCCACAGGCCAGATTCTCCGTGAACTCGCAGAAGGCATGTTGGATAAATTTGATATTACGGTAATTTGTGTGGTTCCCAGCTATTTAGGAACCATTGAAGATAAATATAAGACACAGAAATATTACGAAGAAGAAATCAACGGCGTGAAGGTGCTGAGAATCCGGGTGCCGGAGTTCAGCAAGACCAATAAGAAGAGCCGTGTGAAGAACATTGTTTCCTATTTCTTTGGAGCAATGGGTGCGACCTTTAAGGTTGGAAAGATGGATTATGTCTTCTCCATCTCTCAGCCTCCGATCCTTGGTGGTCTGCTGGGTGTTTGGGGCAAGTGGATGAAACACGCCAAATACATCTATAACATTCAGGACTTCAACCCAGAGCAGGTGCTGGCCGTTGGCTACACCAAGAGCAAACTGGTGACAGATGCCATGATGTGGTTCGACAAGTTCAGTTGCAAGCGCAGCGACCTTGTAATCACAGTCGGTCGTGATCTGGTGGAAACGGTGGAGAACCGTTTCAGAGGAAAGAAAGTTCCGAAGACAGTTATGATTAACAACTGGATTGATGAGAACGAGATCTATCCGCTGGATGAAAACAATGAAAGAGTAGTTGCTTTCAAGAAGAAGTACGGTCTGGATGGTAAGTTCGTCATTATGTATTCAGGTAATATCGGTCTGTACTACGACCTTGAGAATTTGATTAAGGTTGTGGAGAAAATCAAGGTTGGAACAAAAACAGCAGATGGCCGAGAGGTTGTATTTGCTTTTGTTGGTGCTGGTTCCGTACTGGATAAGTTGGTGCTCTATGTAAAGCAGCATCACATGGACAATGTGACTTTCATTCCGTACCAGGATAAGGCTGACCTTATCTATAGTTTGAACGCTGGTGACGTTCACTGGTGTGTGAATGCGAAAGGCATCAAAGGCGTGTCCTGCCCATCGAAGGCATACGGCATAATGGCCGCTTCAAAGCCCATTTTAGGGGTCCTGGAGTCAGGCTCAGAGGTTCGTTGCTTGATTGAAGATACACACGGTGGTCTCTGCTGTGAGCCGGGTGAATATGACAAGGTTGAAGAGAACATCCGCTGGTTCATTGACAATGCTGGCAGTGAAGAACTGAAAGCAATGGGCGCCAGAAGTCGGGAAAACCTTGAGAAGAATCTGACTAGAAACGTAAGCGTACAGAAGTATGCAGAAGAAATTTTGAAGTTGTAAAGGAGGCGAGAGGAAATGAACAGTAACTGGTTCAAACTGGTTATGAAGGTGACAAGAATTGAATATGGCAAGAACCTCTTGCTGAAGGGTGTACCTATTATTTTCAACAAGTGTGGTGCCAAGCTGAAGATTGGTGAGAACGTTACGATTAAGAGCAGCTTCCTCAGCAATCTGGTTGGTCTTTACAGCCGGACGATTATTGTTACCCGTGCACCGGGGGCAGAGATTGAAATCGGAGATAATGTGGGAATAAGCGGAGCAACGATTTACGCCCGGAAGAAGATCACGATTGGTGAGAATACCTGCATCGGCGGTAACTGCAAGATTTTAGACAATGACTTCCACCCAATTGAGGCAGAAACGAGAAACAAGCTGCTCCGTGATGAAAACGGTGGTAACAGTGATTTGGTGCCGAGCAGGGAAATCAAGATCGGTAAGAACTGTTTCATTGGGTGCAATAGCATAATCCTGAAAGGCACAGTGCTGGGCGATGGCTGCGTTATCGGTGCTGGTGCTGTAGTGTGCGGAAAGTTTGAAGATAATTGTGTGATTGCTGGAAACCCGGCGAAGGTAATTAAGAGGTTGGAGATTTCATGACAGATTTAACAGTCGTAATACTTACAAAAAATGAAGAAAAGAATCTTCGCAAGTGTGTGGAGTCCTTTCGTGGAGTTGCTAAGAGATTTGTAATTGTAGATAGCTTTAGTACAGATAGCACGGAAGCACTGTGCAAAGAACTTAATGCAGAGCTTCAGAAAATTGGTTCGAGGTTGGACTTTTATCAAAATAAATGGGTGTCTTACGCAGACCAGCTGAACTGGGGTCTTCAGAACACGGACATCGACACAGAATGGTCCATGCGTATGGATGCTGACGAAGAAATCATGGAAGATCTCGCTGCGGAGATTAATGAAAAACTCCCGCAGATCAAGACACCAGTGAACGGAGTCATCCTCCGGCGCAGAGTCTACTTTATGGGCCGCTGGATCAAGCATGGTGGGCGATATCCAGAGTTATTGCTCCGCATTTTCCGAACTGGAATGGCATCCTGTGAGATGAAAATTATGGATGAACATATGATTCTGTCGGAGGGAATGACAGTTGAATTCAAACATGATTTGATCGACAACAATCAGAAAGATTTGGAGTGGTGGACAGCAAAACACAACTGGTACAGCAACCGGGAAGTGCTGGATCACCAGATGACGCTGGAAAAGGCGATGGATGAAAGTCTGGAACAAGATGGTACATCGTCTGGGCAGGCCAAGATGAAGCGTGTCGTGAAGAATAGCGGCTATTATAGGCTGCCGAAGTTCTTCCGGGCGCATCTGTATTTTATATATCGATATTACATTAAATTGGGATTTCTTGACGGTCCAGAAGGAAAGATATTCCACTTCTTGCAGGCATATTGGTATCGTTTCTTAGTGGATGCGAAGATTTATGAATGCGAGAAAAAGGGAATTACTATGAAACCGCAGGGCGATTTGAAAGCATAAGAGGAGATAGGAATGAAGAAAAGAGTACTTGTGTTAAATGGGCAATACGCACCTGGTTATAAGGGCGGTGGACCTATTCAGTCCTGTATTAACATGGTTGAAAATTTATATGAACAGATTGATTTTTTTGTTCTTTGTGCAGATAGGGATTATAAGGAAACTGTACCGTACAGTAATGTGAAAATTAACCAGTGGAATGAAGTGGGTCACGCAAAGGTGTATTATCTTAGCCCTGATAAGCAGGACTTAAAAGGTTTTGAAGAAGTGATCAACAGCATCGATTATGATGTAATGTACCTGAATGGCTTTTTCTCTCCTATTTTCACTATTCGTCCACTACTTCTCCGCCGTATGGGAAAGCTTAAGAAGAAGCCTGTGATTTTAACACCGCGAGGTGATTTTACAGGTGGTTGTGAAAATAAGAAATTAAAGAAGTACTCCTATATTTACTTGGTAAAATTACTTGGCCTGTATAGCGGGCTTCTGTGGCATGCAACTAGTAGCATTGAGGAACGTGACATCAAACGTAAATTTGCAAAAGCAAATGTGTTTACAGTTTCGAATTTGCCTGCAAGATTTGTGCCAAAGAAACCTTGTATATCAAAAAAACAAGGAGAGCTGAGGCTGGTATTTGTCTCCAGAATTTTTCCAAAGAAAAATATCAAGTATGCGCTTGAGGTGCTGAGCAAAATTACAAAGGGAAATGTTGTTTTTGACATTTATGGTCCTATGGAAGATAAGGGCTATTGGGCTGAGTGTGAAGATCTCATGAAAAAGATGCCTGATAATGTCAAGGTGAAGTATTGTGGTGAGGCAGAACATAAGGATATTCCACATGTTTTTGAACAGTATCATGCTTTCTTCTTCCCGACATTGGGCGAAAACTATGGCCATGTGATTGTTGAAGCAATGATGAATAATTGCCTTTGTATTTTGAGCAAGGGCGTGACACCGTGGGATGACTATATTGATGCGCTTGGAATTGGTGCCCCACTTGCGGAGCAAAGAGAATTCGAAGAAATTGTCGAACGTCTTTTAGATGCGGATCAACAGTGCATCGATGAAATGCTCAAGTTTAACAATAACTATATCGCAGAGAAAACCGACCCTGGTAAAGACTTAATTGGCTATAGAAAAATGCTGGGAGGAGAAGTATGAGAGTAGTGTTATTAACGAATATTCTAAATCCATTTAGAATATTCTTCTATGACAAATTAAGGGATGAGTATGCACATCATAATGTTGATTTTCGAGTCCTTGTAATGGTTCCTAATGAGCCTGGAAGAACGTGGCAATATGATGACTTCAGGAGAGACTATACAACACTCATGAAGGGGGGACTAAAAAAAGTCTCAGGAATTGATGTTATCATCAATCCAGGAATCGGCAGGGTGATAAAAAAAATGAATCCTGATGTTATGGTGTGCGCAGGTAGCTATATGCTCCCGTCTGTTTGGGCAGCTATTGGTTTAAAAAAGAAATGCAATTATAAAGTTTTTTATTGGTCAGAGTCACATTTAAACGAAAAACGTTCGTATGGCAGCCTAAAACTCGCTGTTCGTAGTTTCTTTAGAAATACCGTTATCAGTCGATTTGATGGTTTCTGGTATGCAGGCAAGATGTCGAAAGAATTTATTGATACATATGCTTCTGAGGATAGCTATTATGTGTTTGTACCTAACCTGATTGATGAGAGAGCATATTATATTGCATCTAAATACTCAGAAGAACAAAAAAAGGTAATTCGTAAGAGCTACAATGTTGCAGATGATAATGTTATGTTTTTAACACCAGCAAGACTTTCTAAAGAAAAGGGAATTCTGGAGTTCTTAGACATCATGAATGATGTTCCAAGTAAGAATAAGGTTACAATAGTAATGCCTGGTCAGGGCGAACTGAAGGAAGAAATCGAGAAAAAAGCAAAGGAATATGGAATTGATCTGCGGTTAGTTGGATTTAAGAAACAAACCGATATGATAGACCTATATGGTGCAACGGATGTGTTTGTTTTGCCATCTTTATCGGATCCTAATCCTCTGTCTTGTATTGAAGCTTGTTGGAGCGCAAATCCGTTGATTGTCTCAGAACATGTTGGAAACAATCCAGAAATCATTACAGAAGGTCAGAATGGGTATGTTATCAGCTATAAAAACTCTAAAAAAGCTGTGAACGATATTGAGCAGATGATATGTAGTAGCGATGAGTGGAAGAAAAATGCTGGTCTATTCTCATTAAAAGTGGCACAGGAAAAATTCAATTCAGAACGAGTTGTGGCACGTGTAGCGAAAGAAACACTGGCTATTTGGGAGAATGTAAAATGATACAATTACGTGTATTACATATTATGCCGGGATTTGGAGGTGGGATATCATCTCATGTGCGTAATATCATTCGCGGAGTAGATAAAGAAAAAATAATAATTGATGTTGCTGGCTTTACAGACTATCCTGACTTTTTTATAGAGGAGGTAAAAGCTAAAGGCGGTCAAACATTCCACCTAAGAAATGTACGAGTTAAATCAATAATGGCTTGTGTTGGCGAGTATATAAGTATTCTTAGAACAAATAAGTATGATGCGGTACATTTGCATTTAACGGATTTTCAAGCTGCGTATTTTTCTATGTTATCCCGACTGTGTGGCGTGCATAGAGTCATCGTTCATGCTCATATCGCGGATCAGCCAAATACAAGCAATCCACTAGTCCGAATTAAGTATGAGTGTTTCAAATTTCTGACAAAAGCCGTTGCAACGGATTATGCTTCTTGTAGTAAAATTGCTTCTGCATTTCGGTTTGGACAGAAGTGTGTGGATCAGAGAAAGATTATGCATATTCCTAATAGCATTGATGTCAGTAAATACGAATCTGAAATTACGGAATCTGAGAAAGCAGCCCTTATGAAGGAGTTGGATATTGAGCCTAACACCATGGTGTTAGGCAATGTGGGTTATTTTGGATACCAAAAAAACCATCCATTCATGATAAATCTAATAGCAAAAATGAAGGAAGAAAATTTGAATTTTGTTTGGATTTTTGTTGGTGCAGGACGAGATTTTGAATTTATTCAAAATCAGGCAAAGGAAATGGGAATCATTGAAAGGTGTAGATTTTTAGGTAGAAGAAATGACGTGAATAAATTGTTCCAATTGATGGACGTTAGTATATTACCTTCGCACTATGAAGGGCTCCCTACTGTTGCAATCGAATCTCAGGCGGCAGGTACACCTATTGTAGTATCTACAGCAGTAACAGAAGAAATAGATATGGGAATGGGGTTGGTAACGCGTGTCAGTCTTGACGAATCGATGGATGTTTGGGTTGAAGCTATAAAAAGAGCTGCCGGTATGGAAATCCCTACGGTAGAAGATCGTATTAAGCAAATTGATAGTCTGTTCTTTACCGCTTCATCTGCAGCAAAATTGTATACCGCATTTATAGAAGGAAAAATAAAATCATATAATTTGGGTGAGAAAATTGAACTATAGTCTTAAAGAACTTGTCTTAGCAGATTTATATAGATATGAGGGAAAGACAGATACTAAGTCTTTTTTACATGCATATGCAACGTATGAAGGATTCAAATTCTCTGTTTGGCTAAGAATGTGTTCTGTTGCAAGAAAGAAGAAACTTACAAAGATATTTATTTTGCCAATCTGTAGAATGATATACCGCCATTATAAATATAAATATGGTTATGATATTCCTTATGCAATAGAAATTGGCCCCGGATTACAAATTTTTCATATTGGTGGAATAGTATTCAGCCCCGCAAAGTGTGGAAAAAACATAACGCTATCTCAGAACACAACTGTTGGAATGACAATTCACAATGGAAAAAAGCAGTATCCAGTTTTACAGGATAACATCTATATTGCCCCAGGTGCAATAATTATTGGAGATATAACGGTTGGCAGTGATGTTGCAATAGGAAGTAATAGTGTATTAGCAAAAAGTGTAGAGGATTATTCGGTTGTTGTTGGTATTCCGGGAAAAGTTATTTCAAAAAAAGGCTCTCGGGAGTATGTAAGCAATCGTATATAGGAGATTATATTAATGAAGGTATCAAAAACCAAATTTGTTGTAGTTACAATAGGAATAATGATGATATTTCTAAACTATTACATTCTGGCGGTTGATATTGTACAGTTATCGCCGGGATGGGAGTATCGTGCAGGGATTACAACAGTGATTTTGATTGTGTATTCGCTAATAAGTTGGAGAATCCTTGGATTAAAATATGCATCCCCGACATTTTTTGTCCTATTTAGTCTCTATATGTTCCATTTATCGAGTATAACCGTCATTGGTTTTGATACATCTACAAAGTACGATTATATGCAAATGCTCTATCGATATGGAGATGAGTGGGGATTTCAAGGAACACTATACTCTGAACTATTTATCGAAGTATATTTGCTAGGTGTGTTGATGTTTTCAAAAAGTAATACTGAATTGGCGGATTATGATGAAACAAAGGGAACGGATGGAAACTCCCTTGAAATATGCAGAAGTATTGGGCTGTGTATGTTAGCAATTTCTATTCTGCCTCAATTATACCATGACGTAATTCAAATAGGTGAAAAAATTGCTGGTGGCTATCAGGCTATGTTCGAAGCAGATACGACATTTTATGGTATTCCGCTTGGCTGGTTCACCAAGCTGTTTTTACCTGCAATTCTATTAGTTCTCAGCAGCTATAGAAATAATAAGCGTAGATTCACTATTGTTATGGGAATAACAGCTGCGTATTTCTTAATATTTATGTTTTTTACTGGTCGGAAAGGCAACACGATTCAGACATTGGTTCCATTGCTGTTTATGTATTGCTATTTCTTTAAACCAAAGCTAAAAATCTGGTACATAGCTGTGGCCTATTTGGGAATTTATTTTGTCACAATTGTCACTCATACACGTGAATTAGCCGTAGATGCGAATTTCTGGAATAGTTTACAAGAGGTGATCAGAGAGTCAGAGCCCATCAAAGATTTGTGCCTTGAAATGGGAGGTACGGTAAAAGCTCCTATTCAGGCACTTATGTCAATACCTGCAACAGGTAATTATCAGTGGGGTCTTACTTATATTGCTTCCTTCTTTTACTCAATTTTTAGTGGACTCAAAATTCCGTGCTCCGGATTAGAGAAATATGCGTTGTTTAATATATATTTATCACAGCCGGAACGAGGAACATTTATTAACTCTACTGTTTTTGCAATGGGTGGTTCAGCCATAGCAGAGTGGTATTGGAATTTCGGATGGTATGGAATCCCGCTAACACTTGTTTTCGCATTATTTATTTGCAAAATTGAGCAAAAGATATATTGCTCAGCATACAAACCAGTCTGGTTTGGCACATGGGTTTCGTTCTTGTATTATTTAATGCGGTACACAAGAGGCTATTTTAATGAGATCGTGTGGCAACCAATATATGTTTTCTTATTTGTGGCGCTTATTCAGGTTGTGTTGATTAAAACGAGCCCCAGAAAGAGAAAAGTTGTTAGAGGATAGATACAATGAGTAAAGAGAAATCATTATGCTCAAAACGAGTTGAATGGATAGACGTTGCAAAAGCAATAGGAGTATTCTGTGTCGTTGCAGGACATACGGGTTTACCAATACTCCTTAAATGTTGGATATATGTATTTCACATGCCGATGTTTTTTTTCATATCGGGTATGTGGTTTAGGGATCGAAAACCTAGAGAGTACGTTATAAGAAAAGCAAAAAGTTATCTGATTCCATTCTATGGATACTCATTGTTGATACTAACTATTGATTTTATTCTATTTCGAGACAAAGACTTTTTTGTGGCTTCTATAATAGATGTATTATGTGGAGAGGGTTCGTTTTTTCTACTCTGGTTTTTATTTTCTTTGTTTTTTGTGGAGATTATATATTACGTAATTTATAGATTGATAAAGAATAAAAGGAGCATTTGTATTATTGCGTTTATACTTGCCCTGATTGCCCACTATTCTAGAACTGAAGGAGTTCCGAATTACTTTTTCTGGAGTTCCACGATTGAAGCGATGCTGTTCTTTTCGCTGGGTACTCTATTTAATGATCCTATAAAGATAGAAAAACATTTATCTAAGTTAGGTGGAGCTGTTTCCTGTGTTATATGCATAATCATAGCAGCTTTTGAATTCAAGCAAACAGGAAGATACTTGGATTTATCTGATGGGTACTTATGTATGCCAGATCTTGCAATCTTAGGAGCATGCTTTGGAATATACTTTATGTTCTGTTTAGCAAAATGTGTTAGTACATGGAAAATGGCTAAAGCACTAAATTCAATTGGAAGAAACACAATAATCTATTACCCCTTAACCGGGTATATACCGACTACTATAGATAGATTTCTAACCGCGTTAGGTTATAATGTTTCATCTCAAATATATAGCGTACTATTTAAACTTGTCGGATTTATAATCGCGTGGGGAGTTACTGCAGTAATAAAATTAAAAAAACAAGAGAGTAGCCGATAATTATGAATAAGAAATCATTAATAAGAAATCTGATATACGCATTTAGCGCACAAGGAATATCATTAATCCTCAGTGTGCTAATGTCCATGATTGTTCCAAAGCTATTAGGAGTTGAGGACTATTCGTATTGGCAGTTATTTATTTTCTATATAGGATATGTTGGCTTCTCACACTTTGGCCTAACAGACGGTATATATCTTAGGTTGGGTGGCAGTGTATACGAGGAATTAGACTATGTCAAATACAAGACGCAGTTAGTGCTGTCATTGCTGATTCAGTTTTCGATTGCAGTTGTAGCCTTGTTTGTATTTTCTTTAGTACAAATAGAATCCATGCGTATGACCGTTCTGAGTTGGACGTTTATATACATGCTCATATTTAATGCGGCGGGATACTTAGGATATATATTTCAAGCAGTTAATCAGACGAGAGTCTATTCAATATCGATTATGATCGATAGAATAATATTTATCGGATTTGTACTTATTGCCATTGTGATAAGGGGCTGTTCTTTCCGGTACTATATTATTGGCTACACATTCAGTAAAAGTGTTGCATTAATATATTGCATTATAAAAGCAAAGGAGCTTGTATTTGCCAAATTTAGAATCACTTTTGATGTGATTAAGGATATGGCTTTAAGTATATCGATAGGCGCCAAACTGTTGTTTGCTAACATTGCTGGTTCACTTATTTTGGGTATTGGAAGACAAATAATAGATTCGGTATGGGGAATCACTGCATTCGGTAGATTTTCTTTTTCGCTATCTTTGACAAATTTTTTTCTTCAGTTTATTGGTCAGGTAAGTATGGTTCTTTTCCCAGCTCTAAGGCAAACTGATAAAAGCAAACGAAATGAAATATATTCTTCCCTAAGAGATGCGCTGGGAATACTACTACCGATTGTATTTGTTGCATACTATCCAATGCAGTTGATCTTTGGAATTTGGTTACCGGACTATAAAGAGTCTCTGTCCTATATTGCAGTTTTGCTGCCATTGTGCACTTACGACGGAAAAATGCAGATGCTGTGTAATACATATTTCAAAGTACTAAGAAAAGAAAATTTTTTGCTTTTTATTAACGCGGGAGCCGCACTAATCTCTTTTATCATTTGCTCTTTTTCGGCACATGTTTTGGGAAGCATAACGGCAGTTGTTTACTCGATGGTTTTGTCGGTTGCGCTCAGAAGCATTATTTCAGAATTGTACTTGGCAAGGATGCTCAACAAAAAAGTTGGTTCAAGTATTATTTTGGAATCAAGCCTAGTACTTGGGTTTATCATTTCAATTAATGTCTTCGGTAA
>ENA-OPXC01002202-OPXC01002202.1-human-gut-metagenome-genome-assembly--contig:-NODE-2202-length-11999-cov-1.671802_pt1 | contig 11999 bp, 7 predicted proteins | sample MGYA00241512_ERZ502016 | MGnify/ENA primary metagenome ERZ502016 (study PRJEB25962, sample SAMEA2043043) | human gut metagenome | biome: human gut; feature: human-associated habitat; material: faeces...
ATCAATTTGCATACTGGAACATCGGGGATCAGCAAAAGCTGACGGATGCAAGCTGCCAATTGGAGCTGACCGGAGATGTGACCGTGCAAGCGGTGTACACCCAGTCCTTGTTGGGAGATGTGGATCTGGACGGAGATGTGGACGTGGCTGACCTGGTGCAACTGCAACGGTATTTGCTCAGGCAGGGTACTTTGACGCCGGAGCAGGCAGTCCAGGCGGATCTGACCGGGGATCAGCGGTTGGATGCAGCGGATCTGGTGCGGCTGCGCCGGATGCTGATGCAGTGAGAATGCATAAGAGTGAATGCACAAGCAGGAAATCTGCTATTCTGGTATGATATATCTTGAGCAACACCGCACAAAGCCATTAAGCAGGCTTTGTGCGGTGTTGTGTTAAGGTAATATTTTTCTGAAGCCTTTATCAATCAGCAGAGAAATCACTCCGCAACCACATGACAGCAGCACAATCAACAGTATCGTTCCGATATTCAAAGCCAGCTGCAATTCCAAGAAAATATTGATAATCATCACATGATACAGATAGATTCCATAGGAGATATCATACCTTAAGCGATGCTGCCCTAAGAAATAACCCAAAGTCAAAATCAAAATCGGTAACAGACAATCTGTGGCAAGCATCTGTAAAATGGCAATATCGAAAATATTCCAAAGAATATACAAAAATGTGTACCCCGCAAACAGCCAAGGTGCATATTTGATTAACCGGTTTAACACAGTGTCTTTAAAAACATACAGAAAGCTTCCAATATAGAAGAAGCTGCTTTGCGCAAGAATACCACGCTTCCATAGCAGTATTAACCCACGGCTATGGCTTGCCGCAGCCAGTTCTGTTCCACCAATCTGTACTGCAATGAGCACAATGCCTATCACTAGCCAGCTCTTTATCTTTCTGTTTTTCATAAAGCGATAGAATAGTGGTACTAATAAATAAAATTGCATCTCTGTAAACAGTGCCCATAATGCACCGTTAAACGTTCCACTACCGAATTCCTTTGCAAATCCGGGCGTATACTGCAAAGCAAATCCCTGGAGGAATGTCCACACGGCTGCTTTTCCTACTGGAAATTCGCCGTTGGAGAACAGTAATAAAATCACAAAGCCAATCCATACGCTGAACCACAAGGGTGGAAAAATGCGAAAGAACCTTTTTTTAAAATATTCTCCTACATTTTTGGATTTTGCATAAGATGCTGTTACCAAAAATCCACACAGCGTAAATAGGATTGGTACGCCGCCAATAAAACGTAAAGGGATATAAAAGGGGAGTTTGATTTCATATAGTGACACCATATGACCAAACATAACCTGAAACGCTGCGAACAGGCGAAAATAATCAAAAGAATTCTGACTTAATTTTAAAGCGATACTTTGTTGTTCCATTTTTCTGCCTCACTTCTGTTGGAGAATGATTAGAACCGCATCAATAAGCGATTCTTCAAAATAAAGTGTACGGAAAGAGCATGTGATGCATCATATGGATCAGGCGCTGGTGTCTCTTGGAGCCTGCATCCTTGTTGTGATATATGGCACTTGCTTTATCTCCCTTCGGAGTAAAGTGATATGTTAAGACTTGTCTAATTGGGGCGTTCATCCAAAAACGCTAAGGAAACATTTTTATTAAGTATACCATATTTCTGCCCATTTTGTCAATCAATCTGACTCTGAAATTCTGTATTCTTTTTCGTGAAATATACATGAGGACACACTCGGAAATGTCTGGTCGTTGATCTGTTGTTTTCAGAGTCAAGGGGCGAAATGCCAAAGGCACGGCCTTGTCACTCCAGACTCCATTGGTTATAAATATTTATGATTTGCTTTGTTACGATATATGCGTTGTGCTTTTGCATGAGGTTTGTCAGAACCACAGATCACAAGAAATTCCTTGTTTTTTGCGTTCTTCCGGTTGGACGGCTTTCCCATAAGAAATCCTCCGAATAATATAAAAAAGCGTTCCGAAGTGATATGAAGAACGCTCTACGTTTATTTGGTTTTCTAGGAATGCTGCCAGAGGGTATGATATCAGGATGGCATGGTATCTGGCAGCACGAACCACAGGCTGATAGCGTACATACCGAAAAAAATCGGATCGGCTAAAAATTAGCCGATCCGATATAACGTTTTATCACAGTTTTCGTTTTTACAGATACGCAGTTTTTTATGGAATAACCGATAAACCGTACCTGTCCTATGCCGTGTGGTCTAGTTGACACCGATGTGAAATCAGCCGACACACTTTGTAAAGAATAAATAATGATCTTTTATACCACGATACCCCTTCTCGATTCTTTCCATGTACTCCGTAAGGGTATCTTTATACTCGTGTTTTTTAGAATCTTTATTCATAATATCTTGAACGAATGTCGATACCGACATTTGATTGGGAGCATTCTGCTGTAAAAATTGCAGCGCATTTATAAATTTAATCGATTCTTCGCAAAGATTATTGCAATTATTTTTGTTTACGTCATCAGATTTTTTGAGCTCCTCTTTCACTGCTCTTTCAAAATCACTTGCATACAGATTGGCATTGAAGAATTGATCTCCACCTTCAAAGTACTTTTCAAGGATTGCCCAGCCGTTTTTATCGCCGTATTCTTGGATATAGTTTGCGAACATATTAAGAATTTTGAAATTGACAGTTTCACCATACTTACTATCTGCCAGATTTCTGAATGCCACATTATATGTTCCAAGGTTACCATTTGCATAAAGAACGGTTTGATTTAACTCTGTGCAGTTTTGCATAGCAGTTATACCACGAGCATTGGTGTTGCCATCGTCAATATTGCAGTTGAATGTATTGTTGAACTTCTTTGTCGCATAGCAATGGCCTAATTCATGGAGATACAAAAGATGTATAGAATCCGGAGAATTCTGTATAGATTGCTGTACATCCGAATAGGTCGGTCCCCATGATGCTGATGGTACTAATACAGCGTGGATGGGATCGTTAGCCGGGATTACATATCCATCGTCGCAAGGGCAAATGCAAAGCTGATCTGCAAATTCAAAAATGTAAATGTTATTTCTCTTAACGCCAGTAATATTAGACAAGCTGTTAACATATCTGCTTAACGTCTTGAGCCAGATTTCGATGTTTTCCTGGGTACAATTATACTGCATTGTGATATGAATGTTTTCGCCGTTTCTACAGAGGACATCGTATTTTTGAAAATCATTGTCTGTGTTTTCAAAATGAAAGTTAGTGATTTGTGTAATGCGATTATTTGAATTATTCACAAGTCCAAAATCCACTTCATTGCCTAAACAAGGGATATTATTTGCTGTCAATGTGTACTCGTTGGCGGCCATCTTTGCGATTGTAAAATAATTTGATTCCTCTCTCATCCAACGCTCTCCGCCTTCTTTTACATCTAGCGTTACAGGATCCTGGAATTTATACCTCACATAAAACCGTAATTGTTTTCTGATCTCACTTTCAGATATGTTTTTTGAAAAAGTAACTGTCGTGCTTACGGTTACTCTTCTCAACATCAAACCGTCAGTCTGATCGAGCTTTGTAAAACCAGTAGAGTATTTGTTCCCATTAGAATTCGGCTCTAGTGAGCATTTGATCTCACTCATTGTTTGCTTTTGGAGGGTTATATCACTATCAGGAATGGAAATTTTATAGTCACTTACAAAGGTGCATTTTTTCTTATCATTAGAATAAATACAAAGCTTTCCTGTATCAGTCAGATAAAGCACTGCATTTCTCATTTCATTCGTATGTGAATGCCATACCGGATTATTTTTTGCGTCATATATAACAAGGTTTCCATCTACTTGCATTTTGCAGGTTTTGCCGGTATACGCTGTTCCCGATTGCCAAACCCATCTATTGCTCTTATCATATACAACAAGATTTCCATCGGACTGAAATTTAGCGTAATAATTCGCATTGGGGGAGTAGTATTTCCGATCAACATCTAAAACAATCGTATTACTAGTGGAAATCGCTATTGCATGGCTTAAAAACGTATAAGCACCTTTGCTGGCGGAATATATGCAAAGTTCACCTTCATCGCTAAGATAAAGGGATGCATTTCTCTTTTCATTCGTATGTGACTGCCATGCAGCCTTATTGTCCTTGCTATATATCACCAGATTTCCGTCTACTTGCATAACACATCTTCGCATATTGTAGGTAGCTGTACCGGAATTCCAGATTGCATTATTATTAGTATTGTCATATACAACCAGGTTACCGTCATTCTGGTAGATTGCTCTGTATTTACGGTTTTGAGAGTAGTAACTCTTTGCGCACTGTATTTCTTTGTCTGCATTTGAAGAATTCGCAATCAGAGTGTGGAATACAAGGTCGCTGGGATTACCGCTGCTTGAAAACGTGTATGCGCCTTCTTTAGCGGAATAAATGCAGAGTTCACCTTTATCGCTGAGATAAAGGGATGCATTTCTTTTCTCATTTGTCCTTGATTGCCAGATCCATGTGTTATTCTTATCGTATATAACCATGTTTCCGTCTTGTTGCATTTTGCAGGTTCTTCCTGGATTCCCTGTTTTGTTCATCTCTTTCGATTTCCAGATCAGTACATCATTCTTATTATATACCGCAAGATGCCCATCTGACTGGAATTTAGCATAATAATCAGCATTGGGTGAGTAGTACTTCTTATTGGGTTGCAAAACAACACCGCCATTTGAAGAATTCGCAACCAGTGTACATAAAACAGGTGTGCCGGAAAGAGAATTGTTTACGTCTGCTGCCTCAACAGTCAATGCATGATCTGATTTAAAATTGTTTAAACCAGATCCAAGTGGTGCGATCAGAGAGGCTACAAGCGTACAAGCCGTGAAAAGTGATACTGTTAGTTTCCTAATGTCCATAATTTCTCCCATATTTTACAAATTTGAAATATGTTCAAGAGAACATAATATTTCGTATCAATTATACACGATGTAATGACCCTTGTCAAGGGAAATCTGTGCGTCTGAAAAATTATATATAAATAATATTATGCTTAATATTTCTCGGATTTTCTTCTTAATTGAAGTGCGGTCGAAGCAATTTTTCCACTACCTTCAAAAAACAAAAAAGCAAATAAAACGCCGGATTGCACCGACATGCTCATGCAGCAGATTTGCTTATAACTGCCACTGCGGAGATATACACTGAACGCCCGTATAAGCATTGCGGTCCATCACCTCCTGTAGCGGATTTTGTATTGACAAGCCCTTGGAGGTATAGTATAATAAAAAAGTTGTGCAAGCCGAAACATTTAATTATGACATGGTATCGACATCAATTGAGATGACGTATGCAATGCATGGAAGTCGGAAGGGCAGCACAAAATTTTAAATCCAATAGGAGAGGGAGAAAAACATCAGATGAAACTATGCAAACGGTTCAGCGCGCTGATCCTTTCAGCTTGCCTCTGTGCTGCTCTTGCAGTGCCGCAGCGGGCGGGGGCGGTAAACGATCCCCCAGTGGGCATTACCATTACGCCGGATCAAACCAGCTATGCCCAGGGAGAACAGGTCAAGTTTGACGTAAAGGTCATCAACCACAACGATTATGACCTGTCGGATCTGAAGCTGAATGCTTCAGTTTCAGAGACATTGGAGATCACGGAGAATGAAGTGTATCAGATGCAGATCGGAGCGTTTGAGACAAAGAACTATACGATCTCTGCAAAGGCTGCAACGCCGGCAGAGCAGCCCGGCACCACGGAGGTACAGACGCCTGCCGGAGATAAAACGGTAACTGCGCCGAAAACAGGGGATGATGGGAGCGGCATGCTGACAGTCATGCTGATTCTCGGCTTGCTGGCAGTCGGACTGCTTGCTGCCAAAAAGCACAGGGAAACCAAAGCCATGCTTTCCCTTGTGCTTTGCACGGCTGTGCTGGGTACCATGTGTCCCAGGGATTTCCTCCGTGCGGAGGCAGCCCAAACATCCTTGACATCGGACAGCGTGACATTCCAATACGGCGGCAGCCAGGAGAGAATCTCCATTGCTGTCAGCTATACGGAGTCGGATACTATCATTCACCCGGATCTCTCCCGTTTTGATATGATCCAGCAGCACAGTACCTATGAAGCGGATACGCCTTTCAGCGGCTTGACGGGTACATTGGACAGCAGTGACCAGGTGGTGAAATTCACCTATGAAAATAACGATGCATGGGATACGCTGCTGTGTCGGGGGGAGATTCAGATCGGTGAAGCATGGTCCATCCGTGATATGGGACTGATCCAGGGAGTCAATGTGATCACCCTGATGGCGGAGCTGTCGGATGGTACGACTGTCACCAAAACCATCCGGTTCAACAATTCCAGCCAGGAGAATGAGAAAAATCTGCTGGTGGATCTGAGCGATGCAGACGGGGATACCATGAACGCATATGTGGAGGATCTTTACGGAACCGATCCTGAAAATGCGGATACAGATGGGGACGGCATTGCGGACAATGTGGAGCTGTTTATTTACGGAACGGATCCGCTGAAGCCGGATACGGATGGGGACGGTCTGTCCGATGGTGCAGAGGTGGGCGAATATCGCTCCAATCCCCTGGTGCGGGACACTGACGGAGATGGCATTTCCGATGGCGAGGCTGTTGCGCAGGGGATTGACCCCACCGGCATCGAGGAAAATCCGGCAGTCAGAACACAGTCCGTGCAAACTGCTTTGGAAAGCACGGAAAAGCCCCTGTTCGACAATGTTTCCGTTACCATGAACGTGGGTGGCAATCTGAATCAGCATCTGTCCATCCGGAACATTGAAAAGGAGGATACCCTTTCTGCAAATGTAGTGGGCGCACTCAGTGCCCCCATTGAAATCACATCGGATGCCTCCTTTACTTCCGCCAAGATCACCTTTACCTATGATGAGGCACTGCTGGGAGATACACCGGCAGAGAACCTGGCAGTTATGTGGTATGACCGGGAAAACAGAAGGTATGTGATCCTGGACAAGGACACCGTTGTGGATCCCAATGCCCATACGGTTTCCTATACCACCACCCATTTCTCCACCTATCTGGTTGTGGATCGTGAGGTCTGGTATGATTGCTGGCGTGAAAACATCGATTACAGAAGCGGTGATGCAGGCACCTCCCAGTTGGAGCCTTACGACATTGGCTTGTGCGTGGATGTATCCGGTTCCATGTACGGAGATCGACTGGAAAAGGCAAAGACTGCCTTGAATACTTTTATTGATGCGATGCTGCCCCAGGACAACGCCTGCATGGTTTCGTTCAGTGATAACGCTTACCTGGTGGCAGGCTATGGGGCTTCCAAAGAGGTGATGCGCAGCAGAACCAACCAACTGAGGGATCTGTATGGCACCAATACTGATGTAGGTCTGTCCAAGACCATCAGCATTCTGGCTGACCAGGGCAGAAGTGATGCCTCCAAAATGATCATTATGATCTGCGATGGGGATGTGAATTACATACAGGGTACCGTGGATGCGGCAAAAGCAGCAGGTATTGCGGTATACACAATCAATGTGGTAAGCGGCGACAATGATCTGCTGCAAAAAATTGCGGACGAGACCGGCGGCGAATACTATTATGCGGCAACCACAGAAGAAGTGGTCAGCCAGGTGGAAGCCATCCGGGGCGAAACTGTCAGCGCTGTGGATACTACCGATGCGGACGGGGACGGTCTGTATGATGTTTACGAGTCCAGGGGCATGAAGATCCAGAACGGCACCGTTTGGTATTCCGATCCGCTGAACCCGGATTCGGACGGAGATGGAGTAACGGATTACCAGGAACTGATGGGGCCACCTACTGCAAATGTAATGGAGTTCATCAACGGCAAGTACAGCTGTGTACTTTGCCATGCAGCCAGCGACCCGAACAAAATGGACAGCGATGGAGACGGGATCCCGGATGCAAAGGATCCGGATCCCACTGTGCATTTCGGGTTGATCGACGGATCGGTGCAGTTTCAGCTGACCGATTCCATTGATGATTTCCAGATGCCCCAATACATTCAGGATATAAAGGAAAACGAAGCCGACTATGAGCATGAGGTGGTTTCCAAACGTTACCCCTGGATGCTCAAGCATCCTCTGCAGGGCTTTGCGTACCTGCAAACGCTTCGTGCCAGAGCAGCGGCAACCTGGGAGGCAGGCTATGTGGGAGATCTGGCATTTCTTACATGGGATCTGGGATGCAAGGCACTAAGTCTGATTCCGGGTGTACACTTTGTAGGCAATCGCAATATCAACAATGCGGCATATATGCTGCTGTATTACAATTCCAACATCGGCGATACGGTGGGCTTTGACGCTACCGATATGGTAACAGCCACGACCGGCGGACAGGCATGCTACAACAAGAACATCGGCAAATTAAAGACCGCATTTGAGCAGGCGCTGAAGCCCGGCGAAACACGCATCATTACTACCACACCGGATTCCAGCTTTACTGCATGGTATCTGGACGGCGGTATTCTGGATCCGAACAATGCTGACGCATGGGCGTCTCTGAATAAGTGCAATGCGGTGATGACTGCTGCATGTACCTATGACGGAACCAAGTATCGGGCAACAGTCAATTACTATGTAGTGGATCGCTATGACTTCTATGAGCCGGATCCGGTGGATGGCAAGGAAAATGAAGTGGGCTTTGTGACAAACGATGGATATGTCATTCTTTCGTATTTTGATTACGCAGAGCCATTTGACGTGGTAGGCTATTATACCGAAACCTTTGAGTGGAATGGAAACTAAGATGAAGGGAAAAGATGTGCTGGCTGCACTCCTCTTTGGTGCAGCCGGATGCTGGAGTGCATGGCACGGGCTGTATTATGGGCAGGCAGGCTGCGCCCTTGCGGCGGTTCTGCTTTTGCTTTGTGCATGCATGCTGCTGTTCCGGCTGTTGAAACAAAAGCCGGATGGGGAGAGAAAGGGAAGCAAATTTGTCGGCGTTCTAATCTTCTTTGCCATTGCCTCCGGATTGGCAATGCCCTTTGTCAACGGCGTCCTTGCCTATCGTCCGGCGTACACCTATCCCCACTATTATGCGTCCGGGCGAATTCCCGCTTTCCCGGCGCAAATTCCGGATCAGGCTGCCGATGTGCAGTTCCGGGTGCTGGGGGAGGGGATCATTGGGCGCCCCTCATTCATGCTTTCTTTCCGGATGGATCCGGAGCGTGCAGCAGCTTTGCAGCAAGAGACAGAGCTGCTTGGGACACCCGTATCCAATGTGGCGGATTTGATCCATATTCCGGCGGATCTTGCGCCAGACTTTCTACGGGAGCAGGGCTTGCAGGATTGCAGCGCATATCAGATACAGGATCGGTACGGAAAGGTGTCCTATGCCATCTTTCACAATGCCCAGCCATTGATTTGCTACTATCAGGAGTAAGCGCTTGTAAAAGCGGCGGTGTGTATATCACATCGCTGCTTTTTGCGTTTCGGACAAAAGAGCCTTACACATGCATATTTGCAGGACTGTTGTAAAGACAATCGTGCCGCAACAGCCTGTTTTACAAGCCTTCTTTCGCCGTATAGCCTTACTTTTTTAAAAAGCACTTGACAAATTTAAAATAATATGATAGAATCCATGTATGAAATATCCATGGAAATATACATGAGAAATGGAGGTACTTACTGTGAAATTACATACCGCTATCCCCGTATTGCTTGTCCTTACGGCATTTCTGTGTGCCTGCCAGAAAACCAGCTCCCAAAACGAAACGGACAGCAAAGCAGAGCTTGTGACTTCTATTGCAACTGCCGCCTCCACATCCACGGATTCTACTTCGACTGAGCCAATGGATCCAGTCGTGCAGTCAGAATTCAAACTGGTGCAGCCTCAATTATCTACGGTTTTTCCAAGCTTACAGGAGGATTTGATCCACGATTTTCAATATGATGCGTTTGTTCCACTGAAAGACCAGCAGTATGATTCCTTGAGCCCGTTCTTTCTAAAAGACAACATTCTGTACCTGCAAAAAGATATCTGTAATTTTAGTAATTCTGGTGACATTGTATTTTACAAATACGATCTGGATACGGGGAAATCCGCAGATATAGAGGGTAGACTGGAACAATGGCAGTATGGTGCTGGTGAGGGTGAGTGCGCATATGCGGATGGTCGAATCTATGCCTCCTTTGACAGTGAAGCCCAAGAGAAAGTTCACTATGCATTGGATACAGAACAGGATACCGTAGAGGTCATAAAAAAAGAACCCAATGATGGAGTAACATCGTTCTATTCAACTTATCCGGTAAATGACAAAGAACATGTTGAAATTTATCTGACTAACAATGGGGATCACGTGAATGGGCTTCGTTATACATACCATGTTGTGCTGTTCAGCGAAACAGGAGCACAAGAGATCGTTACACAGGAATATTATAGTAAAAATGAAAAGTTTCGGTATACTGTCAACGACAATAAGCTCTATGAGTATTCCCAATCTGAAAAGGGAAAGGTTCCTTGTTTACGGGTATACGATCTGAATGGAAACCTGCTGGAAAGCTATGAATTGCCGGAGGTTTTGCCACTGTTGGAAAATCGGGAAGGTCTCGAAGAAGACATGGAAAACAGAACGAGCAGTATTGAAGCCTTTGGCGATTACTGTTTGGTTACTGTAGATATTTGTTATGCAATGCATAACAAATGTGTGCTGTACAATCTGAAGGACAAAACCGCATGTATGCTTGAAAACTGTTTCTATCAGTCTCCCAATATCAATGTGGATAGCACTGTGAAAAATCATATTCTATCATTTTACTTCGATCAAACGGATTCGTATGGTTTCTATAATCTGAACAATGCAGGGCTCTTTACACCGGTGCTTGAGATGCCGCCATTTGATGGATATGTTGTAACGGACGGCGCTTCCGTGGTGTATCTGAATAAAGCCGAAAAGAAGCTGTATCGTATTGGTTTGTAATGTTATGATCCAAAGATGCAGATTCCCTATTCTCACAAATGCGGCTGCACAACTTCTCTTTGTTGTGCGGTCGCATTTACGCTATTTTTTAAAGCTATGCCAACTTCTTCAAGTGCTCTGTTCTCCATAGGGGTCTGTGCCCTTTTGCCTGAAATGCTTCTTGTACATCTATCACATAAAATATTCAACTTTTGCAGCACAAATATGAAAGAAAGATAGCATAAAACTGTATTGAATATAAATAGAGTTTAAATTATACTTTATATATTACAAGGAAGCAGAAACCGAAACAGGCATCAGGGGGAATGAATTGATGAAGCACTTCAAAGTAAGGCTGCCTCGTGCAGCCGCAGGGCTTACGGCAGCGGCATTGTTGCTTGCTGCTGTGTCTTATTTTCCGGTGCAGCCCATCGCACAGGCTGCCTCCGTTTCAACCGTCGCCAATCCAATCATATGGTCGGATGTGCCGGACGATGATGTGATCCGGGTGGGGGATACCTATTATATGATCAGTACCACCATGTTCTTCAGTCCCGGTGCACCCATTATGAAATCCAAGGATCTGGTTTCCTGGGAGATTTGTTCCTATGTGTATGACACACTGGCGGATGGGGATATCCAGAATCTGACCAACGGCAAGCATGATTATTCGCACGGGCAGTGGGCAGCCAGTCTGCGGTATCACGACGGTATCTATTATGTGTTCTTCGGCAGTTACGGTACCGGAAAGTCCTACATATATAAAACCAGCGACATAGAGCACGGTACCTGGACTCGCACGGAGCTGAACGGCATGTACCATGATGCTTCCATGCTGTTTGATGATGACGGGCGGAACTATCTGGTGTATGGTGCTGGCGGTGAGATCAAGATCAAGGAATTCAATGCGGAAATGACTGGCTTTCGACCCGGCGGTGCGGACAAGACCTTGTTTAAGACCGGGCTGAGCGGGCTTAGCGGAGAAGGTTCCCACGTTCAGAAGATCAATGGATATTATTACATTTTCTTGATTGCATGGCCCAGCGGCAGCGGCAGAATCGAGCTTTGCTATCGCAGCAAGGATCTGCTTGGAAATTACGAGGGCAAAACTGTGCTGAATTCC
>ENA-OPXC01002207-OPXC01002207.1-human-gut-metagenome-genome-assembly--contig:-NODE-2207-length-11986-cov-2.297209_pt1 | contig 11986 bp, 14 predicted proteins | sample MGYA00241512_ERZ502016 | MGnify/ENA primary metagenome ERZ502016 (study PRJEB25962, sample SAMEA2043043) | human gut metagenome | biome: human gut; feature: human-associated habitat; material: faeces...
TAGAACTAGAACAAGAAAATGGTGAATTATCAGTAGAATTAAAAGAAGTAAGTAACATTACTAAAACTTCATACAAGTTTAAAGTAAAAGAAGAAAAGGGATATAAGTATATTAAGGTGGAAGTAAAAGATGGGAATAACGTAACAAACATTAAAGTACGCTTAATTCTAAATACGGAAACCAATACATATACTTATGAATATAAATATATATAGTGTAAAAAAAACTCATTGAATTTATCAATGAGTTTTTCTAAATTTCTTTTAAAATGTAAAAACTATATTCTGGCATATCAACCGAAACTTCTAAATCAATTTCATCATTACAGTTAAAACAATAATAGGTTTTATTAGCTATATCACTAGGTAGTGTTAAATCAATTTCATTTTTACTAGGATTTAAGATAATAATGAAATCTTTGTCTGAAGTTTTTAATCTGCCAATTAGATAATCATTAGTGATTTGGTAAGTTTCAAAACCAATAATTATATTATCTTCAATAATATCTTTAATGAAACTAATATATATGTTAGAATCATTACTTAAATCAAAGATTGAATAATTAAATAGGTAGATTGTCATTATTGCAATCATTCTTTGATCTATTTTTGAAGTTTGCGAAATATTTACAATATCGTTTAACAAGGAACTATTTACATTTTTTACTAAATTAGCAAAATCTAAATAATTTAACTTATCGCTTACATATTCATCAACGATGTTTACTAGTCTATTCATAATTCACCTCAAAGTTATTTTATCATATAAAAGGATAAAAATCAATAGAAAATGAAATGTAAAAGGGAAAATAAATTTTCATAGACAAATGATATGACTTTTTTTGTATTTTTTAGTATAATATTAAAATTGTAAGGAAGATAAGAAAAAGAGGTAGTAGTATATGGATTTAAAAAGTAAAGATGGATGGTTAGAGGTTGTTTGTGGCTGTATGTTTGCGGGAAAAACTGAAGAATTAATTAGACGTATTAACCGTATAAAATATGCTAAAAAAGATATAATCGTTTTTAAACCAATAATTGATGATAGATATGATAAAAAACAAGTAGTATCACATTCAAATCAACGTGTAGATTCAATCCCTGTAAAAGATTCAACTGAAGTATTACAACATATAAAAAAACTACCTTATGCGGTGGCATTTGATGAAGCACAATTCTTTGATGCTGGCTTAATTGAAATTATTGAAAGACTTGCTAATTCTGGCGTAAGAGTAATTGTAGCAGGATTAGACCAAGACTTTAGAGGGAATCCATTTGGCATTATGCCTGAACTTATGGCAAGAGCTGAGTACGTTACTAAACTTCAAGGTATATGTATGGTTTGTGGTGACCCCGCAACTCGCACTCAACGTTTGATAAATGGTCATCCAGCAGATTATGATGATCCAACAATTTTAGTTAGCGCATCTGAAAAATACGAATCGCGTTGTAGACACTGTCACCAAGTTCCTCATCGTGCATATGAAAAATAAAGATGATAATTATTATATGAGCTTAGCTTTAAAAGAAGCAAGTAAAGCTTATTTAGAAGATGAAGTACCTGTCGGTGCTGTTCTTGTAGTAGGTGATAAAGTAATTGCTAAAGCACATAATGAGAGGCAAAAAAAGCATGATGTTTTAGGACATGCAGAAGTGAAGGTAATTCAAAAAGCCTCAAAGAAATTAAACGCTTGGATCTTAGATAATGCAACATTATATGTTACATTAGAACCATGTGATATGTGTAAAGAAATTATTAAACAATCAAGAATTGATAATGTATACTATTTAGTGAATTCAAATTTTAAAAAAGTTAATACATATAATACAAATTATAAAAAACTAGAGATTGATAATAATTTTTTTAATGAAATAATTAATAATTTTTTTGCTAATAAAAGATAGTAAAATTGTTGATTGATTGGTATAATATATAAAGAGACGGAGGTACAATGAATTATAAAGTTTTATACAGAAAATATCGTCCTAAAACATTTGATGAAATTGTCGGACAAAATAATATTATTACTTTACTAAAAGATAGCATTATTAATAATAAAATTTCTCATGCATATATATTTTCAGGTCCTAGAGGAACAGGTAAAACAAGTACTGCAAAGATATTTGCAAAAGCAATTAACTGTTTAGATAATACAAATGGTAATCCTTGTTTAAATTGTGAAATTTGTAGTAATTTTAATTTAAATAATGATATATATGAGATAGATGCAGCATCAAATACTGGGGTAGATCAAATTAGAGAAATAATTGATAATGTAAAACTATCTCCAATAACATCTAAATATAAGGTATATATAATTGATGAAGTTCATATGCTAAGCACAAGTGCTTTTAATGCATTACTTTTAACTTTAGAGGAACCACCTTCACATGTAGTATTTATTTTAGCAACTACCAACATTGAGGATGTTCCAATAACAGTGTTATCAAGATGTCAAAGACTTGATTTTCGCAAAATTTCTAATAAAGATATTCATGAACAATTAAAAAAAGTATCTAAAGAGGAAAATATTGATATATCTGATGAAGCAATCGAGGAAATTACTAATTATTCTGATGGTGGAATGCGTGATGCACTAAGTATTTTAGATCAGTTATCAAAACTTAATAAAAGGGTAGAGTACGATGATGTAATCTCTACTCTAGGTACAATATCCAATAATGATATTAAAACATTAATTGATGATATGAATGAAAATAATGCTGAAAATATTATAAAATTTGTTGATAGATGTAGAGATTTAAATGTTGATTATAAAACTTTAGTAAAAAAAATTATAAAAGAGATAAATATACACGCAGTTGATATTAAATTAAATAGAAAAATAGATAATATTTATTATGACACTTATCAAGAATTAAGTTTTAAACTAACAGAATCATTATATAAAACTAATATAAATGTTGATATATTTGGTATGCTTGAACTTATTTTATTAAGTTATATTAATACTAATGTTAATAAAAACACTCAATCAAGTGTCAAAAATGAAGTTAATAATTCTAAAAATATTGTTGAAAATCAAGAGAAAGTATCTACCAATGTTAAAATAGTTGAAAAAACGCCAAAAATTGAATGCAATTTAACTAATTTGGAAAGTATTCGTATTAATAACTGCTTTGTAAATGCCTCAAAAGAAGAAAAGATTAAATCTTCTGAAATGTGGAATGCATTTTTAAATACCTATGAAAACAAAAAAATCCTAGGTTTAATTGAAGATGCAAAAGTAGTTTTAGCTTCATCAGAAATTATCGTACTATTAACTCAAATAACTGCATTAGTTAATGAAATTAATACAAATATTAGTTCGCTTGAAGAGGATTTTAATAAATCTAACAATACAAATTATAAATTTATTGCCACAAGTAATGAAAACTGGCTAAATGAAATGGAAAAATATAAAAATAATGTAAAAAATAATATTAAATATCAATTTATTGAAGAAAATGCACAAAATATAGAATATGATGATATAATAGATGTGTTCAATAAAAAAAAGATTGAAGAAAGTTAAGGAGGAATATTTTTATGAATATGCAACAAATAATGCAACAAGCACAAAGAATGCAAAAAGATATTATGAATAAAAAAGGCGAGTTAGATGCAATGACATTTACTGGTAAATCTGAATGGGTTGAGGTCACATTTAAAGGTGATAAGGACATTCAAAGTGTAAATATAATAAATGATAATGCATTTGACAAAGAAAATAAAGAAGTATTATCTGATATGATTTTAATTGCCGTAAAAGATGCTTTAAAACAAATTGATAAAGAAACTGAAAATAAATTGGGTAAATACTCTAATATGGGCGGTTTATTTTAATGTATCCTAAGGTTTTAGAGGAATTAATTAGTTGTTTTAAAAAGTATCCTACAATAGGTGAAAAAAGTGCTGAAAGACTAGCTTTAGCAACATTGGACTTATCCGAAGAAGAACTAAATAACTTTAGTAACACTTTGATTAAAGCAAAAAAAGTACTTAAACCTTGCAAAATATGTTGTAATCTTACTGATAAAGATATATGTGACATTTGTAATGATGAAAATAGAAATAAAAATATAATTTGTGTAGTTGAAGATTATAAAAGTCTTATTTCTTTTGAAAAAGCTGGTAATTATAAAGGCGTTTATCACGTTTTAAATGGGTTAATTTCTCCGATTGATAATGTATCTCCACAAGATATCAACATATCATCGTTGGTGAAAAGAATTGAGAAATTAGATAAACCAGAAATAATAATTGCTCTTCGCTCATCAATTGAAGGTCAAACCACAACTTTATATATTAAGCAAATATTTGAAAATAAAGGTGTAACAATATCAAGATTATCTTATGGTATTCCAATGGGTGCTGAAATTGATTATTTGGATGTTTTAACGCTTGATAAGGCATTAAGTGATAGAAAAATAATATCATAAACATCCATTTTTTTCATATTATGTAATGATGAAATATGATAAAAAAATTATTTATTGTAGTTAGAAAAGTAATAATATCTATATGTATCTTATATGCAGTAAATTTATTACTGTCATCTTTAAATATTATTATTCCTATTAACTTAATTTCAATTTTAGTTGTATCTTTACTTGATTTTCCAGGTCTTTGTGGTATTGTAATATTATATTTAATAATTTAAGAGGTTTATATGAAGTTAAATAATGTATTTGAAAATTTGTATACTTTATATCGTGAGAATAAACTTGCTCACGCTTATTTGCTTGAAACAAATGATATTCAAAAATGTTTAATTGATTTAAAAACTTTTGTAAAAAATATCTTTTCTGAAATAGAAAATATTGATGCATTAGTTGATAATAATTATTTACCTAGTCTAAAAATTATCGAAACTACTGAAAAAACTATAAAAAAAGATGTAGTATCTGATATTCAAAAAGCTTTTAATTTATGTTCTTTATATACATCTCAAAATATTTATGTTATTGTAAGTCCAGAAAAAATGAATAGTTCTGCTTATAATCACATGCTTAAGTTTTTAGAGGAACCCGAAGATAATATTATTGGTTTTTTTATAACCAATTCTAAAGAAAATATAGCTCCAACGATTTTAAGTAGACTTGAAATTTTAAAAGTAAGCTATCAGGAATCTGATGATTTTAATTCTTACGGATTAAGTACAGAAGAATATAATCAAGTTTTAAATGATGCTAGTGAATTTTTAAACAAAATAGAACTAGATAATTCTAATATAATTTTATATAATAATAGTGTAATTTTAAAAAAATATGTTGATAAAACAAACTTGATTACCTTAATAAAGGTTTTATATGATTGTTACCATCAAAAATTGTTTACAAATAATGTCCTGAATAGTAAAATACTTAAAAAGCTTACTATTATTAACGATTATTTGTATAAATTACAATATAATGTTAATTTAAGTTTGTTATTAAGTGGATTAACACTAGAGTTAGGAGAAGTAAATGAATAGTTATGCAGTAATATATAAAGGAAATAATAAATTATATTATTTTAAAAGTTCAGAAAAGTTTGAAATTGATGACGAAGTTATTGTTGATACTGATAAAGGTGAACAATATGCTAAAATCGTAAAGATTGTTGATTCATTAAAAACTGATGATTTAAAAGAGATTTTACGAAAGGCCAAAGAAGATGCGGAAAAATTGATATCAAGATAATTTCTATACTAATATAAAAGATGCTGAACTTGCCTTAGTAAAAGCAAGAAATTTTGCTAAAGAGTTAGATTTAAATATGAATATAATAAATGCTCAATATACCTTAAATAGAGCGCAACTTCTATTTAATTTTTATGCTGAAGAAAGAGTTGATTTTCGTGAGCTAGCACGAAAACTTGCTGGTCAATTTAGAACACGTATTGAACTTCGTCAAATAGGAGCAAGAGATAAAGCAAAACAAGTTGGTGGTATTGGTGTTTGTGGCCGAAAATTATGTTGTTCAAATTTTTTAAATCAATTCGATTCAATTACTATGAATATGGCAAAAGACCAAAATTTAGCGCTTAACCCATCAAAAATTAATGGTTGTTGTGGAAGACTTTTATGTTGTTTAGGTTATGAAGATGATGAATATATTAAATGTGGCAAAAATTTAAAATCTGTAGGTAGTATAATTAAATATAAAGGAAAAGATGCTACAGTTATTGGTGTTGATATTTTAAATAAGAAGTATAAAATAATTGTTGATGAACAAAAGATTTTAGTAGATGCAGAAGAGATAAAAAATGATAGTAAAAAATGATTTATATGATTATAAAAATCGCTATATTTACCAAGATACTGATTTTTTTAAGTTTTCAATAGATTCAATTTTATTAGCCGAGTTTGTTGATAGAAAAGATTTAAAAGGAAATATATTAGATATTTGCACAGGAAACGGTGCAGTATCACTTATTTTGGCGGAATACACCAAAAATAATATTATAGGGTTTGAAATTCAAAAGAAAATTGCATATTTAGCTCAATTGTCAGTTGATGAAAATAATCTTACAAAGCAAATAAAAATCATTAATGATGATGCAAAAAACTTGAATAAATATTATGATTCAGGATATTTTAATACTATAGTTTGTAATCCACCTTACTTTGAATATAATGGAAATATGGTAAATCTTCAAGAAGAAAAAACTATTGCTAGACACGAAGTTTATTTAACATTAGAAAATATATTTCAAATTGCAGATTATGCTTTATCATCAAAAGGGGCTATTTATATAGTTAATCGAGCACAAAGATTAGATGAACTAATCATACTTGGAAATAAATATAATATAGGTATAAAAAAAATTCAGTTAATTAAAACCAAAAAAGACAGAGCACCATCTTTAGTAATCGTGAAAGCGGTTAAAAATTCTAAAAAGCACGTTATTATTAATGATGTAGTTAATATAGAAAATATACAAACATATCAAAATATTTTTAAAGGAGGATGTAATGAAGTTAATCGTGGGACTAGGTAATCCTGGTAAAGAATATGAAAAATCAAGACATAATGTTGGATTTATTATTTTAGATAGTTATTTTAATGGTGAAAAATGGCATACTAAAGATAATTATGAATTTTTAGAAAAAAATATTAATAATGAAAAAGTAATTTTTATTAAACCATTAACTTTTATGAATTTATCAGGTTTAGCAGTGCAAAAAGTGGTGAATTTTTATAAAATTCCAACTGAAGATATTTTAATAATTCACGATGATTTAGATTTACCAGAAAAAACTATTAGATTTAAATATAACTCTTCAGCAGGAGGACATAACGGTATTAAATCAATTATAAATTCTTTAGGAACAACTAATTTTACTCATTTAAAAGTGGGTATTGGTCGAAAGTTTTCTTCAGATCAAAAAGATTATGTTCTAGGTAATTTATCAAAAGAGGAAATAACTTATTTACAAAATGACAAGTTTAAAGAAATGATTAATACATTTATTTGTGATGGTACTACAGTGTGTATGAATAAATATAATTCAAATGGAGAATAAAATGGATTTTCTAGATGATTTTTTTGTTTATAAAAATAATAGTGTTATATGTGGTTTAACTTCCGAGTTAAATGTTTTTTATGTGTTAAATTTATTTAAAAAGCAAAAAAAGAATATCATTTTTTTAGTAAGTTCTATTTATGAAGCAAATAATTATTATAATCTATTTCAAACATATAGTGATGATGTATTATTATTTTTAAAGGATGAATTTATATCTGATGTGGTAGCATCTTCACCAGAATTAAAATTGACTAGATTAAATACTTTAGATAAGTTAAGTTCAAAAAATTATATTATTATTTGTAACTTAATGGGCTACTTAATGCTACTTCCTAATAATAAAGAATTTTCTCAAAGCAAGATGCTAATAAAAGTTGGTAATAACTTACATCGAAAGAAACTATTAGATACTTTATTTGAATTTGGTTATAATAAAGATGCCTTAACTACTGCTTCAGGAGACTTTTCTGTTCGTGGAATGATTGTGGATATTTATTTAATAAATGAAAAACATCCAATTAGAATCGAGTTTGATGATGATGTAGTAAGTACTATTAGATATTTTGATGAAAATACACAAATGACGATTAACAGTATTGATGAAATAATGCTTAAACCAATCGTGGAAATAAATACAAATAAAACAAGTTCAATTTATGATTATACTAATAAAGCAACTCTAGTAAATGTGGACTTACCACAGATTAATGCTTCTTATAAAAAAATTTGTGAGGATATAACTGCTTATAAACAGCATAGTGATAAACATGAAAAATTTTTATATGAACTTGATGAAATAAATCCAGAATATGTTTTAACTTTAAATCATTTTAAAACTGATAAGTCTGATATTGAAATAGTTACCCAAAGCATTGATAATTTTAATAATGATATTCCTCTTTTGCAAGAAAATGTTATTAAATGGAAAGAATCAGGAAAAGATATTTATTTTTATTTATCAAATGATAATGAAATTAAAAAGATTCGAGAACTTTTTACAAATGTAAATATTATTAAGAAAAAGATTAATCACGGTTTTATTATAGGTAAATATGTTATAATAAGTGAATTTGATATAGATAATATAAAAAGAGATTATAAATATCAAAATAACTTATATGGTGGTAAAAAGATTGTAGATTATAATGAACTTAATAAAGGTGATTATGTTGTTCATATAAATCATGGAATTGGTATTTACAATGGTCTTGTTAGTTTGACAAGTAATAACATAACTAAAGATTATATTCAAATTCTTTATGAGGGAAATGATAAAATATATATACCAGTACAAAAAATAGAAAATATTTATAAATATTCAGATAAAGATGGTACTAAACCTAAAATTAATAAATTAAATTCTTCCTCTTGGCTTAAGACTAGAAAATATGTTGAAGCAAAGATAAAGGATATTACAAAAGAATTAATGGATTTATATCAAAAAAGATTGGAAACAAAGACTACGCCTTACAAAAGGTTTGAGGAAGAACAAATTTTTGGTAATGAATTTATTTATGATTTAACTTTAGATCAACAAAATGCAGTTAATGATATTAATGATGATCTAGATAGTGATATTCCAATGGATAGACTTCTTTGTGGTGATGTTGGCTTTGGTAAAACAGAGGTTGCATTAAGAGCAATGTTTAGAGCTATACTTAATAATAAACAAGTTATTTATTTGTGTCCAACAACGATATTATCAAAACAGCAATATAATGTTGCTAAAAAAAGATTTGCCTCATGGCCTATTGAAATAAGACTTTATAATAGGTTTACCACTTTAAAAGAGGAACAAGACATACTAACAGGTTTAGAAAATGGAAGTATTGATGTTGTATTTGGAACTCATAAATTATTTAATGACAAGATAAAATATAAAAAATTAGGTTTATTAATAATTGATGAGGAGCAAAGATTTGGAGTTAAACATAAAGAAAAAATAAAGGAATTAAAAAATGATATTAATGTATTAACTTTATCAGCAACCCCAATACCTAGAACTTTAAAAATGGCTTTATCTGGACTTAGAAATTTATCTATAATTGAAACTGCACCAAATAATAGATACCCAGTTCAAACATATGTAACTAGTGAGGATGACTACATAATCAAAGATGCAATTTATAAAGAACTAGGTCGTAATGGACAGATATTTATTCTTTATAATAATATTGAGGGTTTAGTGTCAAAAATGAATTCTTTAAAATTATTAGTACCCGAGGCTAAAATTAGATGTGCTCATGGACAAATGAATAAAGATGCTTTAGATGAAATTATGGAAGATTTTACAATGCATAAATTTGATATCTTATTATGTACCACAATTATTGAAAATGGTATTGATATTGCAAATGCTAATACGTTAATAGTTTATGATGCTGATAAATTCGGGCTTGCCCAATTATATCAAATAAGAGGAAGAGTAGGCCGAAGCGACAAAATAGCTTATGCTTATTTACTTTATAATAAAAATAAAATGTTAAATGAAACCGCAATTAAGCGATTACATGCAATAAAAGAGTTTACTGCTTTAGGTAGTGGTTATAAAATTGCAATGCGTGATTTATCAATACGTGGTTCTGGAGATATATTTGGTTCTTCACAAGCAGGATTTGTTGATACAGTTGGTGTGTCACTGTATACTAAAATGATCGAGGATGAACTTAAAAGAGTAAAGGGATTACCTGTTGAAGAAAGTAAAAATGAACAATCACTAATAAATATAAATACTCACATTGATGATAGTTATGTTGATGATGAAAATATTAAGATAGAAATTCATCAAATGATAAATGAAATTGATAGTTATGATAAGTTGCAGCAAATTAAAAACATTCTTGAAGACCGTTTTGGTAAAATTACTCTTGAAATGGAAGATTATATGTATGAAGAATGGTTCGAAAAGATTGCTCAAAAATATAATATTACGCAAATTAGACAAACCGATAGATTTATAGAAATAGTTTTACCGGAAAAGTTATCATCAAAAGTTAAAGGAGATAAATTATTACTTAATGCCTTAAGTATCTCAAGAAATTTTTCATTTGCCTTTAGACATAATCAAATAATTATTACATTAAAATATGCAAATTTAAAAGAACATTTTATAAGATATATTGTTAGATTACTTAATACAATTAATTAGTATAATCTATAAAAAAGAAAACACACTAAATATGAGGTGTGTTTTTTGAAAAGTACAGGTATTGTAAGAAAAATAGATGAGTTAGGGAGAATAGTAATTCCAAAAGAAATTCGTAATGTACTTAGTATACATAGTAATGATGATTTAGAAATATTTATTGATAATATGAAAATAGTTTTAAAAAAATATGAAAAAAGTGATAATATCTTAAATTATTCAAATAATATTGTAAACATTATTGATGAAAAATTAAATATTAAGGTATTTGTAACTAATAAAGAAAGATTTATTACTGAGGGTGATTTTAAAAATAAGAATATTGATAATACATTAATTGAACTTATTAAAGAAAGAAAAAAACATGAGAGTATTAATAAAGAAACTATTAATAAAATAAGTGGATATTTTGTAATTTATCCAATAATAGTAGAAAGTGATATTTTGGGTTTACTTATGTTTGCAAAGGAAACAGTATTTACAAATGAAGAAAAAGTTCTTACAAATATTATATTAAAACTTATTGAAAACCGATAAAAATTATGGTAATATTGACTTATTAAATGTGGAGAAGAAAGATTTATAAATTGCATTTATAGAGAGCTTAAGTTTGGTGGAATTAAGTAATAACGATTTATATTGTGAGTTATCAAATGAAGGAGGTGAAAGAGTGAGTAACTTCTTAGATTCTTTACAAGTAGAATTGATCTTTTCATTATTTATTATGCTATGTATGGGTATATTCTTTGTTTATGCTGGTAAGAAATTTGCGACTGCTGATCCTACAGCACGACCAAAAGGGGTTGTTTTGGTTGTAGAAACAGGAATTAAAATGGTTTATGACTATTTAAAGAGTATTATGCCTAAGAAATTTGAAAAGAATTATTATCCTTATTTTGCAATGCTTTTTATTTATTTAGTTATTGCAAACTTAAGTGGATTAATAGGATTTGAAGCACCAACTTCAAACTATTCTATTACTCTTGCATTAACAACAATTACTTTCTGTTTAATTCAGTTTAATGCAATCAAGAAACAAGGATTATTATCCTATATTTGGGGTGCCGTTTGGCCACCAACAAACTTATTAAGTATTCTTTCGCCATTGATTTCGTTATCAATGCGTTTGTTTGGGAATATCTTAAGTGGATCAATACTTATGTATTTGGTTTATCAATTTACTGGGTTCTTATCAAGTTTTATTATTAACTTTAACTTCTTAGGACCAATTATTGCACCAGTGTTGCATTGTTACTTTGATATTTTTTCGGGATGTATTCAAACATTGGTATTTGTTACATTATCATCTATCTTGATAATGATGGAA
>ENA-OPXC01002209-OPXC01002209.1-human-gut-metagenome-genome-assembly--contig:-NODE-2209-length-11980-cov-2.049727_pt1 | contig 11980 bp, 10 predicted proteins | sample MGYA00241512_ERZ502016 | MGnify/ENA primary metagenome ERZ502016 (study PRJEB25962, sample SAMEA2043043) | human gut metagenome | biome: human gut; feature: human-associated habitat; material: faeces...
CCGCCCAGTCCCCCGGGGCGGAACCTCATATTTATGCCATAGGCAAAACACGAAAAAAGCTCGCATAAATGGATGCAATCCATTTATGCGAAAGTAGTATTGTACTTTTACAGGAGGAAATGATATGATAGACGCCAGAGGTCTCGCATGCCCAATGCCGGTGCTAATGACCCAGAAGGAGATAGCCAAGAACTCCCCCGCCAAGCTTGAAGTCATGGTAGACAACCACTCCGCACGGGAAAACGTAAAGCGTTTTGCCGAGAGCGCAGGCTATGCCGTGGCAGTGGCCGAGGAGGGCGACGACTACCGTCTCACCCTAACCAAATAGTTTTCAGGAGCGTTTTCATGCCCAGCTACATAGCCACCTTCCATACCCACCTTGCCGCCATGCGCAGCCTGAAGAATGTAAAAGGGCACGCCGCCTCGGCAGCCCTTTCCCCCGTACCCCGGAGCCTCAGCTCTTCCTGCGGCACCTGTATGCGGTATGATGCGGAGGACACGCTCCTTGAGCTTATGGATAAGGATCTGGAGTCCATAGCCGAAGCGCTGGGCAGCGAAAAATACAGCGTAATATACAGGGCAGAGGAATAACAATACCAAAAAAGCGGCTTAACGCCGCTTTTTTAGTATTTCCAAACCCCCTTGGGGTTGTTAAGGGGCCACAGCCCCTTAATTTCAATCCGGCTTTGACGGCGTGTACGTCAAAACGGATGAAAACCGCAGGTTTTCGCACTCTGCGGGTTTTGCCGCCCGGGAGCGCAGCGAGAGGCAAAACGCGAAAAGAACTCGCGGAAGCGACCAAAGGTCACTTCCGCGAAAGGTTAGAATTTCCTTCCCCCGCCTCCGTGATACATGCCGCCGGAGGACATATGCACAGTGCTGGTGCTATGGCCGCCTCCGCCGGAGCGGGGTCCGCTGTCGTTGTTGCGGGGTATTACCCGAGTGGTGACAAACTTATTCACCAGCTTTGAATCGTTTACCCGGAGGTTGAGCTTTGACTTTGCACGCCAGTTATATTCCGAAGGCACGTACTTTCTGGCATAGCTCTTCTGTATGGAGCTCTTGGCTATCAGCCCCGCAAGAAGGCCTATAAGGCCGCCGATTCCGCCCAGCATTGCCGCGCCCTCCGCACGCTCCGCGGGGGTCGCCGCCCTGTCTGGGTCGTAGGTGCTGCCGTATTCCGAGGGATCCATCACCTCGCCGGTAGCTGCGTTTATGCCGGTATGATCGTCTGCCACGCCCATTTCAATAAACTTATCGGTGTAATCCAGAGCCTCTGAAAACGCGCCCATGTAATCGCCATTTGCAAGGCGGTCCATCTGCGCGTCGAATATCTCCTCACGCCGCTGGTCGTCTATTATGTCTATCATGTCGCCGGTGGTGGTGAGATAGGTCTCCCGGTTATACATGTCTATGCAGAACAGCACGCCGGTACGGTTTTCGCCTATCCCCATGCCGCTGTTTTCGTAGAACTCATCGGCAAACTCCTGCGTACTCATAACGCTTTCGTCCTCTACCGTGACTATGCCTATATCCTGGCCGTCCTTCGCCACAAGCTCGTTTATGCGGCTTTGCAGCTCCGCCTCCTCGTCGTCTGTCAGCAGATCCGCAAGGTCGAACACCCTTTGCCTCGTTCCGTCCGCAAGGGCCCCAGAGCATAAGCCAAGGCACAGTGCGGATATAACGATTGCCGTCAAAAGCTTTTTCATATGGCAATCCCTCCTATAAGCGCGCCTATCACAAGGCAGGCGGCGGTGATCGTCCACATGAGCCGGTTGGTTTTCTTCCTGCTCACCGGCACTCGGCCGGCGATCTTGCCGGTCTGGCCGTTCATGGCAAAGTAGTAAAGCTCACCCTTGTAGCGGTATGTCATAGTCCACGCAGGCATGAGGGCGTACTTCCAGTCAGACTTGACCTCGTCCACCGCCATGTTCTGGCCGGTAACGGTGCCGTAGCCGGAAAGGGTGCCTTCAAGCTGACCCTCCGCAGCAGAGCGTATTATCTCGTTTGCCTGAGGCTCGGCGGCGTTCTTCTCAATGTTGCGCTTTTCTGCCATGAAGCCCGAAAGAAAGCTCATGTTAAAGTCCTTAAGGCCGGACATATCATAGGGGTATACGCCGTTGAGCAGTTCCGCATCCTTCCGGTCCAGCGCCTTTACGGTGATCTCGCTGAGCTTTACGTCGCCGCTCCTTGTCAGGGCGTAAACGCTGGTCTCGGTGTATTCTATATCGCCCACCACCCATACTTTAAGGGAGTTGGACTTGGCGGTCATGGTGGCCCTTACGTCGCTGTCCACCAGCCAGAATGGAAAGTATACGCCGGTGAGCTTTTCCAGCTGCATCTCGCTGAAGAAGCCGTCGTCAATGTACTTTTTTGACTTGCACCAGCTTATGAGCTGTTCCTTTACCTTTTCCTTTGGAATGGAGAAGGGTATCACCTTATCCGGGGCCATACCGCCGGAAAGCCGGCCCTTTAATATTACGGGATTATGGCAGTAAAAGCAGAAGGTAGCTGCCGTTGTGTCGTCGGTTATTACCTCCGCGCCGCAGTTGGGGCAGGTATATACCACCGCGTGCTCGTCAAAGGCGGTGCCTTCGCTCTCCTTCTGTTCATCTATTATCTTCTGGTTTTTGATAAGCTCATTAAGCTGCTCCCCGGTGTAGCTGCTGCCGCAGTACTCACAGCCGAAGTCTCCTGTAGCGGGGCGATACGTGAGGTCTGCGTCGCAATTTGGGCATTTATAGGTAATAGTGGACATGTTTCACCTCCTGATGAGTGTATCGGGTATATTTTATTACATAATGTAAATACGGGCAAGTGCCGAAAAGCCATATATGACGCTAAGTGATTTCGGCAAAACATTAAAATATTTTAATTATTCTGCCTTAGCCGCTATTATTTCACAAATTTGTATGATATAATCCATAGGTAAATTTATACCGAATTAATGCTTCTACTTTACGGGAGGAATAATTTAGATGGCTGAAAGGATAAAAAGGGGCGACCGCAAGGACGGCGTATGGCTTAAAGACCTTGACCCCCTGCACGGCTTCATGCCGTACCTCTACCCCAACAGGGCGGACAACGAGGCCTTTATTCAGGAGCAGATAGATATAACCGCCCTGAACGAATACCTTAAGAAAAAGACAGAGGGCGACCCGGAGTTCAAGTATACCTACCTCCACGCCATAGTTGCAGCGCTGGTACGCACCATAACCCTCAGGCCGAAGATGAACCGCTTCATCTCAGGCAACAGGATATACCAGCGGAGATGGATCACCGCAGCCTTCATGGTAAAGCGCCAGTTCGCGGACGAGTCCTCGGAATCCATATTCTACAAGGCCTTTGGGGACGATGACAACATCGACACCATTCACCGGAGCATAAAGGAGAGGGTGACCTCCTTCCGCAAGGGCTCGGCAGAGGACAACTCCACCGACAAGATGGGGCTTTTGCTCCGCCTGCCCCCCTTTATGATGCGTCTCGTGATGAAAATACTCTTTTCCCTGGACCGCAAAGGGAAGGTGCCTGATTTCCTCATAAAGGAAGACCCCAACCAGGCCTCGGTGTTCGTTACAAACCTTGGCAGCATAGGGCTTCACGCGGGCTACCATCACCTGACAAACTGGGGTACCAACTCCATATTCGTGGTAATAGGGGAAAAGCACATGGCTCCCTTCTATCAGGAGGACGGCTCCGTAGAGATGCGGGAAGTAATTGACCTTGGCGTTACGCTGGACGAGCGTATCGCCGACGGCTACTATTACTCAAAGACAATAAAGCTCCTGAAGCACCTGCTTACTCACCCGGAGCTTTTGGATCAGAAATCTAATGAGGAAGTTGAATTTTAATATGGGCAACACAGCATACGCACACAGCTACATCGATGAAAGCCGCGTCACCGCCAAGACTCCCTGGCTTAAAAGCTATGACCCCGAGTGCCCCGCACATCTGGATTACTTCATGGGTACGCTGGAGGAAGCCTTCGAACGTATGGCGGAAAAGTACCCGGACTATATCGCCTACGACTTCATGGGCAAGTCTACCACCTATAAGAAGGCCATAGCGGACATACACGCCTGCGCAAAGGCACTGAAGGCAATGGGGATAAAGGAAGGGGACAAGATCACCATTTGCATGCCCAACGCCCCCCAGACAGTCACCATATTCTATGCGGTAAACATGGTGGGCGCAATAGCCAACATGGTACACCCCCTTTCCGCCGTAAAGGAGATAGCCTTTTGCCTGAGGGACTCCGAAAGCGTAGCGGCCATAACGCTGGATCAGTTCTATGATAAGTTTGTTGAGGTGCGCCGCGAGGTTGAGCTTCCCCATCTAATCATAACCTCCGTAGCGGACGCCCTTTCCCCCATAATGAAGCTGGGCTACAAGCTCACAGAGGGCAGGAAAATAAAGAAGCCCGAAGGTGATGACTTCATATGGTGGAAGGACTTCCTCAGGCAGGGCGAAAACGTCACCGATTACCGCTGCCACAGGGACGCCGGTGCTCCCGCCGCAATACTTTACAGCGGCGGCACCACCGGCACCATGAAGGGCATAAGCCTGTCAAACCTCAACTTTAACGCTCTGGCGGCCCAGATAATCGCCACCAACAGCTTCTTCCGCCCCGGCGACAAGATGCTGGCCATAATGCCCATGTTCCACGGCTTCGGCCTCGGCGTAAGCATTCACTCCATGCTGGCAAACGGCGGCCACTGCATACTGATACCCCGTTTCACCCCCAAGAGCTACGCGCAGCTCTTAAAAAAGCACCGCCCCAACCTGATCGCAGGCGTACCCTCGCTGTTTGAGGCGCTGCTGCGCGTGCCCGAGGCGGACGCTCTGGAGCTTTCCTGCCTGAAGGGCGTATTCTCAGGTGGCGACTCCCTCTCAGTGGAGCTGAAGAAGCGCTTTGACGCGTTCCTTGGATCCCACGGCGCAACCATCAAAGTCCGCGAAGGCTACGGAACCACCGAGTGCGTCACCGCCAGCTGCCTTACCCCCATGCACAAGGCGAAGGAGGGCAGCATTGGCCTGCCCTTCCCGGATACCTACTATAAGATAGTAAAGCCCGGCACCACCCAGGAGGTACCATACGGCGAGGAGGGCGAGATATGTCTTGCCGGCCCCACGGTGATGCTGTGCTACGTGAACCATCCCAAGGAGACCGCAGACACCATGAAGGACCACGGCGACGGCCTCATATGGGTACATACCGGCGATCTGGGCAAAATGGACGAGGAAGGCTTCATATACTTCCGCCAGCGCATCAAGCGCATGATAGTCACCAACGGCTATAACGTATACCCATCCCAGATAGAAAACGTGCTGGAAGCCCATGAGGCGGTACACCTTGCCTGCGTCATAGGCGTAAAGGATCCCATAAGGGTCCAGCGGGTAAAGGCCTTCGTAATGCTCAAGCCGGGCTATGAGGGCAGCGAGGAGCTGAAAAAGAGCATACTGGAGCACTGTACCAAGTACGTGGCCAAGTACGCAATGCCCCGTGAGCTGGAATTCCGTCCCGAGCTCCCCAAGACGCTTGTGGGCAAGGTAGCCTACAGAGTGCTGGAGGAGGAAGAGGCCGCCAAGGAGCGGTAAGGGCAGAAAAGCCCGACAAAAACAAATAAAAAACATAATACCAAAAAGGAACGGCAAGGGCCGTTCCTTTTTGAGTGAGTGATTTAATTCTTTATTGCCTCCGTCCAATACTGCGCGCCGTATATATCCGTGAGCCGGAAGGTGGAAAGGGCTTTCTCCTGCGCTATGCTCACGTTGGTTATGGTGAGCTCCCCTTCAACGGTCATCCGGTTGCCCAGCATGTAGCTGTCCAGATACTCCCCGTCGTAGCTATAGTAGTCGCAAAGGAAGTCCAGAGTGTCGCCGGGCTTTATGTCTATAAGGCCCTTCATTACGGTATCCGTCTCATCGCCGTATACTATGCGGGCTCCGGCCACCGTGCCGTAAGGATCCTCATCGGTAAAGACCAGTATAAGGTCTACCCGCTCCCCGTTGAGCAGGGCCGGTACCCGTCCGGTTATGACGTAGGAGTCGCCGTCTACGTCGTTGGACATCAGCTCATAATGCACTACCTGGCCGTTGAGGGCGATCCAGGTCTTGTCGTAGTCCAGTATCAGGTCAAGGTCGTCGTCGAACTCGTAGGTGTTATCTATGCCCAGGTCTATGTAGCCCTCTCCGTCGTCTATGAATACGTTGAGCGCCGTATCCTGCACCAGATCCCACTCGGCATCGGTGAGCTTCAGCACCTTTTTGCCGCCCTTGTCGGTCGCTATGAGGCGCGATGCGTCAAGCCGGTTGTTCGCGTAGAAGTCCTCCGCCGCGGTCATGGCGTCCCTGTCGAGCCACCTTGCCTTTTTGTTCTTTACCGAGCGCATGCCCGCGAACATATCGAACAGGTCGGAATAGCTGGAGCCGCCGGAGGAGTAGCTGCTGCCGGAGGAGTAGCTGCCGCTGCCGGAAAGGGCGGCGGAGAGCAGCTCGGAAAGCATATCGGCGCTGTTGCCGCTGCCGCTCATATCCCCGAACAGGGAGGTGAGGGGGGAGCCTGAGGAGCTGGAGGTGAGCTGGCCGCCCGCCGCCACCGAGGCAAAGCTCCTTATGCAGTTGGTATATGCGTCGTCCATGCCTATCTCGTCGTATATATCCACCATGCTGTTCATGGAGGAAAGCTTCCGGTAGGGGAAGTAGATGGAAATGCCGTTGGCATTGGCAAGGGACTTGGATACCCTGTTGTACTTTATGCAGCCGCGCAGCGCCTCGGAAAGCGCCTTCGCCTCAGGCGTTCCCATATTGTCGGCAAAGTTTATCAGGTCTATCTGGTTTATGCCCGACGAGAACTCCTTTGCCCTGCTGCGCGCATTGGATACCACGGTATAGCTGTCGGAATCTATCAGCTCGACCGTGGAGGAGGCGAACTTATTGAAGGCCTCGGGCACGGTTCCCGAAAGCTCCGCCAGGTCTATCAATGACAGCGTGGTCTGGTTGGAGGAGGACTGCTGGCGGCATGCCGCCGTGTAGTCGTCTATTATGGTCTTGCCTATGGATACGGTATCCATGGAGGTGTTTTTGCTGAGCTCTGTCAGCCAGTTGGTATAGTACCAGCCGCAGCCCGGCTCAGTTTCCTCGCTGGCGATGAAGTAATCCGAATACTGCTCGGCCACCATGGCGGTCTCAAGGGTGGCCATGAGGCAGGCGTCAAAGCCTATGAAGTCGAAGGTGCAGCCCGCGTCCTTCAATGCCTTGTTGAACACGTCCAGCGTCATGGAGCCGTTGGGGAATTTCTGGTCGTAGCCGTAGCCGGTGTTGGACCCTCCGCCGTGATCCCACATTATCAGCGCATAGCGGTCGGCGGGGAAATTTGTCTCGCAGTATTGTATGAACTCGGTAAGCGTTTCGGCCTTTGTCATGGCCTTCTTGCCAAAGTCGGACTCAAGGCGCAGTATGCCGTCGTTTTTTATCTGATATATCTGGTTGACCTTGCTGCTTATTACGGTGTTCTGCCACTTATCCGCGCCGCCGGTCTCCACGATTATGTTGACCTTATCCGAAAGCTCGGCATGGAGCATCTCGTTTATGTCCGATGTGGCCATACCGTAGTTGCTCTCAAGGTCGGTTCCGCACATATATACCATTATGGTATACACGTCCTGCCCGCCGCCCCTTATTTGGGTGCGCTTTTCCCTTGCGAGATTTGATACCGTGGTATCCGCCGCCACCGCCTGGGTCTGGGCGAGCTGGGGCTTGGGCGTGGGGGTGGGCTCCGCCTCGATAAGCTGTATGTCGCTGCTGCCGTCGTAGCCGCCGGTACCGTCCATATCTCCCGCGACGCACTGCACTACCATATAGCCCAGGGCAAGTATCACAAGAAGCAGTATTATTCGGGAAAGGCAGCCGCCCTTGCGCTTGCCGTTTCCGCCGCTGCCTCCCCGGCCTAAGAGATATGCTATGAGCAGGGCGATAAGGCCCATGCTGCCGCCGCCCCTGTTGCCGTCCCTGTCCCCAGAGCTGCCGGAGCTGCCCCCGAAGCCGCCGCCCGAGCCTACAGGCCCTGTGCCGAGGCCGCTGCCCCGCTTGAATACGCTGCCGCTGCCGGATATGCGCTTCTGCCGTCCTCCGCTTCCGGGTTTTCTTTGCATTTGTTTATTCCTCCAAATTATATGTGTATATTTGCTATGCCTGTTTTCCCGCGTCCTTCCTGAAGAAGGCGTAAAGCTTCGGGAAGGCGGGGGAGAAGTCTATGTATCTGTGCATTACCTTTGTATAAAGGCCTATGAGAGTACCGGAAAACAGCGCACACACTACCGTCCCCACACCTATTGCCCTGAGCTTCCCGAAGAATATCAGGGAAAGTATTACGGAGGACAGGCAGCAGCACATGTCGAAGCAGGTCTTTACCCTGTGGAGCTTCCAGCCGAACCGCTCCACGATGCCCGTCACGAACAGCTCATACACCTGCAATGGCAGGTAGGTCTGGAAAAATAAGGCCACGCCCAGCGAGTTTATCAGCATCCCCATTGCGAAGAAGAGTATGCACTGTACAAGGGTTGCCGCCTGAAGGTCCCGCATCACCCACATTATGCCGTCCAGCACCACGCCGAAGATAAAGGCGGAGAAGAAGGACAGTATGTTCTTCCAGTCGAACCTGCGTACTATTATATAGTACCCTATGAGCAGCAGCCCCTGAAGCATATAATCCGCCATGCCGAAGGTCAGAAAGGGCACAGCAAGGGAAATTATATAGGACTGTGACGTCACCATCGACATTCCGAGGCCGCCCTTTTCCATGAGGGCCACCCCCAGGGCTATGAAGAACGTGCCCAGCACGAATGCTAATTCGCCCCACCTATGGAATAGCTTTTTATCCTGCGGTTCACGCTCCACGCTATATTTCCCTCGTATATTCCCTGAGCCACGAAAGTTCTTCCTCCCTCATATTGGGGGCAAGCCTTTCGTAGACCTCCTTATGGTAGGCGTTGAGCTGCCGCCTTGTCGCTTCGGTCAGCGTCTCCTCATCTATGGCGTCAAGGTCTATGGGCGCGAAGGTTATGGGCCGGAACTCCAGATACCTTGAGCCGGGCTCAGCCTCCACGCACTCCACCAGGTTCTCGTGGCGGACGCCGTATTTGCCCTCGATATATATGCCCGGCTCGTCCGAGGTTATCATGCCGGGGGCGAAGGCCGCGTCCTCGGACTTCACCCGGCGCTGCCATTGTATGCCGTTGGGGCCCTCGTGTACCGAGAGCATATAGCCTACGCCGTGGCCTGTGCCGTGGTTGTAGTCCATGCCCCTGCTCCAGAATGGAGCCCGGGCTATGGCGTCCAGGTTAAAGCCCGCGCAGCCCTTTGGGAACCTGAAGGTGAGCAGCGCAAGCATGCTTTCCAGGACTATGGTAAAGGCCTGCTTTTCCTCTTTTGTGACAGGCCCCAGGGCTATGGTGCGGGTTATGTCGGTGGTGCCGCCCATGTACTGCCCGCCGGAATCCACCAGCAGCAGCCCCTCCGGCTTTACGGGTATATCCGTCTCAGGGGTAGCGGAATAGTGTACTATGGCTCCGTGGGGGCCGTAGCCCGCGATAGTCTCAAAGCTGGGGTACATATACCCTTCCTGCTCTTTGCGGAAGCCCTCCAGCACATCGGCGGCCTGCATTTCGGTATATCCCTCTTTTGCGTGGGTCTTTGCCCAGTGCATGAAGCGGGTAACGGCCACGCCGTCCTTTATGTGGGTCTTGCGGAAGTTATCAAGCTCCACAGGATTCTTTACGGCCTTCAGCAGCTGCACCGGATCCATATCCACCACCCTGCATCGCGCTATGCCCTGATACAGCTTATAGTTCAGTATCGACAGCGCGCACATGACGGCGTCCTTCTCGCCGTAGCGGCCTATGAACTCATATATGGCGTCATATGGCAGTATCTCTGTATCCAGAGCCTTGAGGTGGGCCGCTATGGGGGCCGCCTTGGCAGCATCCATGAATACATATGCCTTCTGCTTTTCAACTATGGCGTAGGACAGGGCCACGGGAAGATACTTTACGTCGTTGCCGCGTATATTGAACAGCCACGCTATATCCGCAAGATCCGTAAATATGCATGCATTGGCATCGCACTTTGCCATATCGGCGCGGACAGCGGCGAGCTTATCACCGGCGGATACACCCGCAAGCTCCATAGGCAGCACATACGCCGGCTCCCTTGAAAGCTCCGGCCTTCCCTCCCAGCAGCCGTCTATCAGGCTGCGGCAGTCCTTTAATATGGCTCCGCCCTTTTCAAGCTCCATGCCCTCGCTGGCGGATATGGTGCGAAGGTCAGCACCCAGCACGCCTCCCTTTATGTTTTCCGCTATGAACTCATCTACCGTGGGAACGCCCGGCTCCCGCATCTTGAACAGGTCTATGCCGCTGCCCTCAAGCTGCCTCGCTGCCTGAAGAAAATACCTTCCGTCCGTCCAAAGCCCGGCGCCCCCCTGCCATATGAGCAGAGTTCCGGCGCTGCCCGTAAAGCCCGAAAAGTGCTTGCGTGCCTTGAAGTATTCCTCCGGGTACTCCGAGCCGTGGGGGTCTGCCGAGGGTATCAGCAGCATGTCTATATCGGCAGTCTTCATAGCCTTCCTGAGTTTTTCCAGCATATATTTAAGCCTCCTGTCGCTTTTTTAATCATATATAGTTTACACTACGCCACGGTTTTTTTCCAGACGCTATGATGATATTGGGACGGATATGTGTTATTATAGGTGCTGAAATAGTATGGCATGAGATGCCCTTGGAGTAAATTGACATGAGAATTTCCGTAAACGCAGACAACCGGGAATACAGCGTACAGATAGGTCCCGGCATGATAAAGGAAGAGGGCCTGTTCACCGGCTTCCGCAGGGCGGCGGTGGTGACGGACGAGACTGTGGCAAAGCTGCACCTCGATACCATCATGGCCACGCTGGAGCGGGCAAAGGTCAGAGCCGGCAGCATCATACTGCCCCCCGGCGAGGAGATAAAGAGCCACGACAGGCTTTTCGACATATATTCCGGCCTTATGGACAACCTGATAGGCCGCTCGGACGCGGTGATAGCCTTTGGCGGCGGCACCGTAGGGGACGCGGCGGGGTTTGCCGCAGCCACGTACAGGCGGGGCGTGCCACTTGTACACTGTCCCACCACGCTGCTGGCCCAGGCGGATTCCTCCATCGGGGGAAAGGTGGCCATAGACCATCCCCGGGGCAAAAACCTCATAGGCACATTCTACCAGCCCGTACTGGTGGTGACAGATACAGCCCTCCTTTCCACACTGCCCAGGGAGCACCTCGCCTCCGGCATGGCTGAGGTCATAAAGTGCGGCGCCATATCCTCGGGCGACCTTAACTCAGGGGAGGACGACCTCACCCGAACCGTATACCGCACCGCCATGATAAAGGCGGGCTACGTTCAGGCTGACCCCAAGGATACCGGCATTCGCCGGGAGCTGAACTTCGGCCACACCATAGGCCACGCGCTGGAGCGGGCAAGCGGCTTTGAGCTGCTGCACGGCTGCGGCGTATCCATAGGCATGGTAGCCATGGCAAAAATAGGCGAGAGCATGGGGCTGACCGAGCCGGGCACGGCGGAGCAGCTCATATCCGCCCTTTCCGCCGCCGGACTGCCCACAGAGATGGAGAATATAGACAAAGATGCCTTCCGCGCCGCAATGCTTCTGGATAAGAAGGGGGATGTGCAAACTGCGTTACCAAGTCTTGTGTCATTTGTATACCAGCAGCGCTAGCAAAGCTACCTGCAGTATCGGTTAATATATCTTTGGCCGCATCTTCAAAACTTTTTTCGCCCGAAGCAACCTGTGCGATATTATTTAGACTAGAGACTGTGCAGGCGACAAGAGCGGCTCCTTTTCCTGCCTCGATAGATTTTTCTAGACTTTGCGAGACAATAACAGCGCCCTGCCCAGCATATAATTTAGTCTTTGCTATCGATTTTTGAAT
>ENA-OPXC01002213-OPXC01002213.1-human-gut-metagenome-genome-assembly--contig:-NODE-2213-length-11969-cov-1.672234_pt1 | contig 11969 bp, 13 predicted proteins | sample MGYA00241512_ERZ502016 | MGnify/ENA primary metagenome ERZ502016 (study PRJEB25962, sample SAMEA2043043) | human gut metagenome | biome: human gut; feature: human-associated habitat; material: faeces...
CAGACCGATCTTACCACCCTTCTGATAAGGGCAAAGCAGGTCAACGACCTTGATACCTGTTTCCAGAAGTTCCTGCTGGGTAGACTGCTCTACGAATTCGGGTGCAGCCCTGTGGATCGGTTCATAGGAAACTCCTTCCGGAGCCGGTTTATTATCAATGGGAGCACCCAGTACGTTAAAGATACGTCCTAAGGTATTTTCACCAACAGGTACGGAAATCGGTTTTCCGGTAGCAATTGCTTCCATTCCACGGACAAGTCCGTCTGTGGTTCCCATGGCAATACATCTGACAGTATCGTCACCAAGATGCTGGGCAACTTCCACAACAAGCTCTCCGCCATCCTGCAGAGGAACCTTGATTGCTTCGTTGATTTCCGGCAGTCTGTTACCGGCAAACTTCACATCCAGAACGGCACCGATAACCTGAGTGATTTTTCCTGAATCTGCCATTTCTTTCATCCTTTCTCGATTTTATTTGTTTATGAGATCGCGTTTGCGCCTGCGATAATTTCGGTCAGTTCCTGCGTAATGGAGCCCTGACGGGCACGATTGTAAAGAAGCGTCAGATCCTCGATCATTTCTTCTGCATTGCTTGTTGCAGCGTCCATGGCCTGCATTCTGGCTCCGTTCTCACTGGCAATCGCTTCAATCATACCGCCGTAAATCAGGCTGGTAATATATTTCGGAATCAGTAAATTCAAAGCCTCTTCATCCTCCGGCTCAAAGTTCATCATAACAGGATCATCCTCCTGAGCAGTTTCTTCTTCCTCAGAAACCTCCACCGGAAGAAGCTTTAACAGGGTCGGAATATGAACAACGGTGTTCTTAAATCCGGTATAGGCCAGATAAATCTCACTGATTTCACCATTTTCAAAGGCGCTGAGAACTTCCTTACTGATCTTCATGGCTTCTGCATAAACAGGATCTTCAATTACATCTGAATAATCAGCTCTAATCTCATAGTTCTTTGCAAGGGCATCTTTTCCCTTCTTACCAATTGCATAAATTGCCAGATCTTCGTTTGCAAGCTCTCCCTGGGTAATCAGCTTGATCACATTGGAGTTGTAGCCGCCTGCAAGTCCACGGTTTGAGGTTACAACGATTACGGCTTTTTTTTCTGAGCCGTTAAATGTCAGGTAAGGATGTTCGATATTGCCTGATTTTGAGAGAATCGACTGCACCGTATCGTACATTTTCTGGAAATACGGCTTTGCACTCTCCGCTCTGGTTCTGGCTTTCTGAAGCTTAACAGTGGATACGAGCTTCATTGCTTTGGTAATCTGCTGCGTACTCTGAATACTTTCTTTCCGCCTCTTAATATCTCGCATTGATGCCATATTCAATCACCATCCTTAAAATTGATTCTTAAATTCTGTAATGGCCTTCTGAATTAACACATCTGTCTCACTGTTGATTTCTCCTGTTTCACGGATTGCCTTATAAATCTCTGGATACTTTGTCTCTACAAATTCATAAAGTCCCTTCTCAAACTCTGCAATACGCTCTACTGGTACATCAAGAAGATACTTTCTCGTTACCGCATAAATGATAACAATCTGTTTCTCTACAGCAAGAGGCTGATACTGTGGCTGTTTTAATACTTCTTTAATACGCTCACCCTGTGCAAGACGTTCTCTTGTATCATCATCAAGTTCGGAACCAAACTGGGCAAAGGACGCAAGTTCACGATACTGAGCAAGTTCTGTACGGATTGGACCTGCAATCTTCTTCATCGCCTTAATCTGTGCTGCTCCACCTACTCGGGATACGGAAAGACCCGCATTGATCGCCGGACGGAAACCTGCGTGGAACATCTCCGTTTCCAGATAAATCTGTCCGTCTGTGATGGAGATAACATTTGTCGGGATATAAGCAGAAACATCGCCTGCCTGTGTCTCGATAATCGGAATCGCTGTAAGTGAACCACCGCCAAGTTCCTTAGAAAGTCTTGACGCTCTCTCTAATAATCTTGAATGAAGATAGAATACGTCTCCAGGATATGCCTCACGTCCTGGTGGTCTTCTAAGAAGTAAGGACAGGGTACGGTATGCCGTAGCATGCTTACTTAAATCATCATAAATGATAAGTACATCCTCTCCACGCTCCATCCACTCTTCACCGATTGCACATCCTGCATATGGTGCGATATATTGTAATGGTGCTAACTCGCTGGCAGTGGAAGCGACAACGGTTGTGTATTCCATCGCATCATGTTCTTTTAATGTCTTTACAATACCTGCAACTGTAGAAGCCTTCTGTCCGATGGCTACATAAATACAGTGCATATTCTGACCCTTCTGGTTGATAATCGTGTCAACGGCAATGGCCGTCTTACCTGTCTGACGGTCACCAATGATCAACTCACGCTGTCCACGTCCGATTGGGAACATGGAATCAATGGAAAGAATACCGGTCTCCATTGGTGTGTCTACGCTTTGTCTGTCGATGATACCAGGAGCTTCCTGCTCGATCGGACGATAATCATCCTCTTTTACATCACCGTTTCCGTCAATCGGCTCACCGAGTGCATTGATTACTCTTCCTACAAACGCATCACCGACCGGAATACCGGCTTTTTTCTTGGTACGAACCACTTTGGTTCCTTCTTTGATTCCGGTATCACGACCAAAAAGAATAATACCGATTTCATTCTGTCTGACATCCTGAACCATTCCTTTGACTCCGTTTTCAAAGGCTACGATCTCGCCATACATTGCATGATCAATTCCGTATACGGTAACAATTCCATCACCGACCCAGATGACCTCACCTGTCTCACGGCTTTGTTCATCCCAGTTGATATTTTCGATCTCACCCTGAATAATGGAGATAATATCTGTTGCACTAATAGCGCCCAAAGGGGTCACCTCCCTGTAAGTTTTCTTTGTAACTGACGCAGACGTCCTTCATAGCTGTGGTCATATTCTTTATATCCCACCTTAACAACATAGCCACCGATCAGCGACTCATCCACACTCTGCGTCAGGGTAATCTCACTATCCGGATAGTTTTTATCCAGAATTTTTTTCGCCTCGGCCTCCTCTTCTTTGCTCGGAGTCTCGGCATAAATCAGGTCCGCACGAACCACATGATGCATCTGATCCCAGTATTTATAATAATATTGGAAAATATCCTGCATCTCGGTCATGTTACCAATCCTGCACATGATCTTCATGTACCGGACCAGCACATCTTCTGTCGTTTCCAGTGCAAATACCTGATCGATAATTTCATACTTTTTTGCTGCCGGTACGACCGGGCTCGTCAGAACTTTCTGCAGTTGCGGTGTCATAAAGAAAAGTTTTTCCGCTTTCTCGACATCCTCTCTGCTGACAGACAGCCGGTATAGTACCTTGGCACTATTTACTGCTGCCTGCGTCATGTGCTTCACCCGTCTTCATAATCTTCTTAGCAGCCAGCAAAGCAAGCTCTGCGATCTTTGCCTGAGCATCTCTTGTTGCCTTTTCCTGCTCATTTGCAATATCACTCTTTGCTTTCTCAAGCATATGATCTGCTTCGGCTCTGGTTGCTTCCATTTTATTGTTATATTCTTCCTGTGCACGCGTCTTCGCATCGAGAATGATCTGATCTGCCTTTTCTCTGGCACCCTTTAACTGGTTCTCATACTCACTCTTCATCTGCGCTGCATCGTCCTGCTGTTTTTGGGCATCCTCGAACTGTTTGTTGATCATGTCCTCTCTCTCATGAATGATATTCATGACCGGCTGAAACAAAAACTTACGAAAGATTGCATATAAAACAAGCAGATTTACGATCGTCCACAAGATATCCCATGGATTTAAACTCAGCATAGTTTACTGCTCCTTTCTTAATGTAATAATTACGCAGGTAATCATTATTTTAAGAAAAGAATGATAAGTAATGCAATAACGAAACCGTAAATAGCGGTTGCCTCGGCAAGTGCACAACCAAGAAGTAATGCTTTGGAAATCTTACCTTCTGCTTCCGGCTGTCTTGCGATAGCGTCTACTGCAGAACCTGTTGCCTTACCGATTCCAAGACCTGCTCCGATACCTGTTAATACTGCTACTCCTGCTCCGATTGCTACAAATAATGATGCTGACATAATGTTTTCTCCTTTTCTTTTCTCAGTTAATTAGTGTGTTACTCCGTTGCTTCCTTGATGAACAAGCCTGTAAGGAATACAAATACGTATGCCTGAATCAGTCCGTCAAAAATATCAAAGTAACAACTGAATATTGCTGGAAGTACGGGTGGAACCACCATCTTCAGTAACTCCATAATAACGAAGGAACCAAGTACGTTTCCAAACAATCGCATACAAAGTGATAATGGTTTGATGAATATCTCAAGAATGTTAATTGGAAGAACTACAGGCATTGGTTCCGCAAAGCTCTTTAACCAGCCTTTGGTTCCTTTCTTTCTCACTCCTGCTGCTTCAATTAAGATGATACTCATCAATGCAAGCGCTACCGTGACATTCATGTCTTTTGTCGGTGGCTTGAAGCCTAATAGGCCGATGAGGTTGGCAATTCCTATGTAGATGGCAACTGCTGCCAGGTACGGAATGTACGCTTTACCGTTTTCTCCTATCGTGTCCTCAAAGAATCCATACAGTTTTGAAACAGCAAGTTCAAGTACTACCTGCTTACGGCTTGGATTCTCAACTCTGAGTCCTCTGACAAGGATCAGACACAAAAGAAGAATGACCGCCATGATGATCCATGTAACAACAACCGATTCATAGATCGGAATGCCACCAAACAGCGGGATTGTAAAGACGGTATCGCAATTCAGCTCCTCCATCAGATTCTTTACCAACGCATCCAACAGTCTCACTTCCTTTCTTAACTTTTGAATCAAAAGCTATTATATTTGTCATATTGTAAAAAGTAAAACGTTTTTTTTATATAAACTATATGTCATATTTGTATATTTCTCATATGGTCATACACTTTATATATAAAAAGAGGCGTCGTACATACATTACGACGCCTTTGCTCTACCCACTGTGGTATTCTACCCCTTTCTTCCAAAAAATGCAAGCACAAAAAAACTAATTTTCGGCAAAGAACTCCGAAAGAACTTCTTTCAGCGTATTTGCAGACTCATGCAGTTTGGAAACTTCCTCCTGATCCAGATCGATTGGGACCTTGGTTTCATAGCCATCGCGGCCAACGATACACGGCAGACTTAACACCACGTCTGAGATTCCATACTCTCCGTGCAGCATGGTCGAAATCGGCAGAATTGATTTTTCATCTCTTATGATTGCTTCGCAGATGCGCTTAACTGACATGGCAATTCCATAATATGTGGCTCCTTTTTTGGAAATAATCTCATAGGCACTCTGTTTTACCTCCGCGGCGATACGTTCCGTTGCTTCCATATGATTATAGTGCCCCCGCATCTCACAGAAATTGTCCAGCGGTATTCCGGATATATTCGCACTGCTCCATGCCGCAATCTCACTGTCCCCGTGTTCTCCCACGATAAAAGCATGTACACTTCTGCTGTCCACTCCCAGATGCTGTCCCAGATGATACTTCAGTCTGGCAGAATCCAGCACAGTTCCGGAACCAATTACCCGGTTTTCCGGATAACCGGACAGTTTCTGCGCCGTGTAAGTCAGAATATCTACCGGATTTGCGACAATCAGAAGAATTCCTTCAAAATCCCTTTTTGTAATTTCCGGAATAATCGACTGGAAAATTGCAATGTTTTTGTGCACCAGATCCAGTCTGGTTTCGTCCGGCTTCTGATTTGCACCTGCTGTAATTACAATAATGGCTGCATCCGCAATATCATCATAATCTCCGGCATAAATCTGCATCGGTCTTCCAAACGGAATTCCGTGTACGATATCTTCGGCTTCCCCTTCTGCTTTCTGATGGTTTGCATCCAAAAGCACCATCTCGGTAAATAATCCGCTCTGCATCAGGGCAAACGCAGATGCAGACCCGACAAAACCACATCCGATAATTGCTACTTTTCCTGGTTTTAATTTACTCATATGGTTACCTCCTTCCAGGCACAAAAATTCTCTACAATATAGTCTGCCTCTTTTCCGTCATCATTTTTCGGGGAAATATTGGAATTTACATAAAACACCGGCATTCCGACACCTTTTGCACCACCGACATCACAACGGCTGTCATTCCCGATATACAGGGAATGTGACACATCCAGCTTATGCCGCTCCAACAATATATGAAAGAAACGTTTGTCCGGTTTTTTCGTGTGATAATCCGAAGAAATCAAAATATCATCAAAATATTTTGTAATGCCTAAAACATTCATTTCATATGCGGTAAAAATGCGCTGGGCATTCGATAACAGATATACTTTTTTGTCCATTTTTTTCAGACTGGCAAGCATCTGCTGTGTCCCCGGATACAAACGGACATAATCGGTAGACAGCGCACGGAAAAACTGTCCGGTATGTATGGCAAGGGTCTTATCGGCCACGATCCCTTTTTCCTGATACAGTTTTTCAAACACTTCCCCGATCTCAATCTCCGGAGATGCCTCATGCGTATAATGCCTGTCCTCTTCCAGCGTCTTTTTCAACGCACGCTCACAGTCGCTGACAAGTGCCGCATAGCGCTTCTGCAATTCCTTCGGTTCATAAATGGCCCCGTAATATCCAAAAAACAATGCCAGTTTCTCCCACAGTTTTGGAAAATCTTCCTCTGTGTGGATATCCACCAGTGTCCCGTACAGATCAAACACATAATTGTCGTACTGCACCGGCAACACGGCTTCCTGCAAATATTCTCCCATGTTAATTTCTCCCTTTTGTGATCTTTTACGTGCAAATTATACCAGATTTTCCCTGTACCTGTAAGTGGTAGCTACAACATTTTTCTGCGAAGTTTTTCCAGTATCTTCCTCTCACTGCGCGATACGGATACCTGATTTTTCCCCATGCGCTTTGCTGTTTCTGCCTGGGAAAGATTGTCCATATAGCGAAATTTTATCAGCTGTGCCTCTTCCTCCGGCAGCTGGTCGATCGCCTGTTTCAATGCAATATGATTCAGAAGCGGAGTTTCAAACCGGTGATTATCCTCCAGCTTTTCTTCCAAAGTCAGCACTTTTCCGTCATTTTCCGTCACCGGTCGCGAAAAAGAATCTACCTCTCTTCCTGCTTCCATTGCCACCACCAGATCTTCAATGGCAATTCCTGTCTTTTCCGCTAGTTCCTGCAATGTCGGCTCCTTATTTTGTGTCTTTTTCATTTGTTCTCTGACAATTGCTATTTTTCTTGCATGTTCTTTCATCTGGCGACTCGTATGAATCATACCGTCATCCCGTAAAAATCTCCGGATTTCCCCCATAATAAGCGGAACCGCATAGGTAGAAAAAGAGTAGGATAGCGAAGTGTCAAACCGGTCGATCGCCTTGATCAGACCAATCACTCCGATCTGTGTCAGATCCTGCAAATCGGTTCCCCGGTTTGCAAATCGTTTCGCCACCATATAAACCAGCCCCATATTCTCGGTTATCATCTGCTGCCTGATCTTCCGGTCTCCCTGCTGCGCCCTCTGGATGTTCTGTCGTCCATTTTCCTCTTTTGCCGGTATCTTACTGCTCACGTTCCCTTTCTATGTATTTCCACATAACCACACGTGTTCCTTCTCCTTTTTTTGACCGTACCTCAATCCGATCCATAAATGCCTCCATAAAGGAAAAGCCCATACCGGAACGTTCCAATTCCGGTTTTGTAGTAAAAAAAGGCTGCAATGCCTGTTCAAGATCTTCAATTCCGACTCCGTGATCTTCCACCGTTACCACCAATTGCTGACCGTTTTGGTCACAGGTCAGTTCCACCTGTTTCGTTTCATCTTCGTATCCATGAATAATGGCATTTGTCACAGCCTCACTCACTGCTGTCTTTACATCTGCAATCTGCTCCAGCGTCGGATTCATATTTGTCATAAATGCGGTCACAACCATGCGTGCCAATCCCTCATTTACGGATTTTGCATCAAAATGAACCTGCATATGATTTTCCTGCACCATTTTATTTTTCCTCCTCTTCCAATGAAATAATCTGAAACAACCCGGATTTTTCAAATATTTTATACACCCGTTCTCCCAGATTTACCGCTGTCACTTTTCCTGCATGCATGTCCATCGTCTTTTTTCTTCCTATTAATATACCGATTCCGGAACTGTCCATAAAATCAGTCCCCGCAAAATCAAATACAATCCTGTGAACATGCCAGCTTTCCGCCAGCAGATCTATTTCCCTGCTCATATTGCCTGCCACATGATGATCCACCTCCCGCGGCATCGGCACAATCATGCAGTCCGCTTCCTTTCGATATGCTGCTTCCATATAAAACCTCTTCCTTTCCCTTACTTCTTTATAAATAAGCAAAAAAAGACACCGACAGTAACCTGTACTGTAGTGTCTTTTGTAATGCAATGTGTTCCTTTTTATTCCTGTGCGTCTACATAATTCTGTGACGTTCTCGCCCGCTCCGTATCCGGATAATTTTCAATTACATACTGATAATACGGTTTTGCAGATTTCAGGTCCCCGTTTTTCCGGTAGGACTGTGCCAGATAATAGGCAGCTGATCCGTCCTGGAAATCTTCCTGCTCATCCGTAATCTGTTTTAATGTATCGATGGCGTCCTTATACTTTCCACGGGAGTACAAACTATAGCCTTCCTTGTAAAGCTGATTCAGATACTTATCCTGTACCTCCCCATGGATATCATCATATATGGTTTTGGCTTTATCGGACAGATACTTCGTCTTTACTTTGTCCAGCGTCTCTCCCGCAGTCGTCACATCCTTTGATCCATAATAGGAAACACATGCCTGTAGGAGATTTTCATAAGTGGATATCTTAACCTTGACCTTTTCGTTGTTGGTCGTCTGCTCCTCCAGCTGATTTTTCAGATCCTCCACCTGTCCTTCCAGATCTTTGATTGTCTGTCCATTCGTGGAAATGGTATCACTCGCCTCAACCAGTTTTCTCTGTGCCTCTTCTTTTGCCTTGTTGCGGACGCTCGGCACGATCAGAAACGCGGTAATCGCAGTACCCACGATTAGTCCGATCACGATATATACCAATGTTGCCCCAATCGAAGATTCCTTAAACCGCTTCGGCATGATAATGGTCTCATTTCCACTTTGATAAGAAATCAGATCATCATCCTTCGGCTTTTTGGAAGGACTTTTTTCCTTCAGTCTTGCATTCACTTCGCGCAGATAACGCAGGGTGGTTGTATTATTTGTATCAATCTTTCCCGCATTGCGCAAAGTTTTTTTTGCCAGTTCCAGCTTATTGTCCTGCAGATAAAGAAGCGCCAGCAGCTGATGTGCCTTGACAAGCTTCGGATTCAGCGAAAGTACCTTTTTCAGCTGGATAATTGCCAGATCCCGACTGTCCTGCTTGCAATAGTGCAATGCCTGGTTATATTTTTTAATCGTCTGATTTACGGAATCCAATCTTCCCCGATCCTGCTGGATCTCATCAAGATAATGACTGGCAAGATTGTCCTTCGGCTGATAACTGCGGCTGATCACCCATTCACTTAAGGCATCTACCACTTCTCCTGTCTCGCAATAAATCAATCCCAGAAGATTTCGTGCATCAATATTATATTTATTAAACTTCAGACTGTTTTTCAGGCTGACAATCGCTCCGGAAAGATTTCTCACGCCCGCCTGTTCCAGCCCCAGATTATAATATGCGTTGGAAATGTGACGCACTTTCAAAAATACGGAAAGATCTGCCCCGCAATTCGGGCAGCGCTTTGCATTTCCAACCTCCTGTCCACATTTATAACAAATCATTTCTTCCTCTTTTTCATTACTGTCCTAACTGCTGACCATTCTGACGTACATCACGCAATATTTCGGTAATAATATCCGTTACATCTGTCAGATCATGGTTATAAATTGCAGCCTCGGCTTCTTCTACTTCCAGACTCGGCTGAAAATTCTTCAGCTCTTTTTCAAAATTAATCATTTCTCCTGCTCCTTTTTGCGATATACAGGTTCTGCGTTCCCATGTATCTTAATTATAATATAATGCATTGGATATGCAAGTAAATTTATTCGCATTATTTCTCGGAAATATTACAGGAACTGCATCTGTTTACTTGAGAGAGATCATCACAACCCCTTCTTTTTTCTTCTGGAAACAAACGGATTCCTGCAGTTCTTTTACGGTAAGCGTCTGCTGGTCAATGGTTACAACACATCCGGAATACACTTTGCGTACGACACTGATCTTTGCATTTTCCCCGCGTTTGACCAGTTCTTCCAGACGATCTACCGCTTTTTGGCTTTCAGCAATATCTGCCTGCGTTTTCATTTTGGCACGAAGAAGCTCAGTTCTGCGCGGATCTTTCGATACATCAATTCCTTTTTGCGCAGCCACCAGTTCAAACTGTTTCAGCCCAGTGGTAATCTTCTTGATCACTTCCCCATTTTCTTCAATGGATTTCTGCAGATCCGACAGTTCCTGCCGCATCTGCGCACTGACTCCGACATGCACCTGTGTCTTTACTTCCGTGGAATTTCCGATTACATTCACATCCATTCCACTGATTGCGTAGGCATATCCGCCAATGATACTTCCCTTTTTTCCGGTTACATAAATATGATCAAAACTGATCATATGACTGTCTAATGCATAAGTCACTTCAATAAAGCCATCGGCTTTCACCTTACAGTATTCGAAAAATTTTGCGTGGATATTCCCACCTGCACGAATACTGGTCTTGTTTCCACCGAGAACACCGCTTCGCAGGACAATATCTTTTCCCGCTTCAATCACACAGTTCTCGCAGATACCGTCTACCGTGAGACTTCCACTCGTACTTACCTTTGCCCCCGGTTTGATTCCACCGTGGATTATAACATCTCCGTGATATTCCACATTTCCTGTACCGATTCCCACATCACCGGGAATTTCATAAACTGCGGATATCCGGATCTTTCCGTTTGACATTTCAATCTTTCCAGACAGGTCTGCAATATAAGTACTTCCGTCTTCTGTACAGTGAAATCCTTTTCCGCGGAGTGGCTGCAATGGCTTGCCACGGACTGCCAGTATCGGCTTTCCCGAAACATTCATCCCGTTTACCGCCTCGGTTGGTGGATAGTAGGTGGCAATTGTCTGACCTTCTTTTACCATCTCCACTGTACGGATGCTCCAGTAATCTATGGAACCATCCTCCTTGACCTTTGGTTTTCCATCCACATCCGGATTGAAATGAAGTTCATAGCGGCCGTTTTCTGCATTGACCGGTGGCTGTCCTTTTGCAATACATACATCTCTCATGTACACTCCGCCATCGATCATCTCCTGGATCGCCGCTTCGTCAATTCCATTGGTTACCCGCTGGGTGCGGATATACCGCACCAGCTCTGATAATGTGTATCCCTCTCCGGCCTCCGGCGGCTGCAATGTCAAATATGCTTCCATACTATCCTGTGAAATCCGGACAACCGCACCTCTCATTGAAATATCTTCCATGGCATTTTCCCCTCTCTGCTATAGAAATCCGAAACCATTTATTTCATTTGTGCCAGCCGCGCTTCTACCTGAGCCATCATCTGCTCATACTTTGCCAGCTTGTCTTTCTCTTCCTGTACCTTTTCCGGTTTTGCGTTATTTAAGAATTTTTCATTGGAAAGCATGCCCTTAGAACGTGCAAGTTCCTTTGTCAGCTTATCTTTTTCTTTATGCAAACGCTCTTTTTCTTTTTCAAAATCTACTAAATCCTCAAGCGGGATATAGACTACTGCACCCGGGATCACAACGGATACTGCATCTTCTCCAATACCGTCCTTTGTATCCTGAACCTGGATCTCACTTGCACTGATCAGTGCCGCATATGCTGTCTTCATAGAAGCAAAAATTTCTTCTAACTCTTTGTCCTCTGTTACGATAAAGACTTTTGCTTTACGGCTTGGCGGAACATCCATCTCTGCGCGGGTATTACGGATTCCTTTTACTA
>ENA-OPXC01002228-OPXC01002228.1-human-gut-metagenome-genome-assembly--contig:-NODE-2228-length-11896-cov-1.714382_pt1 | contig 11896 bp, 7 predicted proteins | sample MGYA00241512_ERZ502016 | MGnify/ENA primary metagenome ERZ502016 (study PRJEB25962, sample SAMEA2043043) | human gut metagenome | biome: human gut; feature: human-associated habitat; material: faeces...
ATTTTGCAGGTTCCTGCGCTATCCACATGGTCGGCGGTATCTCCGCTCTCATCGGCGCAAAGCTCCTTGGTCCCCGTATCGGCAAGTTCGTTAAGGACAAGGACGGCAAGATCGTAAAGGTAAAGGCTATCCCCGGTCACTCTCTGACGATCGGTGCCCTCGGCTGCTTCATTCTCTGGTTCGGTTGGTACGGCTTCAACGGTGCTGCTGCAACAAGCGGCCCTCAGCTCGGATCTATATTCCTTACCACAACAGTTGCTCCCGCAGTTGCAACAGTTGTCTGCATGATCTTCACATGGCTCAAGTACGGCAAGCCCGATGTTTCAATGTGCCTTAACGCTTCCCTTGCAGGTCTTGTCGGTATCACCGCAGGCTGCGATGTTATGGATTGCTTCGGCGCTATCATGGTCGGCATCGTTTCAGGACTTCTGGTTCCCTTCGGTGTATGGTTCCTTGATTACAAGCTCCACATTGATGACCCCGTTGGTGCGGTCGCAGTACACTGCCTTAACGGTATCTGGGGAACTCTTGCAGTTGGTCTTTTCGCAACATCTAAGGCTCCCGGCTATTCTATCCCCGTAAATGCAAGTGCAGATGAGTTCACAGCACTTAACGGTCTTTTCTACGGCGGCGGCTTCCAGCTTCTCGGCCGTCAGGCTCTCGGCGTTCTTACAGTAGGCGCTTGGGCAGCTATCACTATCACAATTACATTCCTTATCATCAAGGCAACTATCGGTCTGAGAGTTTCCGCTCACGAAGAGGTTGTTGGTCTGGATATCGAAGAGCACGGTATCGAAAGCTCTTACTCCGGATTTGTTATGGCAGTTGATACAGAGGCATATGCTGAAGCAGGCGAGCCTGTTCCCGTAAATGCAGCTGTTCCCGTTGAGACCTACAAGCCTTCCAAGGCTTCTGATGCAGCAATTCCCGAAGGCGGACTCAAATACACTCAGATCTCCATTGTGTGCAAGCAGAACAAGTTCGAGACTCTCAAGAGATCTCTTGCAGATATCGGCGTAACAGGTATCACAGTTACACAGGTACTTGGCTGCGGTACTCAGAGAGGTGCTGCCGAGTACTACAGAGGTACTCCTGTTGAACCCTCACTGCTTCCTAAGGTAAAGGTCGATGTTGTGGTTTGCAAGGTTCCTGTTGAAACAGTTATCACAGCCGCAAGAAAGGCACTTTACTCCGGCCACATCGGTGACGGTAAGATCTTCGTTTACAATGTTGAGGACGTTGTTCGTGTAAGAACCGGTGAAGTCGGATACGAAGCTCTCCAGGATAACGAAGAGGACTAAAAGCTATCTCCATCCCTGAAAATAACAATGCAAGGAAATGCGCTCCGATAGGGTAATACCGATAAGCATATTTTATCGGTACTGTGCCCCCTTAGGGGCGCATTTTCCTGTTTTCAGACCAATTACAAAAATAATGAAAAAATGTTTGAAATTTGCCGACAGATATGCTATAATGATAAAAGGTATCGAATTATGAAGAGACAAAAAATTATAGCTTTCGGAGGTAATTATGGCTAAAAAATTTTCTGCTGATAAAAAGCGCTCACCTGTCAATATTATTGAGGGTATAGTGATAACAGTTCTTATCGTGCTTATAATCTTTATGCTGGTGGTTTATTTTGCGTTCAGCAAAACAGGCGCAACACCCAAGTTCTTCGGATACACCTTCTACCGCACAATGGCGGTGAATATGGAGACCGATATCCCCGCAGGCACGGCGATAATCGCAAAGGCTTCCGAGATAGACAATATCAAGGAGGGCAGCGTGGTGCTTTGCAAGGTCGATGAGACCACGGTGCTTACCAGAGTTGTGCAGATAGTGAACGAGAACGGTCAGCTTTCCTACGTGGTAAAGTTTGACACAGCTCCCGCTGCGGATACGTTCAAGATACCCGGGGATAATGTTATTGCAAAGGCTATCTACCAGAGCGCAGGCCTTGGCTCAATGCTGGGCTTTGTAACTTCTACTTTCGGAATAATGCTGATAATCATTATCCCCAGCTTTATTATAATAGTGTTCCAGGTGATAAGGATAATCAACGTAAAGCGCAAGGAAGAGGACGCTTCCTCTCTGGACGATCTGGACGAGATAATGAAGGATTCCGACAACAGATTTGAGGATATGTTCAGCGACGATATCCCCGCCGATGAAGAGCCGAAGCTCAGACCCATTGCCAAGAAGGCAGATGAGGCGGCAGGCGTTCTCACCGTTGATGACAGCGGCAAGGCTGCCGAGATAGATAAGGACGGTCCTATCTTCACCTTTGAAAAGCCCGAGGCAGAGAAGAAAAAGGAAAAGCCCAAGCACGTTATCCCCAAGCCCAAGACACCCAATACCGACAGCTTCTATTCCTACCTTTCCGATAAGGCTGATGACCAGCTTTACGGCGGCAGAATAAAGCGTCAGGAGATAGTTGAGGACGAGGAAGAGCAGGCAAACGACAGAAAGTCTGCAGGATTTTTCACTATTGGTCACGAGCTTCATAAGGATAAGAAGCCCGAGACAGCAAGTGAGAATATATCTAAGGAAGCTCCTGCAGCTGTTGAAGCTGCACCGACAGCTCCCGTTCAGGAAGCGGTTTCACACAATGAAGCACAGCACACTGTAATTCCGGAAGTAAAACAGCCCGTCAGGGAAGCTGTTAAGGAGGTCAAGGCACCTCAGCCCGCAGCACCTCAAAAGCGCAGAAATACAGATCAGGCAATAAGCGAGCTTATGGGCATGATAAACGCAGAGGAGAAGAAACTGCATAAATGATGTATATGGATATAGCAGCCGATGAGGCTTACAAGGGTATCAGAAACGGCGAGGGCGGTCCGTTCGGTGCCGTTATCGTAAGGGACGGCGAGATGATCGGAAAAGGTCACAACCGAGTGCTTGCCGACCATGACCCAACAATGCACGGCGAGGTTGCGGCAATAAGAGATGCCTGCAAAAATATCGGCAGCCACGACCTGAGCGGTTGTACGCTTTATACCACCGCTTACCCCTGCCCCATGTGCCTGAGCGCAGCAATGTGGGCAAATATCAGCCGCATAGTTTACGGCTGCACCGCTCACGACACCGCAGAAATAGGCTTCAGGGACGAGGATTTCTACACCGCACTGAAAAACGGCATGAAAATTATCCCGCTGGAATGTGAGCAGAGGGAAGATTGCCTGAAAGTGTTCGAGGAATATTGTAAGCTCAAAGGCAAAAGATATTGATAAAAAAACGCACGGTTGAACTTTTAACTTCAACCGTGCGTTTTTTTGCATTTATTCATATATCCTTGAATCCATGTTGAAAATAAGCCTCCATTTGTCCCCCTTTTTCCATGTGGAGGTGATGTGGAACCTGCCTGCAAGATCCTGATTTTCAGGCTTTTCAGCCACTGTTTCAATGATGTAGTGAACTTGAACAATATCATTGCTTTGAGCAATGATTTCAAAATCGGATATTTTGTAGGACTTGCAGTCAAATTCGCTTATGATACGGGCGTAGTCAGCACCGGTGCATTTGGATCCGCCGCATACCATGACCGCAGATCCGCTTACGACCTCAAGAAAAGCGGATCTGTCACAGCGTCTTGCAGCTTCCCACATAGCGGCTTCGTGGCTCATAATAATATCTTTTATCATCAAATAGCCTCCAATAAAAAATGCGTGTTACTGAAAAAACAAAAGCTGCCGCATTACCGCAGCAGCCATTGTATCTTATTCAGGTGTTACTTTATCTCAGGTCCGTTGTAGTTGTCATCATTATCGTCTCTTTTTGACTCACCGAAAAGTCTGTTGTCAGCAGGCTGAGAGGGAGCAGTGGGTTGATATGGCTCGTAGCCCTGATGATCGGAGTAGCCCATGGGCTGACCGAAAGGCTGTGCGTTTGCGGCACGGCCGTACAGTCCGTCAAGCTCATCTCTGGAAGAAATGCCTGTTGCAATAGCTTTTTCCTTCATGCAGCAGTAGAACTCTGCAAGTGTTGCGTAAAGATAGGGGTAAATGAGAGCCATTCCCGCTGCGGTGGCAGCGCTGCCAAGCAGAACGCCGAGGAACGCAGTAAAGATGCTTCCTGCCAGTCCGCCGAGGATAAGCCAGCCGATAAAGGACATCTGGAGACCGAAGCAGTGCATTTTCTCGCCCTTCATTGTCTGAGAGCTTATCTCAAAGGCACGGTTGGGGGTGATGTTGGGGTTTTCTGCGGTTATGTAGGGAACAAGAAAGTACTCGTACTTCTTTATTATCTGAGGGATAAGTGCTACAAAATACAGGGGAATAACTATAAGAATTGAAAGAACAAGCGATCCCATTATATCTCTGCTGTCGGATTTTGCAAAAATCAGAACTCCGATGCCGATAGGGATAAGAACCAGCAGCGACCAGAGGAAAAGCCTAAGCTTGAGGAAGAACATATTCTTTACGGTTGCCATGTAATGACCATGCTTAAACTGGGAGAAGAGCTCGCCCACGCCAGCATTTCCCGTGCGTGCGTTGAGGAAGAAATTGTTGTAGCCGACTGTAAGGGGATTTGCAAAGAAGATGTTGTAAGCCAGCGTAACTATCATTACAATGATCACCACTGCGATAGCTACAGATATTATTGCCGAGACACTGGTATCGCCCAGCATATCGCCGAAGCCCGAGAACATATCGTTGAATATCTGCTCATAATCGTCCTGAGAGAATGAGCTGTCGATATCATCATCGTAGTCGTAGCTGTAATCATAATCATCGTCGCTGCTGTAATCGCCATAGTCGTAGCTGCTGTCGGAGGAATTGCTGTAGTTATTGTAATACTCGTTTATGAACTCGTCTGAGGAGCCGCCTCCCGAGCTGCTTGAACCTGTGCCTGTCAGCAGGATAAAGATGAGAGAAACGAGAAAAGCAGGCCAGTAAAAGTTTTTCAGTGCCGCTTTTGCGTTCTCTTTAAGCATTGAAACTGTCCACATAAAACATAATCCTTTCGTCATGATGCTCCGTCAGATAATAACGGGGCGTTTGTTTTTCTTAACAATTATTATGATATCATAAGTTACACAAAATAGCAATGATTTTTTAGTATTTTAATCCTATTTTAATCCATAAATTTTCTCAGGTCGTTAGTATTAAAGGCAAATTCTTCGCCTGCGTCGGTGCGGACAATAAGCCTGCCGCCCTTTTCCCAGCGAACAAAGTCGATATCCTCAAACCTGTCATAATCATGCTCGGGATTTACTATAGGGAAGAGCGTGGTCATCTTCTCAGGCTCTTTCATGGGCTCTGATAGGTCGATAAGTGCCACATCATACGGATATGCCCAGAAGCAGCCGCCTGCTGCCGCAATTCGGTTTTCGCTGCAATAGTGCAGGTCGGTGATGATAAATGACTCACCCGAATTGCCACGGGGGACATAGTGCATTTGTTCCATATCGGAAAGCCGCAGCACGCTGTAGCCGTAAAGCCCCTCGGTATAGAAAAAGTACAGTCCCTCGGGAGCGGATAACACCTGTACCGCAGTCTCATGAAAGCTGCTGTAATAAAATGTGTAGCCATAGATCATTTTGCCCTCGGGGGAAAACAGCCTGCATCTGTATGAACAATCGCTGCCGCTGCGGTGGGCAAATTCTCCCACCCACAGGCTGTAGCCCATGTCAAGCCTTATAGTCCGCTCTTCACGGCACAGGTCGGATATGTTTTCCTCTTTTTGTACCATGAAGCGGCGGTATTCATCGGTGTGATAAATGTTATCAAATTCGTTCATTGCCGCTCCTTATATTTCTGCGCTTTCAATGCTTTCAACGATAGGTGCCTTTGCTATGTGCGAGCCTGGGATAACGGAGGATACAGCTGCCGCCAGATAGGACACAGCCGTTGCGATAACGATGTACTTTATGGGGGCAAGATAGGAGAATGCAAAGCCCAGATCGTCCATATCCAGGTCGTGGAAATGGGTCATAAAGGGTATCTGTATCACCAAAATCGCAAGCTCGGTAATCAGAAGTGAGGCGATGCCTGCCATTACCGCATAGAAAAGGCTTTCGGTGAGCATAAGCCTGCTCAGCTGCTTTTTGGACATTCCGCAGGCACGGAGCATTGCAAGCTCGGAAGTTCTGCCCGTAACGTTGGAGGAGATGATATTCACCACGTTGATAAGGGCAATGAGGGCGATAAGCACTATCACCGCATAGCCTGCTGTTTTTATCATGCTGAGCAGTGCGTAGGAAAGGTTCATATCGGAAAGGTTGTTGCTGTAGGAATTGTAGAAGTGGTTGTTCATATAAACCTCTGCCTGCTCTTCCATGCCGACTGCTGCATTTGCCGAGATAGTTCTGCTGTAAACTATTATCTCGCTGCCGTCGGAAACGGCTATTGATGATGTGCCGGAGTCTGCACCGCACTGAGCAAAAAGCTCATTGTAGCTTTCCTCTGCCATAACAGCGGAAATACGGCCGTCTGTAGAGCGATATACCCTGTTGTCGGTGGTGTAGATGCCTGCCGTATCAAAGCTGCGCTCGTCAAGGAGATCTACTTTGTAATCCACAAAGGGAGCGGCGGAAATGCTTTCGGGGACGCTGCTGTAAACGGTATAAAGCAGCTTTCCTGCTTTGGAGTACATTCCGCTGCAAAGCATGAGCTGACCGTTTGAAAGATCGTCGTAGCTTACATCGGACTGAATGTATTTTTCATATGTCTCACGGTTTACGGGGTGAATGTAGATGAAAACAGTCTCGCTCTTTGAAAGCTCCGTTCCGTCATCAACGCCTGCGGAAGATGTCATGCCGAACAGCGACAGGTGAGCGTCATACTGAACATCGGTGAAATATCCCGACTGCTTCATCAGCTCCGCTCTTTCATAAACGGTCTGAGGGTCGGTGACGCTGAGGTTTGCGGTGTAGTCGTAGGGCATACGCTTAACATCGAACTCATTCTGCAGATTGCCCGTTGCGATCTCAATTCCGTAGGAGAACACGGTGAAAAGCACGATACTCATTACCATTGATACCAGCGTGATGATATAGCGCTTTTTGTTGCGCTTTGCGCTGAGTGCGGAGTATGCGCTGATAAAGCCGTGACCCTGCTCGATTCCCGAGCCGTGGCGTGAGGGCTTTATCTTCTCTTTCTTGGCAGCGGCTCTCATTGCATCTACAGGGGAAGCCTTGATGGAGCGCATACCCGTGGATATTGCCGAAACGAACACCCACAGGAAGCCGATAATAGCCGAGGAGATATAAACATAAGGCTTGATATCAAATTCCAGCATGGAAGCCAGGTCGTAATCAAGGGAAACATCGTGGAGATAGGGCAGGTTCTTTACTGCGGAGAATATAGCTGCCGAGCTGCTCAGACCTGCAAGGATACCAAGGATAACGCCGGGGACTGCCAGATAAAATGCCTCCCACATTACCAGGGAGAACACCTGCTTTTTGGAAGCACCCACGGCTTTGAGCAGACCGAACTGCTTTATGCGCTCCTTTGAAGCCAGCTCAAATGAGTTGTCTATTACCATTCTTATGCAGAACATGAAGAACAGTACTACCAGATATTCCACAGCAAAGGAAAGCGCCTGGGAGAAGCGGGCGGTAACGCCTCTGCCCTCCATGTTAAGCAGCTCCTGATTCATGCCGTAGTCAAAGTCATCTATCTCATAGCCCAGAGCGGAAAATGACCTGTCCATATCCCAGTAAAAGTCATTGGCGCTGTCGGAGAAGCGGGCAACAAGATTGTCCGAAAGATAGTTGTAGGATTTGAGCTGAGTATCGTTGTAGCTTACCATATTTATAGTGTCGCTGTAGCCCACAACGGTAAAGGAAATTTCCCTTATCTCTGTGATATCAAAATTCTCAGCCAGTATCATAGGCGTGCCCGCAGGAGTTTCAGCTCCCGTTTTAACGCCGCAGACAAACAGCTCCGCATTGACGGTGCTGCCTATTTCGGGGTATCCCCACTGCTCGGCGTTGGCACTGTTGATAACAAGCTCGCCGTCCTTTTCGGGAAGCCGTCCGCCGGTAACGGTGCGCATGGAGGGGGGCAGCAGGTCGCAGTCATCGGCGTTGAGCCTTAGAAAGTTATCATCAACAGGCAGACCGTTCACCAGCAGATATTCCACCTTTGCGTTGTCCTCCGCCATTTTAACGAAGTCCATATCAACGCTGCTCGAATAGGAGGAAATGCTGTATATCTCAGTTTTTTCAAAAATATCCATGCTGCGGATATCAATGAGCTGCTGCTTGTCCAGACCGTTGAATACTATATGATATGTGCCGTTGGTCTCACGGGAGATATTCAGCGAAGCCGCACGGTAAACCGAAACTGCGGACAGGATTATGGTCATGAACGCAACTGAAACGATTATGGCAAGGACAGTCAGCACCGTATGCTTTTTCTGACCTTTAAGGTATCGCAGAACTATTTCATTGAGCTTCATCATAGCACCGCCTTTCAGTTTATCTTTGATTTCAGCTCGTCCAGCTGGGCGAGCCAGAGGGCAGCCGATGCGTCGGAGGGCATACGCCAGTCACCACGGGGTGAAAGCGTAACGCTTCCCACTTTGGGGCCGTCGGGGAGACAGGAGCGCTTGAACTGCTGGGAGAAAAATCTCCATGTGAATGTCCTGAGCCATTTGAGGATAGTAGCATCGTCATATCTGCCTGCAAAGGCGCATTTTGCAATGCGGAATATTTTCTTGGGGGTAAAGCCCATGCGGACGGTGTAGTAAAGAAAGAAATCGTGCAGCTCGTAGGGGCCTACGATATCCTCTGTTTTCTGTGAAATCGTGCCGTCCTCGGAGGGGGGGAGCAGCTCGGGGGAAACGGGGGTGTCAAGGATATCACGAAGCACCTCGGAAAGCTGACCCTCCGACATCTGCGCCTCATATGCCACCAGATGGCGAACAAGGGTCTTGGGGATAGAGCAGTTAACGCCGTACATGGACATATGGTCGCCGTTGTAGGTGGCCCAGCCCAGCGCCAGCTCGGAAAGGTCTCCGGTGCCGATAACTATGCCGCCTGATTTGTTGGCGATATCCATTATCACCTGAGTGCGCTCTCTTGCCTGGCAGTTTTCGTAGGTAACGTCGTGAACGCTTTCCTCCTGACCGATATCCTCAAAATGCTGCCTTACGGACTTTGTAATATCTATCTCACGGATAGAAGCGCCATAGGCTTCCGCCAGGATAAGCGCATTGCTCTTGGTGCGCTTTGTGGTGCCGAAGCATGGCATGGTCACGGCGATTATGCCCTTGCGGTCAAGGGAGAGCATATCAAAGGCGTGAACAGTGACGATAAGAGCAAGAGTGGAGTCCAGTCCGCCCGATAGACCGATAACGCAGGTCTTGCAGCCGATGTGCCTAAGGCGTGTGGCAAGTCCTGTTGCCTGCATGGTGAGGATCTCCTCGCAGCGTGCGGAAAGGTCTGCCTTGTCTGCGGGGACAAAGGGCATTGGTGCGTAAAAACGCTTTATCTCCTTATTTTCGGGGATATCCATGCTGAAAGTGATAAGGGGGAGCTTATATTCTGCGGAATTTCCGTAGGTGGTCATCTTTCTGCGCTCGCTTGCCAGACGTTCAAGGTCAAGGTCGGCGTAAATGATGCCGCTGCCGCTGAATGTCCTTTTCTCAGAAAGAACGGAGCCGTTCTCGCAGATAAGGCAGTGACCCGAAAAGACCATGTCCTGGGTTGACTCACCGAAGCCGCAGTCGGTGTAGATATATCCGCCCACAAGCCTTGCACTCTGCATTCTTACCAGGTCACGGCGGTATTCCTTTTTGCCTATGACCTCATCGGAAGCGGAGGGATTGCAGATGATAACAGCGCCGCCCTCTGACAGCGTTACCGAGGGGGGATCGGGTACCCACAGGTCCTCGCATATCTCAGCAGCTATCATAAGCTGTGGGAAGTTTTGGCACGAGAAGATAAGTTCGCCCATGGGAACGGTATAGCCCAGACCCATATCAATATTAACACAGTCATTTTCGTCCCAGCCCATTTCCCAGCGGGAAAAATGCCTTGCCTCGTAAAATTCGGAATAGTTGGGGATATTGCGCTTGGGGACAAGACCCAGCAGCCTGCCCTTGCAGCACACTGCGGCGCAGTTATAGAGCCTGTTGAGGTGGGGGACGGGAAGTCCGACAATGAAAAGTATATCAAGCTCGGCTGTGGCGGCAAGTATGTTTTTGAGCGCAGCAGCAGCGCCGTTTTTCAGTGTTTCGGAGAGAAAAAGGTCTCCGCAGGTGTAGCCTGTGATGCAAAGCTCGGGGAAAACCAGCACCGAACAGCCGTTTTCGGCAGCTTCACGAACCTTTTCGATTATCTTTTCGGCATTGAAGGCGCAGTCTGCCACCTTGATATCGGGCACAGCACTGCCGCATCTTACAAATCCGTCGTTCATAATATATTATCGTTCCTTTCTGAGAAGTATATTTATAAAATGACATTATTTATTATTATAACATATAGGGGCTGAAATAGCAATAAAAAAATCAGGGTTTGGCACTGTATGGGGGAGCAGATCGGGTCAAATATCTATCTTATTCCTCGGGTGCTTGGCGGAAAGTATCTCACGCTGTTTTGACATGGCAACGTGGGTGTATATCTGGGTGGTGGTGATGGAGCTGTGCCCAAGAAGCCGCTGTATGTAGCGGATATCCACGTCCTCCTCCAGCAGAAGCGTGGCAAAGGAATGCCTGAACATATGGGGCGTGATGTGTATGTCCTCACGGCACAAAAGGGCGTATTTGTTTATTATCTCCCGCACGGACTGCTCGGAAAGCCGCCTGTGGAGCCTGTTTACAAAGAAATATCCCGAGAATATGATATCCGAGCTGAATGCGCTGCTGTATTCCCTGAGGATCTCCAGCACGTCTGTATTTTCGATCTGCACTATGCGCTCTTTTGAGCCTTTGCCGAATATCCTGACGGAATGGTACTCCAGATCAATGTCATCGGGAGTAAGGGAGCACATTTCCGACACCCTTGCGCCTGTGGCAAAGAGCATTTCCAGTATGGCGATGTCACGCAGGCACATTTTGTCCGAATAAGCAGTTTTGGCAAGCTTGCGTTCGTTGTACGCAGCTTTGAGAATGCAGTTTATGATGCTCAGCGGTATCGTCCTCGGCAGCAGCGACGGTTCACGGAATGATGCGTCTATTTTGTCAAATGGGTTGCTGTCTATAATGTCGTCTATAAGCAGAAAGTGTACAAAAGCCTTGATAACGGCGATCTTTCGGCGGCAGGTTCGGGGCTTATAGTTTTTGTGAAGATGGGATATGTACCGGCAGATAGATGCTTTGCTCAGGTCGCCGTGGGTACGCTCCCAAAGCTGATTCAGGTCAATGGAATATGCCCGCAGTGTTTTGGCGCTAAGCCCCTTGTGCAGCCTGCAATAGTTTATGAAATCATTTGTGTAGATCGACAGATCCTTCATTTTACATAACTCCTTATATAATAATTTTCTATTTATTATAAGGCAAATAAGGGGATTTTTTCTTTAATGTTCTTTACAAAGGTATTATAATAACGTATAATATTTGAAAAGGGGGCTTTTTTATGGCTGATATTTCAATAGACTTCTTTTCAAATTCGTTGATGCGCAGCGTTACTTTTAAAATGTATATCCCGAATGATTTTCGTGCGGATATCCCACGGGAGGAAACGGAGTATTCAAAGCGAAAAATGAAAACTCTTTTTCTGCTCCATGGCTACACGGATAAGGCTTTCAACTGGATGCCGACATGGGTGGCGGAGAAGTATAATTTTGCCGTGGTCATGCCCAGCGGCGAGAATTCCTTCTGGCTGAACGGAGCTGCCACAGGGCGGAAGTTCTGCACCTATGTGGGTGATGAGCTGGTAAGATATGTGCGAAAGACCTTCGGTCTGGCAATGAGCGCCGATGAGACATATATAATGGGGCTTTCCATGGGC
>ENA-OPXC01002229-OPXC01002229.1-human-gut-metagenome-genome-assembly--contig:-NODE-2229-length-11893-cov-2.451766_pt1 | contig 11893 bp, 8 predicted proteins | sample MGYA00241512_ERZ502016 | MGnify/ENA primary metagenome ERZ502016 (study PRJEB25962, sample SAMEA2043043) | human gut metagenome | biome: human gut; feature: human-associated habitat; material: faeces...
AGCTGAATGTAAAATTTTCCGCCCCATCTTTGTGCAAGCTGCACAAAGATGGGGTGGGCTTTTTTGTGGGCAAAAAACCGAATATCACACCAGGAATACCACTTTTCGCGAACCTATTGCGAAGAATTTAACAGTTCGCTACAATACAAATACGATAAAAAACAACACAGGAGGGCGCAATGCGAAGCACGACCAAGCTGATGAAGAACTGGCAGTTCACTGGCCCTGACGGCAAGACCGTCGCCGTCGATCTGCCGCACACCTGGAACAACATCGATGGTCAGGACGGCGGCAATGATTATTGGCGCGGCACCTGCACCTACAGCACCGCCTTCGCCGCCCCGGCGTTCGACGCGGCTTCGCAGCAGGTCTGGCTCCAGTTCGAGGGCGTCAACTCCAGCGCCAAGGTCCTGCTGAACGGCAGGACCATCTGCGCCCACGACGGCGGCTACTCCACCTTCCGTGTCCACATCTCTGAGCTGCTGGAAAAGGATAACCGTCTTACCGTCGAGGTGGACAACAGCATCAACGACCGCATCTACCCCCAGAAGGCCGACTTTACCTTCTACGGCGGCATCTACCGCGACGTCAGCCTGATGGTGGTCCCGAAAGACCACATCGCGCTGGGCCACTTCGGCGACACCGGCGTGAAGATCACCCCGGCCCTCAAGGACGGCAAGGCCGACATCCGGGTCGAGACCCTCGTCGAGGGCGAGGGCGTCCTCTCCGTTGAGCTGCTGGATGCGGCCGGAAACATTGTCGCCACCGCCGAGGGGGCAGACGCCAAGCTCCACCTCGAGACGCCCCACCTCTGGGACGGCGTGAAGGACCCCTACCTCTACACCTGCGTCGTCCGCCTGAGCCGGGACGGCAGGGTGGTGGATGAGGTGTCCACCCGCGTAGGCCTGCGCACCTTCTCGGTGGACGCCAAGAACGGCTTCTTCCTCAATGGCCGTCCCTACCCGCTCCACGGCGTCTCCCGCCATCAGGACCGCAAGGGCGTAGGCAACGCCATCACCCGCGCGATGCACGACGAGGATATGGCCCTCATCCGGGAGCTGGGTGCGAACACCGTCCGGCTGGCCCACTACCAGCATGACCAGTATTTCTATGACCTCTGTGACCAGTACGGCATGGTGGTCTGGGCGGAGATCCCCTATATTTCCGAGCATCTGCCCAATGGCCGTGCCAACACCATCAGCCAGATGAAAGAGCTGATCTGCCAGAACTACAACCACCCCTGCATCGTCTGCTGGGGCGTCTCCAATGAGATCACCATCTCCACCAAGGACAAGGCCGATATGCTCGACAATCACCGGGAGCTGAACGACCTGTGCCACAAGATGGACTCCACCCGCCTGACCACGCTGGCCTGCTATGCCATGTGCGGCCCCTTCAACCCGGTGGCCCACATCACCGACCTCGTCAGCTGGAACCTCTACCTCGGCTGGTATGTGCCGGGCCTGTTCCTGAACGACCTGTGGATGGACTTCTTCCATCTGGTCTACCCCGACCGTCCGCTGGGCTTCTCCGAGTACGGTGCCGAGGGTATGCCGAACCTCCACAGCGCGAAGCCCCGCCGCGGCGATCACACCGAGGAGTATCAGGCTGTCTACCACGAATATATGCTCCGCTGCTTCGACCGGCATAAGTGGATGTGGGCCACCCACGTCTGGAATATGTTCGACTTTGCAGCCGACGCCCGGGATCAGGGCGGCGAGCCGGGCATGAACCACAAGGGTCTGGTTACCTTTGACCGAAAGACCAAAAAGGACAGCTTTTACCTCTATAAAGCATGGTGGAGCGAGGAAAACTTCGTTCATATCTGCTCCAAGCGGTTCACCGACCGCACCGAGAAGGAGATCGAGGTCAAGGTCTACTCCAACCAGAAATCCGTTACCCTGTATGCGGACGGCAAAAAGCTGGCAGAGCAGACCGGGGAGCATATCTTTAAGTTCCGCGTGCCGCTGCACGGAAAGGTGGAGCTGAAAGCCGTTGCAGGCGACTGCATCGACACCGCCTGCTTCCGCAGCGTGGCGACCCCGAACCCCAGCTACAAGCTGGTAAAAACTAAGTCGAAGAGTGCGAACTGGGTCTGAGTACCGGTCCACACCTTGGAATAAATTGCCGCACTTTGGAAAATGGCTGCGCCACAGCGGCCATAAAAAGCCTGCGGCGATCGCTGACACACACAAGAAAAGGAGAACAACATGAAGAAGGGCAAGAAGAAAGGCTCTGGCGTTGTACTGTGGAGCATCCTTACGGTGCTTTTCACGGTACTGTTCGCCGGTGCCTGCATCGGTTCCAACTTGGCATTTGCCAGTGCACAGGCCGTGAACATTGCACTGAAGACCCCCACCCACAAGACCGTGGGCAAGGACGACAGTGCCGTGTATTACGAGAGTGATTTCAGCAGTGTGGAAGAGCTGGAAGCACACGATAAGGAAATTGCAGAGCAGCTTACCGGTGAGGGTGCTGTGCTGCTGAAAAACGATAACAACACGCTGCCTCTGGCTGCGGGCAGTAAGGTGTCTACGCTCAGCCATTCCAGCGTGGACGTTGTGACCTGCGGTACCGGCTCTGCCGATATCGACACCTCCAAGGCTCCCACCTGGAAGCAGGCTCTGGAGGATGTGGGCTTTGACGTGAACCCGGTGCTGTGGGACTTCTACACCAACGGTGCAGGCAAGGACTATGTCCGCTCTCCCAGCAAGGGTACCAGTTTGGGTGACCGCTCTGCATGGCACATCAACGAAGTGCCTGTCTCCCTGTACAGCACGAACGTCAAGGCTGCGGAGGCGGCAGCCGGTGCAAACATCACCGATGTGCGCTCCAGCTTTGCCTCCTACGGCGATGCTGCGATCGTGATGCTCTCCCGTGTGGCCGGTGAGGGTGCTGATCTGGAGTACGGCGATTTTGTGGATGGCACCAATGTGCTGTCCCTGACCAACGAAGAAAAGGATATGCTGAAGATGGCCAAGGAGGAGTTTGCACGCACCATCGTGCTGATCAACTCCACCAACGCCATGGAGTGCGATTTCCTCAATGATCCCGAGTACGGCGTGGACGCCGCTCTGTGGATCGGCTACACCGGCTCCTACGGCCTGAATGCCGTGGCAGATATTCTGGCCGGCAATGTGAACCCCAGCGGCCATCTGGTGGACACCTACTGCTACGACAACACCACCGCACCCGGTCTGGTGGACTACTATGCAAACCAGTACACCAACTATGACGAGAAGGATACCAGCAAGTGGTATTCTGTTGCAAACGGCGGTCTGGACGGCAACGGTTACTACACCACCTATCAGGAAGGCATCTATGTGGGCTACCGTTACTACGAGACCCGCTACGAGGATGTGGTCATGGGCACCCAGAACGTGGGCGAGTACGACTACGCCTCCACCGTGGCCTATCCCTTTGGCTACGGCATGAGCTACACCACCTTTGACTGGTCCAACTTCCAGTCCTCCTACGATGCAGCCACCGACAGCTTCAACATCAGCGTGGATGTGAAGAACACCGGTTCTGTGGCAGGCAAGGAAGTGGTGCAGGCTTACTTCCAGTCCCCCTATACCGAGTACGATAAGGCAAACGGCATCGAGAAGGCTTCTGTGGAGCTGTGCGGCTTTGGCAAGACCCAGCTGCTGGCCCCCGGCGAAAGCGAGACTGTTACCATCAACGTACCCCGCAGCGAGCTGGCCTGCTACGACGAGAATGTGGCACAGACCTATATTCTGGAGGCCGGTGATTACTACCTGACCGCCGCACACAATGCCCACGATGCTGTGAACAATGTTCTGGCTGCCAAGGGCTACACCACTGCCAACGGCATGACCGCCAACGGCGATGCCGCTTTCACTTACACCTACACCAACGGTGTGACCGATACCGAGACCTACTCCATCTCTGCCGCTACCGGCGAGAAGATCACCAACCAGCTGGATTCTGCCGACATGACCTACTACGGTTATGACGAGATGAATATGCTCACCCGTGCCAACTGGACCGGCACCTGGCCGGAGAAGATCGCCATTGAGGCCAACGATGCCTTGCTGGTGGATATCAACCCGTATCAGAGCTACAAGGGCATTGATGGCTCTACCACCGAGATGCCCACTATGGGTGCCGACAACGGCATGACGCTGGGCATGATGATCGGCAAGGATTACGACGATCCGGATTGGGACAAGCTGCTGGATCAGGTCACCTATGAGGAAATGGCCGAACTGGTGGGCAAGGGATATCACAACACCGCTATGGTGCAGAGCGTTTCCAAGCCTGCCACTACCGATGATAACGGCCCGCAGGGCTTTACCCAGACCCTGACCGGTGTAGCCACCTGTCATGCTGCTTACAGCGACGAAAACATCATGGCCGCCACCTTCAATGTGGACCTGATGAAGGAAGTGGGCATCTGCATCGGCAACGATATGCTGGATCTGGGCGCTTCCGGCCTGTACGGCCCTGCTATGAACATCCACCGCACCGCTTACTCCGGCCGCAACTTTGAGTATTACTCCGAGGATCCCTTCCTCTCCGGCAAGATTGCAGCCGCCGAGGTGGAGGGCATCCAGTCCAAGGGCGTGTATGTCTACATCAAGCACTTTGCCCTGAACGATACGGAATCCAAGTGCCGCTGCATTGCAACCTTCACCAGCGAGCAGGCCATCCGCGAAGTCTACCTGAAGAGCTTTGAGACCGCTGTCACTGAGGGCGGTGCCAAATGCGTCATGAACGCATTCGCCCGCATCGGAGGCATCTGGTCCGGCGCACACAAGGGCCTGCAGACCAACATCCTGCGCGGCGAGTGGGGTCTGACCGGCTTTAACCTGACCGACTTCTCTGGCAATGCCGCCTTTGCAAACTACGGCATCACCATGAAGAGCTTCGACGTGGCACAGGGTCTGCTGGCAGGCACCGACAGCTGGGATTCCAGTGCACAGCAGTGGACCAGCGAACTGATCAAGACCTATCAGGGTGACCCCGATATCACCCAGGCCATGCGGGAGGCTACCCACCGTATTCTGTACACTGTGGCCAACTCCAATGCCATGAATGGCTTTACCGCAGATACCAAGATCGTGGGGGTGACCCCGTGGTGGAAGACCGCACTGATCTGCGTTGATGTGGTGCTGGGTGTTCTGGTGGCTGTCAGCATCTTTATGCTGGTCAAGCGCATCAAGGCACGCAAGGCCGCAAAGGCTCTGACTGCCCCGGCGGAAGATCAGGAATAATCAACCCTCCGAAAAATCAGATTTTCGCAAGCGGCAGCCTGCCCCGAAGGCGGGGTGGGCTGCCCTTCTTTTTCAAAAGGAGAGACCGCAATGGGCGAACAAAAAACAACGGCGTCGAGTGTGAACCGCGCCAAAACCTACCAGCTGGTGCTGTTTCCGCTGAACAACGGCGCAACGAACGTGTACTATGTGCTGGTGCTTTCCTACATCGCCACCTTCGGCAGCAAGGTGCTGACCCTGAGTATGCTGTTTGCTTCGGTGATGGTCACCGGTATGCGTCTGTTTGACGCCATCACCGACCCCATCATCGGTGCCCTCATGGACCGCACCAACGGCAAATTCGGCAAGTTCCGGCCTTTTATGGTCATTGGCAACCTCATTATGGCAGCCAGCATTCTGGTACTGTACTGTCTCACTCCGCTCATCCCCGCCAGCGCCATGGGGCTGCGCTACGCCGCCTTTGTGGGACTGTACGCCGTGTGGGTCATCGGCTACACCTTCCAAACCAGCTGCACCCGCTCTGGTCAGACCGTTTTGACCAATGATCCGAAGCAGCGTCCGCTGTTCACCATCTTCAATACCGTGGGCAGCCTGCTGGGCATGGGTGCCATGCAGTTCTTTGCACCCATCCTTGCCAAGAACTATGAGGGCGGCTACGCTTCTGCCGGGTTCTTCCGCACGCTGGCGCCGGTGGGCATCGTCATCTCCATTCTGCTCACCCTGCTGGCCGTCATCGGCATCTGGGAGAAGGATCAGCCCAAGTACTTCGGCATCGGCGGCGAAGCCAGCGAAAAGGTCAAGCTGCACGAGTACGTTCAGATCATCAAGAACAACAACCCCATGCAGCGCCTGATGGTGGCTGGTGCAGGCTGCAAGCTGGCACTTTCCATCGCCACCAACACCACCGTGCTGTGCATGCTGTACGGCTGCATGATGGGCAACTACGACGGCCTCTACCTGCCCATGATGGTGCTGGGCTATGTCTTCAGCGTGCCCTTCTTCCTGCTCACCGTCCGCACCAGCCAGAAGGAGGGCCAGAAGGCCAGCCTGATGAAGTACGTCAGCGTGGCATTTATCTGCTACATCGGCGTGCTGGTCCTGCTGCTGCTCTGGGGCCGCAGCGACGCCTTCACCCTGTCCATCATGGGAGAGAACGGCCTGTCCATCAACCTGTACACCATCCTCTTCATCGCCTTCTTTGGCATCGGCTACGGCGCATACTACGCCACCGCCGATATGCCCATCCCGATGGTCGCCGACTGCTCGGACTATGAGACCTACCGCAGCGGCAACTACATCCCCGGCATCATGGGCACCCTGTTCAGCTTGGTGGACAAGCTGGTGTCCAGCCTGTCCGCTACCGTTGTGGGCATTGCGGTCAGCTTTGTGGGCCTGCAGAGCCTGCCCACTCAGTATGACCCCTACACCCCGGGCATGAACTGGGTGGTCATCGTGCTGTTCTGCATCATCCCCATGGTGGCTTGGGCGGCTACCCTCATCGCTATGAAAGGCTACACCCTGACCGGTGCCAAGATGAAGGAAATTCAGGCTGTCAACGCCTGCCGCCGCGACGCAGTGGCCAAGGGCATGAAGCTGGAAGAAGCCATGGACAAGTGGCAGACCATGGAGCAGCTGCCGGCGGAATACCGGAGCTGAGACGCTGCCTGCAATAAACAAAACAGGGGCTGCTGCACAGGGAAGAAACCTTGTGCAGCAGCCCCTTATTGATTGTATAAGATCAGTCCTTCTTCTCTGCGGTGCGGGCAAAGAAGTTGGCGAGGACGGCACCGGAAATGTTATGCCACACAGAGAACACAGCGCCGGGGATGGTTGCCAGCGGATACTGTGCAAAGTGGGCAGCGGCCAGAGAGGTGGCCAGACCGGAGTTCTGCATACCGACCTCGATGGAGATCGCGCGGCACTTGGTGGAATCCAGCTTCAGCAGCTTGCCCACGCCGAAGCCGGTGAGGTAGCCCAGCAGGTTGTGCAGGATGACCACGGCGAGGATCAGCAGGCCGCTGGTCATGATCTTGGCGGAGTTTGCAGAAACAACAGCGCAGATGATGAGCACGATGGCAGTGGTGGAGATCAGCGGCAGCACACGGACGGCATTCTGAGTGAAGGCGTGGAAGAAGTGGTTGACCACAAAACCCAGTGCGATGGGCACCAGCACTACTTTGACGATGGACAGGAACATATTTACAGGGTTCACATCCACGCGCTGACCGGCATACAGCAGGGTCAGCAGGGGAGTCAGGAGGGGTGCCAGCACGGTGGAAACGGCAGTCATACCGACGGACAGTGCAACGTCGCCCTTGGACAGATAGGTCATCACGTTAGAGGAGGTGCCGCCGGGGCAGGTACCCACAAGGATGACGCCGATAGCCAGCTCGGTGGGCAGGTGGAACAGCTGCGTCAGCGCCCATGCAAGGAAGGGCATCAGAGTGAACTGCGCAATGCAGCCAATGATCACATCTTTCGGGCGGCTGAACACCACCTTGAAGTCCTCCGGCTTCAGGGTAAGACCCATGCCGAACATGACGATGCCCAGCAGGGTGTTGACCCATGCGGTCTTTACCACGCTGAAGGTGCCGGGGAACAGCAGCGCCAGTGCCGCCACCACAATGACGATGGCGGCCATGTACTTGCCCACAAAGTCGCTTACTTTTTCCAATGTTTTCATGATAAACTCTCCTTTTTTCTGAACACTTATTTTTGCGGATGCAAAGGCAATGAAACATCCGGAAAATGGCTTTCCCGCAAACAAAAACGCCTTTGCCCCTTACGGTTCGTAAGAGACAAAGGCGTATAAACTCCTCTGCGGTACCACTCTTATTGCCGGTGCAAAGCCCGGCCCCTCAGTGCGCATCCAACAATGCGCGGCCCGTGATAACGGGGGCCTGCCGTTCCCGCTTACTGGGGCGCATATACCGCCCATTCAGCCGGAAAGCTCGGAGAGGATCTTCCCACGGACGCCCTGCACTGCCTTGCACCATCCGGCAGCTCTCTGCAGCATTCTTTCCGGGTACTCTTTCTCGTCATAGCCGAATATTTCACTGCCACGGAGTATACTCCCCCAGGGGACTGAAGTCAAGGGATATGACCTGTCTGTTTTTTCATCTGGTTCATATCATGAGTGAAAGCAGTTCAGGCAAGGCCTGTCCGGCTGGCTTTGCCGGGCATGGCTCCTGCAAAAAAGGTGAAGTGACCGTGGGTCACTTCACCTTTTTTGTTTGCGGTAAACCGTGCTTTTATGGCGCACCGGTGCGCCCGATGGAGCAGACTGTGCCGCCCATACCAAGGGTCGTTTTGATGCCGACCCCGCCGTAGGGCGCGAAAGAAAGCAACGCGTTCCAAAGCTCCAGAAGCGGCGGTGCAAGATGCGCTTCGACCGTTACGCTGCCCTGAAAGGACGGAATGCGCGTTTCCTTCAGCGGATAACGTGTGGTGCGCAGGTTGTAGTCCACGATATGCAGCCCCTGCTGCAAAGCCAGCAGCGCATCATCATCCGTAAGGGCGTATTCCGGGAAAGCGGCGTTCCAATGCGCGGTCAGGCTTTGCAAAAGCAGCGTTTCCTGCGGAAAAATAGCATAGCGGCCGGACTGCTTGAAGGCGCAGGGCGACAGAAAAACAAGCTTTGCGCGGCTTTCACCGTAGGAACGACCAAAGCGGATCAGCTCGGCGGCGGAGACTGCCGGGGAAACATGGACTTCTGTGACCGGCAGGGGCGATTCGTGCAGCGGGATCTCCTTTACGGACGTCAGAAGGGGAGAGACGCTCTGCCGGACCGTCTCGTCCAGCAGATTGACCGTCCAGATCAGCGCCTGCTTTTCCGGCGAAAAATGCAGGAAATGCGCAATGGGGTGCTCCCCTTGCAGATGCAGGACATCGCCAACGTCTGCCGGAAGCTGTGCCATCAGCCAGCCATACAAGCGGTAGGCCCATGCCTGTGGGACGCGTACCCCCGTGGGTGGCGCTAAAACAAGCTGAAACTGCTGGATCATAGGATACTCACCTCGCAATACCCATAGGGATAGAACTGGCCGCGAAAGCGGGCGTATTTCATGGTGTGCGGGGAGATGCCATACGGCTTCACGTCATCCTGATGCTTGTGGTTGGAGAACATTTGCGTCATCTGTTCTGCCGTCCAGCGCAGCCCCTTTTCTTCGCCCAGATAGGGATACGCCAGCGACTTGGCAAAAAAGCCGGAGCCGCCGCCAAGGATCAGGTGTGGCTGCTGCGGCAGGTTGACTGCACCGCTTGGCGCTTTGAAGCGCGCGCTGTATGTCTGCTCGTAATAAGTATCAAACTGCTGGATGGCATCCATAAGGGACTCTTTGGTAATACGCCCCTTCAGCACCGATTGATCCAGCGTCAGCTTAAAACGAACCTTAGCGCCGGGGATCGCGCATTCCCGGAACAGGGGAAGGCCTTTCTTGCTGTTCTTTGGAAAGGAACCGTCCGGAAGTACATCGAATTTTCCGCAAAGAGCCATCTGCTCATTCGGGATGGGCTTACTGTCGGAGACCTGAACCCCCCGGAATAGACTGTTGACCGCATCGGAAGCGATGCTGCCGTCCTTCTGTAGGCGCAGATGCAGCTGATTGACGTATTGTTCCTCCGGGAATGCGGCGTTATCGTCTGACGCAAGGCTGTGCCCAGTGCTCTGATCGGCCCGAACGGCCTGCAAGAGCCATACGGTGCGCAGTGCACCCTTGAGGCTGCTGCCGGGAATGTACGCCTTGCCATAGGCATCCCGCTGGAAGGTGTAGAGATTTTTCGGCGGATTTGTAACGGCATCTCCCGCCTCAATCGTATAGCGGATCAGCGTTGTCAGCTCAGTATTGGGAATGCCGCAGTCCTTGGTCAGAAACGCCCAGAGATCGGACTGATCGCAGAGCATGAACTGGATGTACCGGTCGATCAGCCCGCGATCTGTCAGAAAGGTGAAAAATTTCTGTTCGTCCAGCAAGGAGGCTCTTCCGTTTCGGGTGTTGTACAGGTACTCTGCTTTCGTGTACATGCGGCCGTCACCGATGAACAGGGGCGACCGCACGGTCAGGATCAGGTCGAATATTTGCAGATGATCCTGCTGTTTCATCATAAGGTCACCCCCATCAGGATCGGTTTGGAATAACGGTATGCCGGGTGCGCATCGGTCAGGCTGACATCGTACAGCGCCCCCTGATAGGGGTGCTGCAGCACAGAGCCGGCGGCAAGGGCATACTGCGTTTTTTTCTTCAGCGGCGTTTCCACGCGGTCCGAGGCCATAAAGCCGCTGCGGCGCACCAGCTGGAAGGAGGCGTCTTTTAAAGCGCTGTCCAACTCGTTCGCCTGCGGCAGGCTGGTGGTCAGCAGCAGATAGGGCGCACGGTTGGCAGAAAGTGCACGGCGCAGCCACTTGGCCTGCGCGTCAGGGGGCGTATTCAGGCAGAGCTTTTGCACCACATGGAATTTGCCGTAACCGGTGCTGACCCTGCCGCCAATCCCGGTGACGCCCAGCCCTTCCAGCAGGGCGTGCAGCTTTTTGTCCTGTCCGCTTTCCGAGACGCCGCAGATGAAATACAGCCCACAGTTCGGTGCAAAGCGGAACAGCCCTACCTGATAAGGCTCGGTGTCTCTCTGCGCGGGGATCTTTGCCTTGGTCTGCTCGTAATGCGTGCCGAAGCTTTCCGGCTGGTCATCGGGCGTAAAATGCCCTGCGTGCAGACTTTTGGCATAGCGGTCAAAGGCCAGTACAGGGATCCACGCCATCTTTTTAACCTTTTTGCGCAGGGTGGTCTCCACCTCCTCGGTGGATTCCGATGCAGCGATGGGCTTGGGCAGATAGAACGTTTTGTCGTACCACGGCATCGTATCGCTGAACAGGAGCTTGCCCTGCCGGACGCTTTCGCATAGCCGCTCCAGCGCGGCTTCCCCCTGCTGGACGAGGGTCTCGTGGCAGAGGGCAGAAAACAGGGTATCTGCCCGCAGGGTCTCCTCGGAGGTGTAGAGCGACAATGCGGAGTCCGAACCGCCGAAATGCACAGCGGTGTCGAACTGAAGCTTAAACAGAAAATAGTTCATAACTATCCACCTCATCAAAGAGGGATTTCAGGTGGCTGAGATCCACCTGCGCACCATAGCCTTCCAGCGCAAAGTTTTTCAGGCTGACACGGCCGCTGCCGCGAGAACCATGGCCGCCCAGATAATCCATCTGCAGCAGCTTCATGCCTTTGGCCAGAAGAGAAAGATCTTCCTCGACCTGTGCCGGGTCGGTTACATCGTAAACGATGCTGACACCGAACTTTGCACCGGCAATCACACGTTCGATCTGGCGAGGATTGGCCACAGAGTTGGCACGGAAAATTGCGTTTTCGGTCTTGACCTCGGTCACACCCACATTGGAAAGCTCTTTTGCATTGGACAAAAAGGCATCCGCAAACTGCAGGCGGGAACGGCGCACCGGCTCCGAGGAACCGAACAGGCGCAGAATGCGCTCGTCGTCCTTGTCGAAAACAGGCATGTGTTCGATATCCTGACAGGTGCTGCGGGCCAGCAGGGTGCGCAGTTTGCCTTTCAGACTGCTGCCGGGTACGATGGGATAACCGGTATAGGGGTCACGCACCACCGGGCTGTCCACAGCACCAATGGCAGAAAAGGCAGAGGAACCGCCG
>ENA-OPXC01002235-OPXC01002235.1-human-gut-metagenome-genome-assembly--contig:-NODE-2235-length-11863-cov-1.300559_pt1 | contig 11863 bp, 9 predicted proteins | sample MGYA00241512_ERZ502016 | MGnify/ENA primary metagenome ERZ502016 (study PRJEB25962, sample SAMEA2043043) | human gut metagenome | biome: human gut; feature: human-associated habitat; material: faeces...
GCCGCTAACTTTATCAGCCAGCTTTGCAATGGGGGCTTTTGAACTGGTCGCCTCATCCACCAGGCGGACGATCTGCGCCAGCGTTGTATCATCGCCCACTTTGGTAGCCTGCATTTTGAAATAGCCGGACTTACTTGTTGTCGCACCGATCACTTTGTCCCCAATATGCTTTTCCACCGGGATGCTCTCACCGGTTAAGGCGGATTCATCAACAGAGGAGAATCCCTCAATCACAATGCCATCCACCGGCACGGATTCTCCCGTCATAGCGGACTCCTCACACTTCATGGAGGCGCATTCCAGGATACGGGCATCTGCCGGCACAGCGTCTCCAGCCTCCAGCAGGATCACATCACCGGGCACCAGCTCCTCCGTGGGCACGGTGGCAGGCTTTCCATCCCGCAGAACCTTGGAATGCGCAGCGGTCATTTTCTTCAGCGCATCAATGGCCTGTTCCGCCTTGGATTCCTGCACCACGCCCAGAACTGCGTTCAGCAGCACCACCACTGCAATAATAATGGTATCCGCAAAGTCCGACAGCCCCACTCCGCCCCCTTCAAACAGGGGGATCAAAGCAGAGACCACTGCCGCCGCAATGAGAATGATGATCATAGGATCCTTCAACTGTCCCAGAAACCGCTTCCAGGTGGGGGTCTTTGCCGCCTCTGTCAGCTTGTTTTTTCCATATTGTTCAAGCCGCCGCTGTACCTCCTTCTGATCCAGCCCCTTGGGACTGCTGCCCAACGCCTCCAGAGCATCCTCCGGGGTCTGCAAGTGATATGCCTTCTGCTCCATACCTGCAACTTCCTTTCCTATATTTTACAGCAAAAAGCGAGACTCCTGCATCTCTGCAAAAGTCTCGCAAATTTCGTCTCAACGAAAGATTTCCTGCCGAGAGCCATGCTCCGTGATGACGACAGGAACCATACATCCGCCCGGCGGATATATATGCTACTCCCTTTTCAATGATTTTACCATACCGAAAGCAAATTGTCAAGCCATCATAAGCACCTTTTTGTTGAACTCCTCCGGGGTGGTAAAGGTGGGAACCATCTCGTGCAGTGCCCACACGGCAGTTGCTTCATCATTTTTCAATGCCGCATCCCGCAGCCGCCGCAGTGCCTGAATAAAGGTGGTGTCATTGATCTCGATTTGTCTGCCAATGAAAATCAGCTTGTTTTGGGTCTTTTGCAGTCCCTCCTCGTCCATCAGCAGCTCCTCCTTGATCTTCTCCCCGGGTCGCAGTCCCGTAAAGACAATGGGGATATCTGTATAGGGCTGCTTGCCGTACATGCGGATCAGGTTTTCCGCCAGTGCCACGATCCGCACCGGCTTGCCCATATCCAGCACGAAGATCTCGCCGCCGTGGGCAATGGCTGCCGCCTCCATCACCAGGCTCACCGCCTCCGGGATGGTCATAAAATAGCGGATAATGTCCGGATGGGTCACAGTCACCGGCTTGCCCTGCTCGATCTCCCGTTTGAACAGAGGGATCACCGACCCGTTGGAACCCAGTACGTTGCCGAACCGGGTGGTGACAAATTCCGTCACCCCGTCCTTCTCCTGGGACAGATACTGGATGATCATTTCACAGCACCGCTTGGAGGCTCCCATCACGTTGGTGGGATTCACCGCCTTGTCCGTGGAGATCATCACAAACTTCTGCACATTGTGGAACTGTGCCAGGCTTGCTACGTTGAAGGTACCCACCACGTTGTTCTTGATAGCCTCCATGGGGGAAACCTCCATCAGAGGCACATGCTTGTGAGCCGCCGCATGGAACACGATCTCCGGCTTGTATCGATCCATGATCTGGTTCATCCGGAAGTAATCCCGGACAGAGGCAATCAAGGTCACCAGATCCAGGCCGTCCCCGTACTCCATTTTCAGCTCCTGCTGAATATCATAGGCATTATTTTCGTAAATATCCACAATAATGATCTGCTTGGGATCATATTTTGCGATCTGCCGCACCAGTTCCGAGCCGATGGAACCACCGCCGCCGGTGACCATACACACCTTTCCGCTGATAAACGCCCGGATATCCTGGTTGTCAAATTTGATGGGCTCCCGCCCCAGCAGATCCTCCACCTTAATGTCGTGCATCTGCCCCAGCAGGGTATTTTCTTCAAAGATCAGCTCACTGATAAAAGGCATTACCTTCACCGGCAGGTTCGCCTTTGCACAGATATCCAGGATCCGCTGCCGTTCATCGTCCAGGCAGGAAGGGATGGAGAAAATAATCTGCTGGATCTGCATCTGTTCCGTATACTTCAGAAGCTCGTCCGTGGTGCCAACCACCGGCACCCCTTGCACTGCCGTGCCGATTTTGGCAGTATCGTCGTCAATGATGCACACCGGATCATAGGAAGCGTCATTGACCGCCCGGCTTTCCCGGGTGTTGAAGATCTCCCGGATCAGCATATCTGTCGCTTCCCCTGCGCCGATGATCATAGTTCGCTTGTAGACTGCCTCCACCTTGCCGCAGGCGGTCAGTTCAATAAAGGTCTGCTTGAAGATGTACCGGAACAGACAGATGCCGATCACAATGATGCCTCCATGCAGCACTGCATAGATCACCGGCACATCCCCCCGGATGATGTACACCAACAGACAGGCGGCAGTGACCCCCGCTACAACCCCATATACACAGGAGAGATAGTCCTTTACATTAAAATATCGCCACAGTTTGTTGTATGCCCCTGCAAGCATCAGGCAGGCACCACAGCAGCACACACTGACCGCCATGGAGATCCGCAGGTCGGATACACCAAGCCCCTTCCCCCAATTGGACAGCAAAAAGTTTGCAAGCAGTGCAGAAATGGCTACGATAAATGCATCCGCAACTGCCAGAATCATTTTCCGGTACCGGAACTTCTGAATCAATTTTTTCAACCCACACATCTCCCACATGTTGTCTGAACTGTACTTGTAATGAATGACGGGATTAATTTACAAAATGTCAGGGCAGCACCGCACAAAACTTGCGCAGTATTGCCTTAAGGCTCGATGATAAAATACAAAGCCGTAAAAACCAGAACTTGTTGTATTTATTGTAACATGAGATCTCAAATAATTCAAGTGTCAGAGAATGGAGTTTTAAAGGAAATTTGAAGGGTTTTCTAATAAAAATGCACATACACAAAAAATCCCGGTCTCCAAACACAGAAACCGGGATATGATATATTATTCTACCGTTACGCTCTTTGCCAGATTTCTCGGCTTATCCACATCAAAGCCCTTGCCAACAGACACATAATAAGACAATAGCTGCAGGGGAATGACCGAAAGGCTCCCGGCAAACAGATTGTCGATTTTTGGAATATAAACCGTAAAGTCCGCCGTATCCTCCATGGCATAATTGCCGTAAGTGGTCAGACCGAACAGCTTGGCGCCCCGGCTCTTGACCTCCACCATATTGCTGATGGTTTTTTCATACAGCGCTGACTGGGTCACCACGCTGAACACCACGGTACCGTCCTCGATCAGGCTGATGGGGCCATGCTTCAGTTCTCCTGCTGCGTAAGCCTCTGAATGGATGTAGCTGATCTCCTTCAGCTTCAGACTGCCCTCCATGCCAATGGCATAATCAATGCCTCTGCCGATGAAGAATGCGTCCTTGATGTTCACGATCTTGGAGGCAAACCACTGGAGCCGCTCCTTATCCTCCAGAATCCGCTGGATCTTCTCCGGAATGGTTTCAATGTCTGCGGCCAGTGCGGCGAACCGCTCCTCTGTGATCTCTCCTCTTGCCTTGGCGAACTGCATCGCCAGCAGATATGCTGCAACCAGCTGGCAGCTGTACGCCTTGGTGGTGGCAACGGAGATCTCCGGCCCAGCCAGGGTGTAGAATACATCGTCCGCCTCTCGGGCAATGGAGGATCCCACCACATTGACAATGCCCAGAGTCTTGACGCCCTTTTCCTTGCAAAGCCGAAGTGCCGCCAGGCTGTCTGCGGTTTCGCCGGACTGACTGATGATGATCGCCAGACTGTTCTTTGCCAGGGTCATAGTCCGGTAGCGGAACTCGGAAGCAAGCTCCACCCGAACCTGTAAGCTGGTCAGCTCCTCCAGCACATACTGCGCTGCCATGCCGACATGGTATGCAGAACCGCAGGCTACAATATAAATCTGCTGGATATTACGCATTTCCTCATCGGTCAGCCCAACGCTTTCAAAGCTGATTTTTCCGTTCTGTAATACGGAATGGATAGTATCTCGCACCACCTTGGGCTGCTCGTGGATCTCCTTGAGCATGAAATGCTCGTAGCCGCCTTTTTCTGCCGCTTCCGTATCCCAGTCAATGGTTTTCATTTCCTTCTGGATCTCGTCCCCGTCCAGATTGTAGAAGGTCACGCTGCCCTTTGTGAGCCGGGCAAGCTCCAGATTGCCGATATAGTACACATTCCGGGTGTATTTGAGAATTGCCGGCACATCGGAGGCAAGATAGCTTTCTCCTTCCGCCAGCCCGATAATCATGGGACTGTCCTTCCGGGCTGCATAAATCTCCCCCGGGTATTCCTTGAACATAACCGCCAGAGCATAGGATCCCCGGATTCTGACAAGGGCATGGTTCAATGCGTCCACCGGCGTGCCCAGATACTTTTTGTAGTAGTAATCGATGAGCTTTACAGCAACTTCCGTATCCGTCTGGGATTTAAAGGTATAGCCCTTTTTCAGCAGCTTATCCCGCAGCTCCTGGTAGTTTTCGATGATGCCGTTATGTACTGCGACAACGTTTTCATCATCGCTGCAATGAGGGTGGGCATTGAGAGCGGAAGGCTCTCCATGGGTCGCCCACCGGGTATGCCCGATGCCGCAGGTACCCTTGACTGCCTTGCCGTCGTTGGTCATTTCCTTGAGTACCTTCAGCTTCCCCTTGGCTTTGACAATCTCCACCTCGGCATTTTCGTTCCGGACAGCGATGCCCGCAGAGTCATAGCCTCTGTATTCCAGCTTGGACAGACCGTCCAACAGAATGGGTGCTGCCTCTTGACTACCGGTAAATCCTACAATTCCGCACATAAATTGTTCTCCTCACAAAAGAAAGATAATATTGTCATGCATGTTCCTCTCCGGGAACTGAACAGATCACTGCCGCTTTTTCTTCACACTGCGTGGACGCTCCTGGATCCGGCTGATATAATCCACACTGATGAGCACGATCTGGTGATTGGCACGTTCCACCTGGATTCATCCCTCCTCCACCTTCCGGAGAAATCCACCTACCGTAGAAACAGCGCCATCTGACACATACACGATCACTTCCTGACCCAGCATGGTTTGAATCAGATCATACATATCCTTGTTTCCTTTCCTCCGGCACCGTCCGATGATCCGCCGGATGTGAGCACGCCGTGCTGCCGCTCTTGCAGGCAGTATGATCAGAAATAAAACTATGAAAACGATCCAATACGCCTGCATTCTGATCCTCCACCGGGCTTACTCTGCCAGAAATATGTTATTATATTATTATACACGACTTTCAATGCATTGTCAACCAATTAAACGGGATTTGTGCAGCAGGCTCATGTCCCGGTCAGCATCCGGCGCAGCATGGTCAGATCCGCTCCGTTCAGCATGCCGCTGCCGTCCAGATCTCCTGCCCGCCAGTTTGCCAGGGATACCTGCTCCCGGCGCAGCCATCTGCCCAGCAGCACTGCATCCGCCACGGTACACGCTCCGTCTCCGTTCACGTCTCCGGTAACGGAATCCTGCCGCAGCCGATATGTTTTGATCCGGACATTGCCCTGCTCCGAGCAGTATGCCACATACAGCATATCCCCGGCGGCAGCGGTTGCAGCGGCTCCCACCGTTTCACCGGCAATGCTGTTGCCAAGCTTCGCAAATCCACCGTCCCGGTACTGATACACCGCCAGGTCACTGGGATTCTGGGTGCTGACGGTGAGATACAACCCGTCTGCTGTCCGGGTCAGTTCCGTGTAATAGCAGTTGCCGCTGACGGCATTCCCCAGCAGGGCATGTTCCGTTTCTCCGTTCTGCAAAGCATACAGCCCCGCCGCCTGCTCTGTGGCAGAAATATAATACCCCTCCTGTCCCCGGATCAGATCCGTCCTGCCGGCGCTCTGATCGGACAGGGAAATGGTTCTGTGTCCCTGCGCATCCCACACATCCACCGCCGGAGCCGTGCTATTCACCGCCCCCCGGTATGCCACCGCAACACTGGTATCATCCGCCCCGATGGACAGACATCCCCGGCGCCATCCTCATAATCGGTTTTCTCCCCGGTATTCAGATCATAGGCAGACACATGAAGCCCATATGGGAAGGAGCCTGTGGTGTAAGCAAGATACAGTCGATCCCCCCATATAGTGAAATCCTGGTACTGAGACAGTTCACTGCCCCGGGTCAGTTGCTGCCATGTCCCATCCTGATAGGATTGGATCACATAGGAAAAATTCTTGCCGTCCTGGTACAGCACATAGGGAATCTCGCCTCGCATGCACAGCTTCGGATCATATGCCTGCTCCGGCAGTCTGCTAACCTGTTCCCAGGTGTTGTCCTGCAACCGGCTGAGGATCGCACCATCGGTTCCACCCGTCAGCATATACAGCACACCGCTGTCCGATGCCTGCAGATCCAGCGCAGAGGCTCCGGTCATCCAGTCCGCCTCCGGCATGCTTCGCCAAAGATCCCGATCCGTAGTATCCTGAAACCGGGCGGTAAAGTGCAGCTGATCCCCGTCGATCCGGATATCCGAAAGCCGGATGCCGCTGTTGGTGCCATCCGAATACACCAGTGCCCCATCCGTAATGGTAGCTGTAGGATCCAAAGAGCCAATGCTGTCCGGCGCACCCTCTCCCCCGTAGGCGGACAGATAGGGGTTCCCTTCCCCGGCGTCCAGACCGGTTTCCTCCGGCCGGAACACATAGATCTGATCTCCGGATGCACCGTGGTTGCCGTGAATCTCCGTGTTCACCCGGTACACCACCATGCCGGTGCCGTAGATCTTCACGTCCATTTCCTCTGAATAGGGTGTGCCCTTCTGTCGGAATTCCACAGCGAAAAATTCCGTATCCGACAGAGGCGTTTTCAGCAGATACAACCGGTTGCCGGATCGGGCGGAGGCTGGTTCCAGAGTATAGGTTCCGTCCTGGGTAACGGTTTTCGCATCCAGCCAGCCAGATACACTATACCGCATATACGCCAGAGGATACTGCACAAATATCGAATTTGAAGCCATAATGTCCCACATCCCGACAGGAATTCCAGTACGGTCATCGTTCCGGTACAGATCCGGGTAACCCACCGAGTGCAGGAACTCATGCCCCAGCACGCCTACGCCACCCATGATGGAACTGCCAAACAACGTGGCGCTGTTCTGTATGTTCACCATGCCACTCTGCACATCATTGATTCCAATACCTGGCAGTGCAAACGCCCGGGGCCAGAACAGGGACTCTGCGGTTTCAGTGTCCGCATCCATTACTAGGATAATATTATCCACAAGGCCATCACCGTTTCCATCCAGCCGGGAATCCCGGGGCACTGGCACATGGGAGATCACTTCTGCAGCCATAGTTTCCAGATTGTGATAGCTGTCCAGTTCTCCGGACATGGTGTAGGGCAGGATGGTGTCCCCCTCCAGCTGGGGAAAAACGAAGTCCACCTGCATCTGCCCGTAGGAGATTTCGTTGATGTACCCTGCCAGGGAGCGGAAGGTGTTTTCCTTCCGGCAGTAATCCAGCATTTCCGCCGTATGCGCCTCCATAAAGTTATAGCCATCCTCTCCCTGGAACTGGGCAAACAACACCAGGTTGTGCACAGTCTGCACAGCAGCGTCCGCATGCTCCGTCCCAGGGGCATATCCCCCCAGCAGCAGAAACACCGTGCATACAGCAGCGGTCAAGAGCCGGAATCCTCTTGGTTTCATAACACTCCTTCTTTCTTTTTAAAAATGCGTGCAATTTGCACAAGAATAGTATACATATAAATTGAGAAAATGTCAATCTCGACAGCACAGATCCATGAAAAAACCGCACAAGCTATGCCTGTGCGGTGCTGTATGATAGAATATGCTGTGCAAACAGACGATCCGCCTGCTGTAGAAGCTCCGGCTTTGCCTTGCGCAGTAAGGAATCAAAATTGGGCCGCCGATCAGACAGATTGTGACAATCCGAGCCAAAGAGCACCGGCAGTCCCCGTTTCAAAAGCTCCTTGACGATCCGCTTCTGCCGGAAGCTTTCAAATGCCTCTGCATTGATCTGAAAAATGGCGTCCCACCCGAGCACCGTTTCCAGATCCTCCTGGGAATACCACATCAGATACCGATGCACATGGGCGATCACCGGGGTCAGACCCTGCTGCACGGCAATGGCATGCACCTCCTGCTCCATCCAGCTCTGATAGGGCACATAGGGCAGCTCCAGCAGGATGAGATCCGTTCCGGTTATGGCCAACGCCCTGATCTGTGGCAAATCGCTGATACCCTGCTCAATGGCAACCTCCGCTCCAAGCCTCAGCTCCATGGGCAACTGCTGTTCCACAAGGGCATCAAAGCGCATCTGCCGCTTTGTCAGATACGCTGCCGGATCCGGCTCCCGGTGCAGGTAAAAATGAGGGGTCGCCACCACCCGCTCCACCCCCTGGGCATGAAGCCGGGTCAGCATCTCCAGGGACATATCCAGGCTCTGACTGCCGTCATCCATATTGGGGAGAACATGCGTGTGTACATCCGTCAGCATGCGGATCCTGCCTTTTCCTTTTCTTCTGCCTGCTTTGCAGAGCCGTACTGATAGTCGTATTTATACTTGTACTTGTATTTATAATTGGAGTAGTAGCCGCTCCCGTGCTTGCTGGACACTTCGTTGACCGCAAAGCCCAGCACGTTGCAGTTGGCAAGCGCCAGCCGGTTCACAGCATCGTCCAGTTCCGGATAAGTGGTAAAACCGTAATGCACCACCATAACCACCCCGGCGATTTCCTGGGACAGACCAGCCACATCGGACACTACGTTGATGGGGGCGCAGTCGATGAGAATCATGTCATACCGCTCCTTCAGCGTCTCCAGCAGTTCCTTCATCTGTCTGGATGCCAGCAGCTCAGAGGGGTTGGGGGGAATGGTGCCGGAGGTCAGCACATCCAGGCTACCGGTCACGTTCCGGTTCAGCGCCTTGTCCAGAGGCTTGTCCCCGGTAATCACATCGGACAGTCCGACCTTATTGGACAGCCTGAAGCACTTATGCTGCACGGGCTTGCGCATATCCGCATCGATCAGAAGAACCTTCTTGTCGGTCTGTGCCACCGCCACTGCAAGATTGGCAACGGTAACGGATTTCCCCTCGCTGGGGTTCGCACTGGTCATGGCAACGATCCTGCTGTCGCAGGTGGAAATGACGAAGGACAGGGCGGTGCGGAAGCTTTTGTATGCCTCCACCGTGGAAAAGGGAATGTTCTCATTGCCGAACAGCAGCCGGGTCTTCCGATCTGCATCCGTACCCCGGTTCTTTTTCTTTGCCTTGCCCCCGATGGACTGGATCTCCGCAATGATGGGCTTGCTGAAATGCTCCCGGAGTTCTTCCGTACCCCGGACTGTATTGTCGAAAAAGTCAATCAACAGAATGACCAGGATTGCCAGCAAAGCACCTCCGGCAAAGCCGATGGCAGTGTTCTTGGTGACACTGGGGGATACTGCCGCCTCATAGATCTTGGCATCCCCGATCTTTTCCACCGAGCCGGCACCTACCACCCGGATCAGAACCTCCGGTGCCACATCTGCCATAATGTTGCAAAGCTCTGCGGACAGGGCGGCGTTCTTGGTGGTGGCGGTGATCTTCAACACCTCTGTATTGTTCACTGCCGCCATGGTGAATGCGCTTTTCAGGCTTTCGTTGGTGATCTTGCCATTTTTTATGGTAAAATTGCCGGACAGCTCCTCCGGGGTATGCTGCTTCAGCAGCTGCTCCCCCACCTGCTCCATCACTGCATCATTGTTGAGAATGACAATGTAGGTGCTGACCAGGGATTTGGACACGGACAGGTCACTGTTGTTGATGTCCTGTTTCTGATCCTCCTTGTTGCGCACATACATGGATACGTTGGACTGATATTTTCTGGGAATCGCAAAATCTGAAATCAGAAACGCCCCCAGCCCGCAGATCAGAGCGGCACCGATGATCCACCAAATGCGTCCCAGCATCAGATAAACCAGATCTTTGATTGTGTATTCTTTTTTCATGCATTCTTCCATCCTTGCTTATTCTGCCGCACCGCCAATGGTTCCCCAGGCGACACACTATCAGATTAAAGTATACCACTTATCTTATTTATTGTCAATCAATTTGCATGCATTTTTTCCTGTGGCAAATCCTCTGTACACTTTTTTATAAAAACATCTTTCACATGAAAGCGAAATGCGGTATAATAGAAGCATACGGATACAGAAGGGGGAACGGATATGGGCAAGGAACCGGCGGAACAGAGCCTGCACAGCGGACACCGGGATCGGATGCGGGCTAAATTTTTGCAGCAGGGACTGGAGGGCTTCCAGGAGCATGAAATGCTGGAGCTGACCCTGTTCTACGCCCTGCCCCGGGTAAATACCAACGAGGTTGCGCATCGGCTTTTGCAGCGGTTCGGCTCTCTGGCAGATGTGCTGAATGCAGACTATCACGCCCTGCGGGATGTAAAGGGTATGGGGGAAAGCAGTGCCATGCTGCTGACTCTCATCGCCCAGTTGTCCCGGCAGTACCGGCTCAGCGCCCGGAAGGATCTGACCCTGAACACCTTTGACGCCACCTGTGCCTACTTCAAGGATATTTACCTGGGAGAACCGGAGGAGCAGCTGCGGCTGGCGTGTCTGGATGACCGGCTCCGGCTCATGTCCTGTGGGGTGGTGTCCGAAGGCGCCCCCAGCAGTGTGCCGGTACACATGCGCCGGCTGGTGGAGTATGCATTGCAGCAGAAAAGCGAGCTGGTGGTGCTGGCGCACAACCATCCCAACGGCACGGCGATGCCTTCTCCGGAGGACATTGCCGCCACACAGAAGATCTTCAATGTGCTCAAGAGCGTGGGCATCCGGCTGGTGGATCACATCATCGTTGCCGGAGAGCAGGCAGTATCCTTAAAGGAATACGGGGCATTTTCATTATTGGATTAAAAGGAGAACCTATGGAACAGGCATGCTTTCATCTCAAATCGGATTATCAGCCTGCCGGGGATCAGCCGGAAGCCATTCAACAACTGGTGGAGGGTCTGAACCAGGGGGAAAAGGGACAGGTGCTGCTGGGAGTCACCGGCTCCGGCAAGACCTTCACCATGGCGAACGTCATTGCGCAGGTGAACCGCCCTACCCTGGTGCTTGCCCACAATAAGATCCTGGCGGCGCAGCTTTGCTCCGAATTCAAGGAGTTTTTCCCGGACAATGCAGTGGAGTATTTCGTATCCTACTACGATTACTACCAGCCGGAGGCATACATTCCCAGCACCGACAGCTTCATTGAAAAGGACTGCGCCATCAACGACGAGATCGACCGGCTGCGTCATTCCGCCACCACCGCCCTGGCGGAACGCCGGGATGTGATCATCGTGGCAAGTGTATCCTGCATCTACTCCCTGGGCAGCCCGGAGGACTACCGCTGGTATCCGTCCGGCAGGGCATGGAGAAATCCCGGGAGCAGCTCATGTCGGAGCTGGTGCGGATCCAGTATGAGCGGAACGATATCAGTCTGGAGCGGAATAAGTTCCGGGTGCGGGGGGATGTGCTGGAGATCTGCACCTCCGGCACGGCGGATCATGCCCTGCGAATCGAGTTTTTCGGGGATGAGATCGACCGGATCACCGAGATCAACATGGTCACCGGGGAGATCCTTGCCACCCTGCAGCATGCCGCCATCTTCCCGGC
>ENA-OPXC01002236-OPXC01002236.1-human-gut-metagenome-genome-assembly--contig:-NODE-2236-length-11859-cov-2.360302_pt1 | contig 11859 bp, 8 predicted proteins | sample MGYA00241512_ERZ502016 | MGnify/ENA primary metagenome ERZ502016 (study PRJEB25962, sample SAMEA2043043) | human gut metagenome | biome: human gut; feature: human-associated habitat; material: faeces...
TTTCTTGGCTGCTTCTACGGCTGCCTTTTCTTCCGGATCATCAATCTCTAAGAGAGACTTGGCATCTTCATTGGAAGAATCCTTGTCCGATTTGCTGTCAGAAGTCTTTTTATCTGCCGTCTTACTGCTGGCTGTCTCATCTGTACTGCTCTCTGTCTGCGTAGCAGAATCACTGCTTTTCTTTCCCTGACTCTGGTCTACACAACCTGCCAGAGAAAAAATCATGGTCATTGCAAGGAGAACAGCCGATGCTTTTTTCAAACGCCTATTCATCATCGTCCTCTGCACCTCCCCAACGTTTCCAGTTCTTACGGAAGAAATAAATCACTCCGGATACTGCTCCAAGCAGAATCAGACCTGTTACTACAACTGCCAATGCAATCTGGAAAATCCGGTTGCCGGAAGAAGTATTTCCGCTATCGGAATCGCTGTCACTTGTTCCATCTTTCGCAGTAGAAAGACTTAATCCTTCTGAAGAATTTACTGGATTTTCTGTATCCAGTGAAGAAGAATCACTGCTCGGTTTTGCAGCTTCTGTAATACTGCTCTCCAGTTTCTTTGATGAGCTGCTGGAAGAACTGCTTTTATCGGATGAGCCGGAACTCTGAAGAGAAGAATTACCAGAACCCAAACTGCTGTTTCCGCTTGTTCCTGAATTATCTACTGAACCAGAACCACTGGATTCTACTGCTGTTCCATCAGAACTTTCTGTTACCATAGTTGCGTTCATGTCTGTATTGTTTCCTTCACTGTAGTTGCTCGGATACAGATAGAAAATAACATCTCTTCCCATCGGTTCTACATACATGGAACCTCTGACTACACAGTTTTCGCTTGGCACACGCATACACACATCGGCTGTTGTACCATTGCTGTCTGAACCATTTCCTGTAATACCGATTTCTGATGGTGTAGACCAGCCGGAATCTCCTACATTCTGTACCTGAAAACTATGTCCACTGGTGTAGTCCATCAGACTCATGCGGATGGTCAGATAATAAGCTCCATCGTCTGATACTTCCAAGATACCATTGCTGTATACACAACCTTCTACCATGCCCTGTCCTGTTGCATAAGAACTCTCTCCACCGGAATCTTCGATTACTCCGGTAACCGGGTGTGCGTAACATCTGTTAATTGTACAGCTATACACTGTCCCGCTTGCGGCATAAGCCTTAACAGCAGGAAAGCCTGCCATTAAAGTAATGGCAAGCACACAAGTCATAATGGCAGACAATATTTTATTTTTTTTCGCTGCTAATTTCATTCCTTATCTCCTGTTAAATGAGTTTGGCAGACTCCCAGTCCCGAAGGAATGGGAGGGTCGTCTGCCAAATCTCTACTTAATTATTTTATGTTTGCTTTTTTCTTTCTGTTGTACTCCATGATTCCTGCCAGTAAAGCGACTCCTCCGAGAAGAAGGATAGCTGCCCACAGGGTATTGTTCTGTACAACATCACCAGTCTTAACATTGGATGCTGATTTCAGGCTGGAACCTGATCCAAGGCTGGATGTTCCACTCTTCAGACTTGAAGAACCACTTCCAAGTGAGGAAGAACCAAGTTTGCTGCTTCCAAGAGAACTGCTTCCAAGGGTATTATTTCCAAGTGAGCTGTTTCCAATAGAAGAATTACTGTTGTTATTTCCGTTGGAATTACTATTATTGTTGTCGTTCTTATCAAAATCTGGATTATCGGATGTTGTTGCTTTTAATGAACTCCAATCCAGTTTCAGATATACTGGCTGTGTTCCTGTACCAGAGCTGATTGCGTCCATAATCGGAACGAATACCTGTAACGGAACATATCCATCATTCAGAGCTTCCGGAATAAGCTCGAATGTTACTTCATCTGGATAGTTTGTTCCGTACTGGTCAGAAACCAGTGAGCCATCGCTGTTCTTCTGATAGCTGTCAACTGTAACATCAGCAAGTGTTCCCTGCGGATTACCATACTTATCAAGTGTATAACCTGTTGTAAAGTATTTGAGCTTGCTTAAATATCCAAGTTTCTGTCCTACTGTCAATCCGTTGAAGTTCAGAGTAATGTAATATTTGCCATTCTTCACTGTCAGTTTAATTGTATGGTTGATTGCTTCATTTGACATAGAATAAGTATTCTTGTCTACTTTCACCATTGTTCCATAGATAGAGTAAACCCCATCAGCAAGGTTCTTGATATCCAGTTTTCCATCACTCTTCTTTGCTAACTGCTGGATTGCTTCTGTCAGTTTTGTCACCTGATCATCTACCAGTTTCTGTGATGCAGAATCATTATCCATTACATTCTGAGCACGACCTACTGCACTCTGTAATGTTGCAAGAGAACTTTCTGTATAAATGTCTGTCTGGCTTAAATATGTCTTTGCTTCTGCAATCTTGCTTTCCAGTTTGCTCTTATCTACAACTGCTTTTTCTACCAGTCCGTTTAATGCAGTTGTCAGAGATTTCTCTGCTGCTGCAACTTCTGCCTCTGTTGCTTTTGGATTTGCTGCAACATTCTCAGCCAGTGTAATTGCTGTATTCAGGACCGTCAAACTGCTGCTTTCATAAACATCTGTTTTTGCTGCCTCAGCTTTTGCTTTTTCAATCAGGGCATTTAAGTTTGTCTTATCAACAACTCTTAAACTGTCAAGTGCTGTCTGAAGTGCTGTAACCTGTGCCTGAACTTCTGCCTTGGTAGCATCTTCTTTTGCTGCTACTGCCTGTGCATTTGTGATTGCTGTCTTTAATGCTTCTAATGTTGCAGAAGTATAAACAACATCGGTACGATTTGCTTCTGCTGTTGCTTTTTCAATCAAAGCATTCAGTTCTGTCTTGTCTACGATCTGAGTTTCTACTGCATCTACGGCTGCCTGTAAAGCTGTCACCTGCAGATCAATTTCTTTCTGTGTAGAATTCATATCATTGTAAACATCCTGAGCTGTCATGTAAGCCGCATTTAAAGCGTTCCAGTACTCGTCAGCAACATCCCCTTGCTGCATACCGGATACCTGATTCAGAAGTGCTTCGATTACGCTGTTGTCTCTCTCTACTCCTGTCTCCTGTTTGATGTTTGCCCAGTCGATAGAAACTCTGGCAACCTTTGTACCCTGTCCTTCACCGATGCTTTCCATAACCGGAACATAAACCTCTACATAGAACAGGTTGTCGTTCAGTTCAATCGGGATTGATAATTTTTTTGGATACCAGTTTCCTTCTGTATTCTTGTCGTAATACTCAGAGTTCTTATTATTAAATGAATCGTAAACATCTGTGTACTCTTCTAATACTGTTGCATCGGAAGCTTCATATTTTACCGGATAATTATATTTGTTGTATTCAACCGTATCCATATCTACTTTTTTCAGTTTATACAGATATCCTGTCATTCCGGCAAACTGCATAGACTGGAAGTTCATCTCCAGTGTCACTTCGCCTTTACCCGTAACTCTTACAATTCCGGTCTGAACCATGGAAGCATTTCCCATAGAATCTTCATCGGATGTTGCATTGAGCATTTTGATCGGTACGGAATATGTACCTTCAAAAATCTGCGGATAATCTTTGAAAAGATCACTCTGTTTGTTCTTAACAACAAGTGCTTCATAAGAAGAGGTCAGCAGTTTTGTCTGCTTTTCTACTTCTGCTTTTGTTGCATTGACATCAGCGGATACTTTCTGAGCAGATTTGATTGCTGCCTGGAAACTATTCCAACTGTTGTCTGTATAAGTACCGTCATTTTTCTTGGTCAGTGCATTTTCGATATAGCCATTTAATTCTGACTTATCTACTGCATCATCCAGACGAACAAGTGCTTTTACTGCTTTATCCAGCTTGTCAACCTGTTCTTTCATTTCATCTGCTGTCGCATCAGATTTTGCCAATACTTCTTCAGCTTCCTTGATTGCAGCCTTCAGATTCTCATAACTGTCTTTTGTATAATTTGCTTCTGCATAATTATTTTTCGCATCGGAAACTGCCTGATCCAGTTCTGCTCTTGCTTTTACTTCTTCTTTCATTACAAGACCTGCTGTTGCTGTATCCAGAGCTGTCTCTGCTGCTGTGATTTCTGACTGGAATGCCACTTTGTCTGCCAGAACACTCTCTGCTGTAGCAATGGCATTTGTCAATACTGCAAATGAATCACTTGTGTAATTCTTCTCTTTTAATACTTTTGCATCATTCAGTTTTGATTCCAGATCGGATTTTTTAATTTCCTGTTTTACTGCAGATTTTAAATCAAGATTTAACAGGAGTTCTGCTTCTCCGCTTTCTGTTGTTACTTTTACTTTATGGTTTTCTACATTTGCAGGAAGTTTCACTACAAGTCTGCCTGCGTCTGTATCTGCATCCGCATATCCGGCACCCTTGCGATACTGCATACCGGTAATTCCGTCCACGTACAGATAAGCAGTTACATTGCCGTCTTTATCTGTATATAAACGAGCAGATTTTAATCCTGCATTCAAATCACTTGCTGTTCCATCCTGATTGGTAAGTGTTGCCTGTACTTCGTAAACACCTTTTTCCATGGAAACGGCTGTTGACATCGGTACAAGTGCATCTACTGCTGACTGAAGGTCTGCGGATGCCTGATCTGCATTTTCTTCTGTTACCTTTCCTTCCTGAGCAGTAATCACTGCCTGAAGGTCTGCCCAGCTTTCTGCTGTATAATCTGCTTCATTTAATGCTTTGGCATTTTTCAGGACTTTATTGTATTTGTCAAGTCCAGTTGCCTCTTTTAATCCGCTGATTGCATCAGAAATTTCTTTATCTAATGCTACGATTTCAGAATCGTTTGCAGAAGTTGTTCCGTCGATTACCTTCTGAGCTTTTGCTACTGCGTCAGATAATACTTTGTAAGATTCCTCTGTATAATTGTCGGCTGCATATTTAGATGCTTTATCAACTGCTACAACTAAAACAGATTTATCGTGGGTTGGCTCGTTAATTTCTGCCACAGGTGTTAAACCAGATAAAGTCATAAATGCAGTTCTGCATCCTTCACCAGATCCAGGAACTTTATGCTGAAGTTCATCCATGATAGGAACAAAGAAGTTCAAATATACCCCATCATCTCTGTCTGCTGATTCTGGAAATTCAAAACCTACGCTCTTCGGATAATATAAGTCATATTCTTCCGCATAGGAATCCATATCTGTGCTTCCCGAATCATTTAGGTAGTAACTATAATAATCAAGCGGTGTATATTCACTTAATATCGGAAGTCCGTTTTCTTCTGTCTGCTCATTATTTGCCCAGAATATTCCATTTGTATAACCATATCTGCCCGTAATCACAATTCCTTGTGTATCAAAATAGATATGTTTCTTTCCATTCTCTACTACCAAACGAGCTGAATCATTTACAACCGCAGAATTGCTCATAGACAATCTATCCGGCTGATCCTGCTGCCACATAGTAACATTAACATTATATGTTCCGTCCTGGATTTCTGAAATATCTACTTTATCCGCTTTTTGTGTAATGGCGATTGTATTATAAACACGAGTAGTGCCTGTTATAACCAGTTCATCGCCCTCCATGTGAATACTTCCATCATCATTTTTATAGGAAGATGAATCAAAATACTCTATCGGATTAAACATTTCATTTACTGGATAATACCATTGAACTTCTATTTTGCTCGTATCCCAGTCTTTCGGAATTTTTACTCTTAATTCTACTGCTCTCGATGGAATAACCTGCGAGTCATTCATTTTTAATGACAAATTATAGATCAATGCTTTTGAAGCGTTTCCTGCTAATAAAGAATAATATTTGTTATATTCACTATCTTCATCTGAGGTTTCCTGTAAAAGTTCTGCTCCAAATTTTGCTTTACTATTAACTGTATAGTTATCTGTTACAAGTGTAACATCACCATCTGTCAATTCGAGTTTTTCTTTCGGTGTTGTTCTTACTCGCAATTCTCCATAGTAGGTACCATCTTCTGTTTGTATCTCAACCTGTTTTCCAAAAATAGCTTCTTCTAAGTTTTCGTATTCAATGGAAAATTTTCCATCTTCCAAAATATTGTCTGAATAAACAGAAATATACTTATTCTTTTTTACTTCTCTCGAATACGCATACATATATTGGCGATATGAAGAAGTTGAAGGATAAGTACACTCGCCTAAATCCTTAATTTCTTCAAGTACTCTTATTGAATCAATGCTACTTGTCTCTGCTGTAACAGTAACTTTTCCATTCTCAATTTTTGCTTCACAAGTACCACTAAACAAATCATTTGCAGTTTTTTCTTCTGCTACAAATCCTGTGAAATCCGGTGAATCTCCAACACTGGTTACAACTTTAGAAAGCTCCAATCCAATATTTTTATAATTTTCTTCGTTAATCTCTTTAGCAACTACTGCATTATTTACATCAAATGTAAATTTTCCGTTTACAATTCCGTACATATAGCTTTCCAAGTCATCATCTGTTCTTCCATAACTATAGAAAGCTTTAGTATACATCGTTCCTTCCAGTGTATCCACATCAAAAGAATACCACGACACACCCGTTGTTGCTTTTTCAACAGAATAATTTTGAATGTATTTATCATTCCACTCTTCATTAATTTGTCCTTGTTCCTTCAAATATTCCGTTGCCTCTGATGGATTTTCCTCATTATTAGCAATATATTTTTCTGGAATATTAAAAGTTCCCATAGGTGCATTCGAAGGTGCTATATCATCTGAAATTACACCCGGTTTTGAGAACTGCAAAATATCAATTTTTTCATAATTTTCAATCTGTAAGGTTACATGATATGTTCCATTATCATTCTTTTTTACTAGTGCAACATTATCCATGTAATCCTGAACTGTACCCGAATAAGGCTCCTCCGTAAGCAGTTTTCCAGAAGGTCCATAAAAAGTCAGTGGAACAACATATTCATTTTGGTTATCTAACTCTGTATTTGCGGTATTTGTTTCTTTCTGTTCACCAGCAAACGCTTGTATATTCATACCGCCAAGTAACATACTTGTACTCAATACAAAGGCTAATATCTTTTTTATTTTTTTCATTTTTCCTCCGTATCAATTAAAACAAGCTGCTGCACTTTTGGGTACAGCAGCTTGCTTTACATACATATTTACTTATTTTATTTTGCTGTGATGTCTGTAAGTTTCAAATATCCTGTTGCGTTCATCGGCATACTTCCAACGTATGTTGTGAATTTACCAGTAATTACACAGCCTTCATAAATTGTAGATGCATCTAAACCTGTGAATGTGAAGTAGTAATCTGTTACGCCATTAGTTGTAGTCTGTTTCGGAGTAACTGTTTTTCCATTAACTACCATTTTTCCTAAATGTCCAGTCAGACCTAAATATGTAATCTCATGAGTATGAACAACAAGTGTTGCCTCATCATCTGCAATCGTAATTTCTGCACGCATATCATTGAGTGCAGCATCTCCCATAGATGTTGTTGTACAAGCTGAGTTCTTATAAAGATTCTGCTTTGCTGTGTACTTACCATCTGCTAATGAATCTGCAGCAAACGCTGTAACTCCCATTGCCATTACCATTGTTGCTGCTAACAGTGTAGCAACTAATTTCTTGATCTTTCTCATAACTGTAATCCTCCTTTTCGTTTTTTGGCATTAGCTTTTTTGCTAATAATTTATTAGTTATGATACTTAGAGTTCCATGAGAATTATTCCGGTTACCCACGTCTAACTCCTTGTCCAAAAGATACCATAATTTGCCATTCAATGTCAACACTATTTTTTACAAGTTTGTTGCCTGAATAGCAACAAATAAGCCGCTATTTCCTTTGATTTTGTTGCTATTCAGACAACAATAGACGTAAAAGTGCCGTTATTGATAGTGTTTTATCAACAACGGCACTTTATTGAATTTTTTTCTTATTTTGTTACATGATATGCGTAAATGAGAATTTTTCTCACTTCTTATTTATACCCAGAAATATAACAGTGCAGTGCTTTCCGGCATGTGCATTGGTCCTACGCTGCAGGTAACGGTAACTGGTACAATTCCCATCGTGCCAATCCCCGTCCATCGGTGGATTCTGCACGCTTCCATCGGGATTTTCACTATATTATTCTCTATTCTTGCTTCTTCCAAAACTTCATTATGCTCATACTTCAATGTTTTCAGTTTTCCAGCCATCATTTCACCACTCACTCTGGAGTGTGCTGCCATCTCTTTCAGCTTTAATTCCAGATAGCTTTCTCCATTCTCCTGAACGATTTCGGCTATTTCTTCAAATCCTCTCATCGCCATAGAGTCTCTTCCCTGCCCCTGCTTTTTATTCATCCGGTAAAGTCGGAACACTACCGGATGCCTTTCACATTTCTGCAGATTGTGCTGTATCTCCTGATCCAGTTCATTCTCTTTTTTCTTGTATACTGATTTTTTCTCTGTATAGGCGTTAATCATCAGTTCCAGCATGTGGATGTCGATATTCTCCACCATAACATCCAGTGATTCCTCGATTTCTTCCGGTTTTGCACCGATTTCTTCCAGATATTTTTCAAGATTCTCATACAGCTTGGTATATCTTTCCAGCCATTCTTCTCCCACAGGAGTAAATTCCAGTGATTCTGTCAGAATTCCTCTTTCTATGCAGTTCTTAAAATAACGGTTCACCGTTGATCGGTTCACGCCATAATATTCTGCGATACTTCCCTGAGCTCCACGTTTCTTTTCTACTTTTGACAGACCTTGTAAATATTGCAGTTGTAGCATCGTAGGTCTGTTCTGTCTCTTTAGATGTTCACCTTTTTCCATTTTCCTGTTCCTCTCTTCGTCACCATACATGAATATTCAATTCCCGATAATCGATTGGCAATGGCTTCTGTTCAAAGCGTGTAATCGCAATGATTGCCACTGCTTCTGTAATCGGGATTCCTGTATTCGCAGTATAAGTACAGATGTCTGTCGGTAACTGATAAACACCTTTTTCTTCTTTCGCCTGTATCCATTCATCATCTCTTCTGTACCATACATAGCCGATGGATTCGTCTTTTTTTGTCTTGAGCAGGAAACAGTTCTGTGACTTTTTCACTCTTAATATGACAGAGTGTTCCAGTTTCCCGTACTCTGGTGCAAGGAACCTTGGATTGCGTCGTTCCGGTTCATACAGTCCGAATGCCATCGGGAACTCACCATCCTCATAAAAGGTATACAAGTCCATATCGTCATAAACTCTGTCGTATACGTCACCGTACTGCAGAAAGTTTTCAATTCCTTTTAACCCTTCCGGACTGATATAATGTTCCACTCTACAGGCATCTTCCTGCGCCCTCTGCTGATCCATTCCACTTACCATCTGAAAGAACTGTGTCAGTTTCTCATGGCGTGCAAGGCACTCCATACCTTCCAGTTTTCCCTTATCGCTCAGTTCCAGATGTCCGTTTTCCGGCTCACACAAAAATCCTTTTTTCACCAGACTTCGCACCAGGCCTGCTGCTTCATATCCGGTTATATTCACTTCTCTGGCATACTCTTTCGATGTGATCTGTCTGCCCTGCCTCCATGTCCGGTAGACATATTCCAGAAGATCTTCTTCCAGTTCGCCTCTGGCTTTTGTCACATCAATATTTCTGTTTTCAATCTTTCTTCCCATGTTACCTTTCCTACCTGTCTTTTTTAATATTCATCCGCTACACGATATCCGGTATTTTCTGCAAAAGCCTTCCATCCAGTAAGCATATCGTTTTTTTCTTGGAGCCTTTCTTTTTCTCTGCGACACCCCCAGATTACAGGTGAAGTGTATTTCACCCAACCACTGCTGTTCGTACTCTATGTGAAATGCTGTGGCAGGAATTTTGATACTGTGATCATTTACTTCTGCCTTCTTCCAGATTCCATGCATGTTCTGATACCAGATTATTCTATCATCCTCATTTTCCGGATGCTCCGTTAGTTCCAACCAAATCTCCCAAGGCTCTATGTGCAGCCAGCCATCCCGTTCAAACCGCATATCTTCGATAGCTGCTTTTCTCTCTTTTCCAATCTCTGTGGTGTAAAAGGAATACCACATCTGAAAAATCGTCCGCAGAATATCTTTTTGCAGGTATTCTTTTGCCACTTTCTTTGTTTCCATTACTTTTTTTCCTCTGTTTCTTATTTCCCGATTACGCTTTGGTTAGTTGGTTCAAACCATGTATTTTTAATTATATTGTCCTTTTTTCAGGTTTGTCAATGCATTTTCCGCTACAACATTATAATTCCATATAAAAATATCCAAAAATATGTTTTTATTTCTTTTTTCACATACTTTTGGATATTTTCATAGTTAATTTCCTGTTTCCTTTAATTTTGACTCATCCGTAGTCTGTGCGTCAACGCAGACTGCATGGATGGCAAGCCGCTTGCTGTATCCGTTCCCTGTACAGGTAGAAAGTGTCAGTATCTTGTTACTGGTCTGCGGCTTTACTCCTGTATCGACATCGGAATCTTTTATCATCTGATCGATAAATTTCTGATACTCTTCGCCAGGCTGGTATCCTACTTTATACACATCACCGCCATTGACCGCATCTTCATAAGAGAAGATTCGATAACGGTAGGCGGTTGTCTCAGAATATACAGTGAAGTATTGATTCTTTTTCCAGAATCCGTCATCCTTATATTTTTTCAGGCTCCCAAACATGCTTCCGTCATTCATATTGTGACCGTAGATGATGTTGTAATAATCCGAAAAATCAGATTTGTTAAGACCTTCCAAAAAGATACACCCTGCGATGTGGCTGTTGCCATACAAGTCGGTTCTCAGATATTTCTCATTGTCACCTGAATACAGAATTGGATAATTGATGCCAAGTTCGTCCTGATTATCAAACCGTATCCATCCGATAACATCTGGATTCTCGGCTTTCAGTTTGTCAAACTCTACTTTTACGTCTGTTGCCCACCAGTCTTTTTTCTTCTGCTTTCCATCATCTGGTTCGGACTCATCATTTACATACTCCTCGGCAAGTTTGTCATAATCTCTGGCGGATTTCCATCGGTCGATGTATGGGGGAAGGATATGCATAAGTGCTACCCCGATTAAAACCACTGCCAGAATGATCCATATCAGCCATCGGTATGAGCTTTTTTTCTTCATGTTGTCTCTCCCATTTTTCCTGTTAGTTCTCTCGAACCACTATCGTCATTATGGAATGTGTGGTCAGAATTGTCAATCTTTTTCTTCTGGCGTACTGTCTGTTGCCTGTCCGTCTGCCCCTATCTATCTGCTCCTGTCTCTCCATCTGTTTCTGCCTGTCCGTCTACGAGGTCGTAGCTCATATCGAGTAAATCCAGAACTTTTGAATCGCTGACAGAACCATCCAACGGAACTGCCAGCCAGTGCTTCTTGTCCATGTACTTTGCCGGAGCAAGGTGATACATTTCGATGTAGTTGCCTATCATGTCCGGCTCTGCCTGAACTTCCATGAAAGTTGTTCTTTCAGCTGGTTGGTAAAAGATGGCATAAGGTGCGGCGGTTCTTGGGTTTTTGAAGATGGTGACGGGGTATCCGGATTTGTTGATGGTGTCTGGATGGGTGGGGTATTGCTTTTGGATGTATGTGAATATTTCTTGTTGGTTCATGTGGGATCCCTTCTTTTTCTCATAATGAATGGATGACCTCTGCCATCCATTATCATTTATTATAACTTTTCTGATTCGCTTATTACAATAGCTTTTTAACAAGTCTCTGTTTTTGAAACAAAAGAAAGCTACCAGTTTTTTTCCTCTGATAGCTTTCCATTCATTCTTATTCTGTTGGAAACATCGCTGTTTCCAGCTTACTCATCTCTGTATCCGAAAGACCATACTTTCCTGAATTATCTTTTTCCACTGATACTTTTACAGTAACAGTTTTTCCATAACTGTTCTTTTCAAGACTCTTCTGGA
>ENA-OPXC01002240-OPXC01002240.1-human-gut-metagenome-genome-assembly--contig:-NODE-2240-length-11830-cov-2.494352_pt1 | contig 11830 bp, 11 predicted proteins | sample MGYA00241512_ERZ502016 | MGnify/ENA primary metagenome ERZ502016 (study PRJEB25962, sample SAMEA2043043) | human gut metagenome | biome: human gut; feature: human-associated habitat; material: faeces...
CTTGCATGTGTTAAGCACGCCGCCAGCGTTCATCCTGAGCCAGGATCAAACTCTCTGATAAAATGTTTGATTCACTCAAGATAACAACTAGCTATCTCTCGTTTTACTGTTTTTGGTTTTTCAAACCGTTCTTAAAAATGTAAAGAATTTTCGAGAATCGTATGTGTTTCACTGTTTAGTTATCAAGGTTGTCTGTCTTGCGACAGCTTGTTTACTTTATCACATCTCTTTTTCTTTGTCAAGAACTTTTTTCAAGTTTTTTCAAAGTTTTTCGAACTCTTCCGGATTTCGGAACTGTTCTTCTGATCTGTGATTGTCGGCTCTGTTCAAGCGACTTGATTACTTTAACATATTCGTTTTAAGTTGTCAAGCACTTTTTTTAATTTCTTTTTTTCTTTCAGAAATCGCTTTAAATTGTCTCTTTTCAAGAAACAATTATTTCCGACAGCTCAACTAATATAACACTCCTATCCCCCACTGTCAATCCCTTTTTTTACTTTTTTTATTTTTTATCATTCCCAGTCACTATTCTTCTTTCCACAGACAAAAAGCACACTATGGCACCCCCATACCAACCACCACTCTACAAAACCTCCATCCATAAAAACATATCATTAATAATGTAATCCAAAGAAATCAGAGGAAAATAACTTCACCTCTGATTCCGTTCTGTCAATCCTATATATTAATACACCTTCACAATCTCATCCAATCCTTTACGTCTAGGCCTCTTTGGCTCCTCTGCTGCCACACCCACAGCAATCACTGCCACTACCGTTTCCTCTTCCGGAATATCCAGCACCTTCCGAAGCTCCTCTCCATCTCTCAACCCCATGATCAAAGTTCCATACCCCAGTTCTGCTGCCTTCAGAACAAAATTTTCATTCTGCAATCCCAGGTCATAGCATCCCCAACCATTGCCCAATTCATTATCCGCAGTTTTGTCATTCTGGAAACCAGCTTTATCTTTTACAAAAGTAGTTACAACCAGTACTGCATTTTCAGCCTTACGGGCATTTCCCTCAGGCAGACATTCCCTGCGTACTCTCTCTGTCATCTCCTCAGACAATACACAATAATATCTCCCTGTCTCCGTATTTTTCCAGGAAGGAGCCTCCTGTGCAGCTCCAATCATCTCCATCAGTTCTTCTTTTGTGACCTTTTTGTCTGCTGCATATTTTCGAACACTTCTTCTTACTTCCATCAATTTCTGAAATTCCATCATCCAGTTCCTCCTGTTGTATTTTGAGGTCAAGCGGATAAAATCATCCGCTTCGCTACTTACTTGATTCGGTTAAGCTGTTTTTAATATATAATAATGGGATATCCACCGTCAATATTTTCATAAATAATTGCAGCCTCTTCTTCCGGCAGATTGATACATCCATGACTTCCGTTTCCTGTCTTATAACGGTTTCCTCCAAAAGCCGACTGCCAGGGCGCATCATGCAGCCCCTGCCCGTAGACAAAGGGCATCCAGTATTTTACCTTGGTATCATATCCGTATGCATCGCTGGTGAGCGTAAAAGGACTTGCTTTATAGGCAATGGGCCAGACTCCCGTATAGGTATGTCTTTCCTCTGTAGGTGCTCCGCTGACAATATCCGTTTCCGTCACCAGCCCTCCATCTTTGTACAGCCAAAGGTGCTGTGCATCCAGGCTTACTTCTATATAACTGCCCGCCAGATCATCCGTCCCGTTTCTCTGCATCCCCTTGCTGCTGTATACCGGTTCACGGACCACATCCTTGCCGCTTTTCAGATCAGAAAGCAGCTGGCTTAGCTCTCCGCTCTGATCAATCCTGTAACCATATTCATTATCCTCCACAGTCACATCCGTACCCATAGAGGTATGAAAGGTTCTGGGAACATAAATGGTATTGTATTTATTGGCAAGCTGTGAAATAAAGGTACCTGCCTGCTCCTGATCAATTATGATCTTTGTTCCCTGAATACTGATCCAGGAATTTACAGTTTTGGAATCCAGAGTCTCTGTCGTATTTCCAAAGGTATAGGTTATGGTAGCCTTGCGGTATTTTTTCAATTGTCCGTTTAGGCTTTTCAATTCCTTTTTCAATTCTTTTGAAGCCTTTACAGAAGGCTGCTTATATGCCTGCTGGTTCAGATCTATCTTGACTTCACCGGTGAGCAGCTTATCCTGAAACTCTGCTTCCAGCGTCTTGTCCACGTAATTTCGAAGACGTTCTTCATCAATCTGTGTCCCTGCCACCTGCTTTACTATAACAAATTTCTTGTTCTTCTTGCTATATCTGATCTCAGCATTTTGGGCTTCCGTTCTTTCTTTCTCTCCAAAATGATCTTCTGTCAAAGCAGCTTGTTCTGCTGTCTCATCTTTGTTTACCTGATATTCTATTTTGTAATTTTTCCAGGAGGCCAGAAACGTCCTTGTCTGGTCACGCTGCTGTTTCAAAGCTGTAAGTGCAGACTGAAGTGTTCCCTCATCCAGAGAATATCCCAGTTCCCCTACAGTTGTCTGATATACCTGACTGCCATCCTCCCGGAAAACAACCTTTTTATCCTGAAATGCTTTCCGGATGGTCTGTCCGGCCTTCTCCACATTCTGACCTGATACATCCAGACCATATATGGTAATTTTTCTCCCCAGTGTGTCCGTATCCACTTTATGTATATAAGCCAACAATCCTCCTCCCAGAAATAAAAATACTGAAATACATATCCCCAGGATAACTTTTATCTTTTTCTTTCTGTTTTTTTCTTTATTATCCATTTCCCGCCCCTGTTCTTTTGTACTCTTTTTAAGCCTAATAAGTTTCAGGCAGGCTATAAAAAATGTTTTACAGTCTGCCAGAAAAATTATACCAGAAAAATATATGATTTTGTAATTTTTATTTATACCAAAATATTTGCATTACCTGGAATCCTCCCGGATTGCTTTTACCAGTTGATCCCCTCCCTGCTCATACCATTTGCTTACGAATTCATCAAAATAGGATATGGGGCGCTTCCCCATGATAATCTGGATAAAAGTATTCTTCTCCAGAGTACCAAGAGTCTGAGGAATTTCCAGATTTGAAGTTTGCAGATAGATTTTCTCAGGAGTCCTGTAATCCGATTTCACCAGAAGACCTACTGCAGAAATGCGGGACTTGTAAGCTGCCCAGTCCTCCACTGTCACATTCTGCCCCTCCATATAATTTCTGCAGGCCTGATAGTAGGATTTCTCAATAGCACTGAGTTTCTCTTCTTCCATATCTCCTGCAATTACCTTCTGAATATGCTCTGTCACACGATAAGTGGCTTCATTGTAATCCACATTGATCACCAGCGGCCTTGCTGTAGGATCTACATTCAGAGCAAAATAAGTGTTCATTTCATCTGCATCCTTCGCTTCATACCTGGTGTAATCAAAAAGTACACTCAAAATCTTCATTACAATTTCAGGATGCTCATAACCTTTTCGCACCACTACATATTTGTTGTCTCTGAATGTAGAATAGGTTTCTGCCGTTTTCTGTATTTCTGCCGGAAAATAATATGGCTCCCAGTCAGAGTCCGGATCTTCTTCATACTCATCCATAAGAGGATTATTAGGCGTCCACCACAATCCGAAAAACGCCCCGCACTTTCCGCTGACTACCAGATCCCTTAGATTATTCTGGGCCCGCAGTGCAAAATTCTCATCCAGAATTCCCCTTTCATAAAGCTGGTTCAAATATTCCAGTGCATTCTTCGTCTCTTCTGTAAGAGAACCATATACCACTTCTCCATTCTCACCCTTTTGCCATCTCTGGGGATTGGCTCCGAATTTCTGAAAAATAGGGTCAACAGAATAACTACTACTCGTAGTTCCCACCAGTGAAGTATCGCATACCAGTCCGATAGAATCTTCTCCAGGTGCTGCACCCATTCTGTTTTTCTGAAAAGCTTCAATAACATCAAAAGCTTCTTCCAGAGTCTGCGGTTCTTCTAATCCCAGCTTATCCATCCAGTCCTTACGAAGCCAGAGCAGGCAGGGACCATGATCAATAACAGTCTCAGGCATTGCCATCAGCTTCCCGTCATATTTCACAGAATCCAGAAGCTCGGTTCCATAACTGGAATACATAGCTTTGATTCTGTCTGTAGTACAGGATTCATACACCTCTGTCAAATCTTCTATCAGATCGTTTTCCACCATTTCATCCAGCATTTTCTTGTCCGAGATCACCATGACATCAGGGAGCATCCGATCTTTCACAATCACATTGACAAATTCATCATATCTGTCTTCACTTTCCATGTATGTGTTCTCATTCTGGATATTCAGCATCTTTTTCAGATAACGGGTATATTCATTATTTTCATAAGTCTGTCCCTGGGGCAGATTAGAATTATTGGCACCATTCATCTGGGCAAGAGTATAGGTCACAGTTTCAGGATACTTTCCATAGGGAGTTGTCCGGGCTTCTTCCCAGTCCCCGGATTCAGTTTTTTTCTTTTCCTCAACCCCATCCGCTTTTTCTGCTTTATGCTGTATCTCCTTTGTTGCTTTATTACATCCGCTTTGAAGCAAAGTTATTCCCAGAATCAGAATTACAAAAAGCTTTTTTCCTGCCTTTGTCACACTCTGTATCATCATGATGTTTCTCCCTTTGGAATCCGCATTTCTACTACTGTTCCCTTACCTACACTACTGGTGATACGAATTTTATATTCCTCTCCGTAAAGCAGACAGATTCGATCGTTCACATTTTTCAGCCCATACCCTTCTGCCTGGTAAGTAACCAACGATTCTGCCACTGACTGTTCCATTCCCATTCCATTATCTTCTACCCGGAGAAGTACTGCATCTCCGGCATCCAGAAAGGACAGCTGCAGGATTTTATCTCCTTCTTCTTTTACATCCAGTCCATGCTCTAATGCATTTTCTACCACTGGCTGCAGGATCAGTTTAGGGACTTTTTCTGCTTTTACCTGCGGATCAATCTTCCACTCTACTGTAAAATCATTGTCATGCATCACCAACTGAATAGACAGATAAGCTTCAATATTACGGATACAATTCTCCACAGTTACCATATCCTCTCCCTTGCTCAGAGCTGTACGATAAAAAGTAGATAAATCCAGAGTCACCTTACTGATTTCTTTCTGACCGCTCTTAATAGCCATCCAGTTAATAATGGAAAGAGAATTATACAGAAAATGGGGATTGATCTGTGCAGTAAGCGCTTTCAGCTCAAATTCCTTAAGAGCTATTTTGTTTTCGTAAACTTCACTGATCAGACGGTCAATCTCCCCCATCATCCTGCGGAAGCTTCTGATCAGAACCCCCACCTCATCCTCTGCATCGCTGGTAACCGTAACCTCTCTGCTTCCATGATTTACCTGATCCATATTTTCCGTAAGCATTTCGATCTTGCGGGTAAATAATCTAGAGAAAGCCATACCCAGAATAAAAATGATCAGTACACAACCTGCGATCAGCGGAATCTCAGCAAACAACATCTGATAAACTGATTTTTCTACAGATTTTTTAGTTTTATACAGATAAAACTTCCAGCCCGTATTCTGACTGGTACTATTTACTGCTACATATTCTTTGCTGATCTGCTCTAAAATTTTATCCGATTCCCCTAAATCTGCCAGGTCATTATCCTGAATGTTCTCATCGCGGTACACAATATTCTGGCTCTGATCCAGCACCATAGTTCCAGATTCTTCTGAGATAATATTTTTCAACGGTTTGAATATTTTATTGTAATCCAGAGTAATACACAGAACCGCCGTGCGGTTTCTTCCGTCGTAAATATTTCTCACTGCCGCAATCTCCGGTTTTTCCGTATTTACCAGCCACTGTACCTGCACTTCATCATTCAGCTGGCTGCTCCACCATTCCTGTCCTATCTCATCCATAGGTACAAGAGTATATTCATGTCTCACTTTAATACTGTCTGCAAAAATCTGTATCTGATTGATAGCATCATGATAGGATTTAGGCACTGTGAGAAGAGGATCCACAATCTGGGTATATTTGGCATATGCCACATAATTATCCATGTTTTTCTCATTGATCATTTCTTCAATATCCGGAGAATAGGTAAGATAATTGATCAGTCCTGTATATACTTCGATCTGGCTGTCAATACTTTCTCTGGTCTGTTCCAGGATGGATGAGGTATCCTCCACTTCATTATGGCGCACCAGCCTGCTCATACTGTTATGGCTGTACAGAGCAAGCATCGTCATAGGCACCAGACTGGATGTCACCAGCAGGATTGTAAGCTTATGACGGTATTTCATATCTCTAAATTTCTTTCGGATTCTCTTCATCGTCACCTGTTCCTTTCCTGTAGGACTCAGGGCTGCTTCCGTAATATTCCCGGAAGCTTCGACAAAAATAGGATACATTGGAGAATCCTACTTTTTCACTTACCTGTGCCACCTTCATATTTGTGCTGCACAGAAGCTCCTTTGCCTTCTCCATACGGAATACCCGGATAAAACGGTTCAGGTTCATTCCTGTTTCCTTTTTGAAAATAAAACTCAGATATCCTGAGGACAAATATACCTTTTCTGCCAGCATCTCTAGGCTCAGATCCTCTCCGTAGTGCTGATAGATGTAATTTTTCACTGCAGCCACCTCATTTCTGGATTCACTCATAGAACGTTCCAGAAAATTTTCATACTCCCGGATATTCTCCTCAGTAACCTGAAGAATCTGTGAAATATCACTGCAGTTGTACAGTCTGTCAATCTCCTTATCCAGGCGGCGTTCCTCTGAGAACTGTGTTTCCTCAAACAATGCCTGGATCACATTGGAAAATACAAATTTAATATACATAGCCGAAAACTGGGTACTGCTTTTGTATTTGTCCGTAAGGCACTGAAAATGGACTTTCAGCTGCTGAATGTCCTTTCTGCTGATGTCCTCAGAAATTCTCTGCATCAGCTGGGAATCCTGGACAGCCTTGTCCACATGACTGTACTCTTCCTCCTCATTGGAGAATACATGATTCTCCGGATGATAAAATCGCTCCTCCATCTGCTGTTCCAGCTCTGTCATGATCTCAGGCAATGCTTCACAGCCCTCAAACTTCCTGCTTACTGCCAGATGAAAGCTTCCCGGATACTGGCGCTTCATCACAGTATACAGCTGATTGGCTACCAACAGATAATCGCAATATACATCGTTAAACAAAAACAGAGACTGTCTGGCATTCAGATTCAGATAGAAAAATATTCTCCGCAGTTCCTTGCGCATATCCTCTGCCAGATTCTCATCTGCAGTATCAAAAAAATTCTGGGAGGATTCCACCAGAATGGCACAGTGCCACTGATTCCAGGTATCCAGGTTGATCATTTCTCCGGCTTTTTCCAGAATTTCTTTTTTTCCTGTGTAAATATAATTCTGGAGAAAATACTGCTGGAGAAAATCCTGTTCCTTCTGATCTCTGATCTTGCGGTTTTTATTTTTGTCAATTTCACTGCGTACCTTTTCCAGTGTTTCACTGAAAATATCAGGATCCACCGGTTTTAAAACATACTCCTTCACTCCATAACGGATTGCCTCCTGGGCAAAGGAAAAATCGTTATAGCCACTAAAGATTACGATCTGCAGCTCCTCTTTTTTCTCTTTTGCCTTCTTTGCCAGTTCCAGGCCATCCATATGAGGCATTTTAATATCTGTCAGTAGTATATCTATCTCCTCATTTCTCAGGATTTCCAATGCCTGGCGCCCGTTGGAAGCCTCAGAAATCTCAAATTCTCCCTCTTCCCTGGAAAGCAGAAATTTAATTCCCTCTCTCTCTATTTTTTCATCATCAACCACTAATACACGATACATAGCTTCTAACCTCCTACCCCCTTATATATACAAATAAAGATAGTTCCTGCAATTATGGAACTATCTTTATTTTCAGTCACTTATTATCCATATCAGCCTGCGTCTGATACTATTTTATCATCCTTTTACTGCACCTGCAACAACACCTTCAATAATATATTTCTGGCATACCAGGTAAACAATAACGATCGGGATAATATCGATCATAATACTTGCCATCATCGGTCCCATCTGTACATGACCGAAGCTTCCGCGGAAGTACTGTACTGCCATAGGAATTGTACGATATTTCTTAATATCCAGTACCAGGGTCGGCAGAAGATAGTCATTCCATACCCACATCAGCTGAAGGATTGCAGTGGAGATAATGGTAGGCTTCAGAATCGGGATCAGGATCTTGAAAAATACCTGTAACGGATTACATCCATCGATCAGGGCAGCCTCTTCAATTTCCAGCGGGATTCCCTTTACAAAACCGGTGAACATAAATACTGCCAGTCCTGCACCAAATCCCAGATAAATAATACAGATATTATAAGGAGTGTTCAGTTTCAGTGTATCTGCTGTCTTTGCCAGAGTGAACATAACCATCTGGAAAGGAACTACCATACTAAATATGAACAGATAGTATAAAATCTTGGAAAGCACTCCATTTACACGGACAATATACCATGCACACATAGAGCAGCACAGCAGGATCAGTACTACTGACATAACTGAGATTACAAGGCTGTACCAGAAAGATTTCAGGAAATCCATCTGTGTTACGCTGGCTACATAGTTTGTAAATCCATTCCATATTTCACCCAGAGGAAGTTCAAATACTCCTGTAGTTGTAATGGCTGATTCCTTTTTTAAAGAGTTTAAAAGGATCAGTATAATAGGATAAATCCAGAGAAGGGACAGTATGGTTAATATAATTGTAGGAATAATACTTTTCTTTTTATTGTTTTCCATTACTGCTGCACCTCCTTAGATGATGTTGCTTTAAGCTGAATAAGAGCAATGGCTACAACCAGAATAAAGAATACAACTGCTTTTGCCTGACCGATTCCCTTCCACTGTGGTCCGCTTCGTGCATAGAATGTATCATAGATATTCAAGGCAAGGAGCTGAGACTGCTTGGCAGGATCTCCGCCTGTAAGAGAAAGGTTCTGGTCGAACATTTTAAATCCATTTGTCAGTGTAAGGAAAGTACAGATTGTAACAGACGGCATGATCATCGGTAATTTAATCTTGAACAGAATCTGTCTGGATGTAGCTCCGTCAATCTGTGCCGCTTCGATAAGGTCAGGTGAAACATTATTCAGACCTGCCACATAAATGATCATCATATATCCGATCTGCTGCCAGCACAGAAGGATCAGCATACCGATAAATCCGTTCTTTGCAGACAAAGCCAGCAGCGGTTGTCCCCATTTGGATAACAAACCATTTAATAAGGTCTGCCAGATGTATCCAAGAACAATACCACCAATCAGGTTTGGCATAAAGAATACAGTTCTGAATGCATTGGTTCCCTTGAATCCTTTTGTCAGCGCCAGTGCAATGGCAAATGCCAGAACATTAATCAGAATACTGGATATAAAGGCAAATGCCACAGTCAGCCAGAACGCATGGCTGAAAGTATTGTCAAGCAATATTTTCTGATAGTTTGAAAATCCTACGAAAGTAACATCCTGCACTGTGGTAAATTTACAAAATGAAAGGTAAATCCCCCAGATAAACGGCCACAAAAATCCGATTATAAATGCAGCCAGTGTAGGCACAACGAAAATCGGCCACCACTTTTTGATTGTTTTTCCTACCATGGTAAATCTCTCCTCTTCTTCCCATTCTCTGCTTAGAATCTATAAAAGGGAGACAGGAATCTCTGCCTCCCTTATTTTTTTATTCATTATTCGGAAAGTGCCTTCTCTGTTGCCCAGTTGTCAACAAACGCACTCTTAACATCATCCCAGGAGCCAGATCCTGCTGCATATGCTGTAAGAGCAGATCCAAGAGTATTTTTCCACTCTTCAGATGGCATTGTTGTAAAGTTCCATGATACAGGTGTCAGACCAGCTTCTGTATATTCTGCATCCTGTTTTACAAATACATTGCTTGGTGCCTCTGCTGTTTTGAAAGGAATTGTGAATCCCATGTCTTCAGCCATGGATTTTGTTCCTGCTTCAGAGGTTACACACCAGTTCATGAAATCAAGTGTTGCTTTTACATCAGCTTCAGATGCATTCTTATTTACACACCAGTAATTCTCTGTACCGGTTGCAAGACCTTCGTTTGCATCATCTACACCAAAGTAGATTGGGATCATAGCCAGCTCGTCATCTTTGAATGTTTTGGAAAGTTCACTATATTCCCAGGAACCATTCTGATAGAATACTGCTTCACCATTTACAAATTCATTTCTGGAGTCATCTGCTGTTTTTGCAGAAAGCTCAGAACCGTCACAGGTAGAATCTGTAATGTAAAGATCAAATACGTTCTTGTAGTTATCAAGGTATGTACCTTTAATCGCATCTGTATCATCGATTCCGTCTTCTTTATACTCATAGTAGATTGGAAGGTTTGCAAGATGTGTTTTAAATCTCTAGTCAGAGGATCCGTCCATACCTGCGGAAGTAAATGCTCCCTTAATTCCCAGATCATCTTTTTTGCTCTGGATATCATCAGCAACTTTCTTTAAATCATCAAAGGATTTAATATCGTCCAGAGTATATCCTGCTTTTTCAAGTAAGGTCTTATTTACGATCAGACCATAGGATTCGATTACATATGCGATTCCGTCCACTGCATCTCCATCCTTTAAGCTGTAGGAATCAGATGTCAGCTGTGAGTAAATATCGGAATCTTTCAGATCATAGCAGTAATCTTTCCAGTTTTTCAAACCAACCGGTCCGTTTACCTGGAATAAAGTAGGTGCATCACTCTTTGCCATTTCTGACTGAAGTGTTGTCTCATACTGTCCGGAAGCTGCTGTAACAACAGTTACCTCTGTACCAGTTTCCTCTGTGTATTCTTTTGCCAGGTTCTGCCAGTCTTCATCCTGCTCTGGTTTGAAGTTTAAGTAATAAACCTTTCCGGCGTCATCAGCCATTGCCGGTACTGCCGGGATCATAGTTGCTGCCATAAGTACTGCCATTCCCATTGCTGTTACTTTCTTCATCTTCATAATCGTTTTCTCTCCTTTTCCTATGATGTTTTCTGTTTCTTAACTTGAGTATATTGTAAATTTTTCAGCAGGATTTCGCCATGATAAAAAATCAAGAAACATGATAAATTTTTCAGATATTGATTTTTTTATATATACATTTTTTATATCATAAAAAAGAAGAAAAAAAACAGACCCCGTCAGGTCAATCCTGTCAGAGTCTGTTCTCTCTTTATGCCTTTATGTCTCAGGCTTTGTTAACTGATCCGAATAATTCCATTTTTTCCTTAACAGTAGCTTTGATTGCTTCGAAGCCAGGTGCAAGAAGTTTACGTGGGTCATATCCTTTACCCTGCTCATCCTTGCCTTCCTCGATGTATTCGGCAATCGGGTCGTGCGCCTCGCCCAGAGACGTGGCGGCGATGGTCAGATCCTTGAGCCCCAGCTCCTCAATCGCGGCCTTCATAACCATGTTCACCACATAGTCGCCGTTGCGCAGGTGGTGATGGAACGAAATTGTCATTCCGCTGCGGAGTCCGCTGTTGACAATTGCCTGTTTGACCGATTCGGTAAGCTTTGTTTTCATTATTCGGCACCTCCGTCCAGCCCGAGTTGTTTTGCGATTTCAAGCGTTTGCCTTGCGCGCTCAACAATTGGCTTGTCTATCATTTTGCCGCGCAGCGAAACCGCGCCCTTGCCCTGTTCCTTGCCGATGCGGATCGCCTCGAACACAAGCCTTGCGTACTCAATATCCTTTGCGGACGGGCTGAACACTTCGTTTATTACGCGCACATGGCGCGGTGCAATCGCGGATTTGCCGCTGAAGCCGAGGCTTTTTGCATATTCCGCATCGCGCACTATGCCCTCGTCGTCGTT